>JRYG01006781.1_pt1 | contig 11644 bp, 14 predicted proteins | sample 235341 | NCBI WGS metagenome assembly JRYG01 (sample SAMN03074218, study PRJNA261478) | activated sludge metagenome | biome: Wastewater Treatment Plant; feature: Wastewater; material: Activated sludge; isolation source: activated biomass of a wastewater treatment plant treating hydrocarbon... ... | reverse complement strand
GACATGGGTGATGTTGTTTACATCAGAGTTTCAGACAAAGGCAATCCTTATTTCTCTAGAGGACTTTCTGACGGTACTGAGGCTCCTCCGGAGAAGGTTGAATTCAATAACATGAAATCAACCATAGAAGCGATCTATGCACAGAATCCGAAACTTCTGATACTGCTGAAATTTGACCGCAAAATGAAATACAATATGATGGTTGATGTACTCGATGAGATTAACAAAGCTGCCATTGAGAAGAGATACAGCTTCATGAAGATGGAAGACGCCGACAAGGAGATTGTAACTAAGGCCGGAGGCTGAAGAAACGTTTCACAGTTTTTCTGAGCGGTCTTGAAATCCAGTATTTCAGATCGCTTTTTTTTATTTTAATCCGATTCAAACCATAATCCGAATGCCGGAACTCTTGCCAAATGTGAGATTCTACATAGCCATTGTTCTTGCCGCGATGTTTGCGCTTGTCGCGCAGTCCGCATCTTCGCAAAACGACACTTCGGCTTCATCCCGAAGCAGGGCTGACAATCCGCAGACCCTTCGGAATTATGTGGTGGATGAAACGGGAACACTTACGAATTCGCAGGTCAATGCACTCGCTTCAAAGCTGAAGCAGTTTGAAGACCAGACCACCAATCAGCTTGTCGTTTACATCATTCCAAGCCTTGACGGCGAATCGCTTGAAGAGGTTTCGATGAGCATCGCCGAGAAGAACAAGATGGGAAGGAAGGACAGGGACAACGGAGTTCTTCTGCTGATCGTTAAGAATGACAGGAAGATCAGGATCGAAGTCGGTTACGGACTTGAGGGAGCGCTCACAGATGCACTCAGCTCAAGCATCATAAGAAATGAGATCGCTCCGAATTTCAAGCAGGGGAGATATTATGAGGGAATCAATGCCGGAACCGATGCGATAATTTCTGCCACCAAAGGAGAATACGCGGATGATAAAAAGCCGAAAGGCTCAGGCGGAGTCTGCGCCGGCGTGCCGTTTTTTGTAATACTGATATTCATAATAATTTTCATTTTCATCATTACATCCATTATCCGAAACAGCCTTGGAAGAGGTAAGTCGATGTACGGCAGCAAAAAGGGCTGGAGCTCAATTCCATGGATTATCTCAAGCGGAAGCAGCGGAAGAAGTTCGTCTTGGGGAAGCAGCGGCGGCTTTGGCGGATTTTCTGGGGGTGGCGGCTCGTTTGGAGGGGGCGGAGCCAGCGGAGGCTGGTAAATATGTCACTTAAAAAAATCATATCAAAATATCTTTCCGCAGATGACCTGAAGATCATCTCCGGCAAGATAGCTGAAATTGAAAAGAAGACCCGCGGTGAAATAAGGGTAAGCCTGAAAGATCACAAAGGTTATCTTGAAGAGGAATTAAATTCCTGGGACCTTGCATTGCAGGAGTTCTATGAACTCGGAATGGATCAAACTGAAGAAAAGACGGGAGTTCTGGTACTTGTGATCTTCAGGGAGCATGAGTTCAGCATTGTTGCAGATGAAGGTGTGAACTCGAAGTTCATCGGAGACAAGTGGGGCGAGATCTCTTCGGGAATGAGCCTGAAGTTTAAGGATGAAAAATATCTTGAAGGAATACTCTTCGCACTTGATGAGATATCGAAAATTCTGATCAGGGAGTTTCCTGTAAGGGACGGTGATTCCAATGAGCTTTCGAATGAGATCGTGATAAGGTAGCTGATCAGCAAGAGATCTAATTCATCAATTCTTAACAAACCGATTTGCCGGATTACAAAGATTCAGTCAGCCTGCTTGAAGAATATATCGGAAATGAGAACCTCCGGAGGCATTGCCATGCAGTGGCAGCGGCAATGAGGTTTTACGCTGAAAGACTTGGAGAAGACTCAGAGAAGTGGGCTGTTGCCGGGCTTTTGCACGACCTTGACTGGGAGAAATTTCCGGACACTCACCCAAACACGGCAGTTCCTGTTTTGAGAGAAACGGGATACGGCGAAGACCTGATTGAGGCAATACTCGGACACGCATATCCGGAAAGGACAGATGTACCGAGAACCAGCACGCTGGCAAAATATCTGTTTGCGTGTGATGAGATCACAGGATTCATCACGGCTTATTCTTACATGAAACCCGGCGGGCTTGACAACGTAGAGGCAAAAGGCGTTAAAAAGAAGATGAAGGACAAGGCGTTTGCAAAGAATGTGAACAGGGAAGATATGCTTAAGGGCGCGGAGGAGATCGGTATGGACTTTGAAGAACATCTGGGTAATGTGATCACAGCCATGAGGGCTGATGAAAAAGTAAATGTAAAGTGAGATACTGATGTCAGTAATTGCCACAAAGGACCTTTCGAAGGAATATCAGTCGAGGACGTTTTCAAAAGAGAAGATCCTTGCACTGAACAATTTCACCTTTGAAGTGAACGAAGGAGAGATCTTCGGAATCCTCGGCCCGAACGGTGCGGGCAAGACAACTCTGATCAAGATATTGCTTGGAATCACATTCCGCACAAAGGGAAATGTTCAGATCTTCGGCAAGGAGATCGATGACACTTCATATAAATTTCAGACCGGCTATTTGCCGGAGAATCACAGGTTCCCGTCATACCTGACGGGAGAGCAGGCGCTAGCATTTTACGGAAAGCTAGGCGGTATGAACAGCATTGACGTAAAGAAGAAGACAGATGAGTATCTCAGTATAGTTGATATGGACAGCTGGAGAAAGACGAAGATCAAGAAGTATTCGAAAGGAATGCTTCAGAGGCTCGGACTGGCTCAGGCGCTGATGAATGACCCGAAGCTCGTGTTCCTTGATGAACCTACGGACGGGGTTGATCCGATCGGCAGGAAGCAGATCCGGGACCTTCTTACCAGGCTCAGGGAATCCGGCAAGACGATCTTTCTTAATTCTCATCTTCTGAGCGAGGTTGAACTTATCTGCGACCGCGTAGCCATCCTGAACAAGGGCGGGCTCGTTGCTTCCGGAAGCGTGGAAGAGCTCACCTCCGTTGCAGACAGTTACAGATTCAGCCTTGCGGCAATTGCGGACGATCTCATGCAGCCCTTGCTCAACACCTACAAGGCCGCTATTAAAGGGCCGAACGAGTTCACATACAAAGCAGGATCAGCCGAAGAGCTTAACGGGCTTATCGATTTTCTGAGGCAGAAGAATGCGCTGATACTTCAGATCGAAAAGGAAAAGAATACGCTTGAAAACATGTTCATAAACCTTATCGGGAGTCAGGACTGACATGATATTTCTCACGCTTATGTTCAGCGTATTCCGCGAAGCTGTTGCGAAGAAGATCTTCCTTGGATTTTTCGCAATAGCGACACTCATCATTCTCTTTTTTCTTCTGCTCGTGAACGTTGATTCCGTAGAAGGCATGGTGAACATGATGGAAGCAACGGGTGAAGAAGGAGTCAAACAGCTCGTGATGGGATTTCAGGTGGGGATGATCACCATATCTTACTTTCTAGTAATTACATTCTGCTTCATTGCAGTGTCATCCTTCATTCCTTCAATGCTCGAAAAGGGAAATGTTGACATACTGCTTTCAAAGCCCGTATCAAGGACCAACATCATACTGGCAAAATTCTTAGGCGGGGTTCTGCTGATCTTTCTGAGCCTTACTTATATGATAGGCGGAGTTTGGCTCATATTGTCTGTCAAATCCGGTTTCTGGCACTTTCCGTTTCTGCTGTCAATCCCATGGCTTACATTTTCGTTTGCCGTTATTTATGCTCTGATCATACTGACCGGTGTCACGACGCAAAGCACCATACTTTCCATCATAGTAAGCATGTTCCTCGTGTTCGTTATATGTCCTGTCCTCTTTGTCCGGGAGACCGTCATCTTCAGTTTCATCACAAACAGCACAATGCAGTTTGTGATAAACTTCTTCTATTATATCCTTCCGAAGCTGAATGACATCAATAAGATCATTGAGGAGATAATTATGGGCAACGCGGTAAGCTCTTACATGCCTGCAGTTTCATCATCCCTGTTCATGCTTGCAGCACTGCTGCTTTCCATATTCTATTTCAGAAGAAAAGATTATTGAGAAGCCTCTGCAGGATCATAGTGATTGCCTGTATACTGGCGGGCTTTTCCTCATGCAGTCTGAAGCCTGAGCCGGAGCCTCTCTCTTACTCAACGCTTGCAACTCTGAACCTTCTTCAGGACAATGCGCAGTTTGTCTTGTACCTTAATTTCAAGACGATGCGCCGGACGGAATTCTGGCAGAAGCATGTTTCCGATTCGCTCCTGAATGCGGAAAAGACATTCGGCAGTCTGCTGAACACATTCAAGCAATCCACCGGCGCGTCAATATCGGAAGGGCTTGATGAACTCTTCTACTCCAATTCCTGGCTGGGCGAAAACGCCATCGTTCTGAAAGGGCTCTTCAGCAGGGCCATGCTTGACACTCTGCTCGCAAACGACAGCAACTACAGCGTAACGTCAGGGAAAGGCGCACCCGTATATATGAACAACGAAAACGGCCTGTACTTCTTTTTCAAAGATAATTTTACGATCTGCGCGAGCAACTACCTCCGGCAGATAGATCAGATGATGACAGTCACAGACACTTCGAATACGGGACTGCTTGTGAACAATAAGATGATGACGGCAGTTCAGTCAACTCTGTTCAAGGAAAATTTCTGGATGGTCACTGCTGAGAAGATGTTCATCAGGGGAATGCTCCTGAACATGATCGAATCAACTTCGGGCAAAGATATAAGCGACAATGACAGCCTTCAGGCAGATTCGACGCTGACTGACAGCGAGATAACCGTGGCAAACCTTTACAGGTACATCGGCTCGCTCGGTTTTTCCGGAAAGATGGACAAAGAACTCAGGCTTGTGATACAGGGGAATTGCATAAGCGAGAACGCTTCAAAATACCTGACGGAAATNNTTAGCGGATTGCTTACGGTTGCAAGGCTCAGCGGCAAGGAAAAGCAGGATCCGGAGATATCTGAAATACTAAAGCAGGTTGAGCTTGAACGGTACGATGAGGAAGTGATGCTGGACATCAGCATCAACGACGGCAACATTTCGGACTTCCGGAAAAGAGAGCTTATGAAAAAGCCGTAAAGATTCGAATCTGATTAAAGAGCCGTAAGCTTCTTTTCAAAATCCCCGACCAAAAATATCCCCCCTCGTTTCTTTTGCACAACTTCGAAGCCTTCGGCCATCAGCCGCTTTGCCTGCAGTTCAGTTCCGCCGGAGATTTTTTCGTTGAGTTCGCCTTTGTCGCCGACAACTCTCCAGTAAGGCGCGATCTTCTTTTTGCCGGAAGCAAGTTCCTCCTCTGCGGCTTCGGAAACCATGCGGAGAAATATTCCGGTGGTCAGAGGACAGGCAACGTCTGCGCCCGCATCTGCGGCAAGTTTCCTCCGAAGTTCCGACTTTGTTATGAGTCTGCCTTTTCTGATCGTGCCAATGAGCTTCTCTATGTCAAGCGGCCGGGGAATGAGCATCATGCCTCTCCCAAAACGCAGCTGCATCTTCTCAGGTATTACAACAAGTTCTGTTTCAGTGATCCTGTTGACCTTCTCCCTCCATGATGATTTCGACTTCATGACTCAGTTATTCTCCAGAGAAAGAAACTTCTCGACCAACTTCACGTCCTCTTCGCTTCCTATGAATAATGGCGTACGCTGATGCAGAGCCTGAGGCTCAATTTCCAGTATCCTCATTTTGCCGTCAGAACTTCTGCCGCCGGCCTGCTCAACTATCATGCTGAGCGGATTTGCTTCATACATCAGCCTTAGTTTGCCATTCGGATTTTTTTTGTCGCCGGGATACATGAATATGCCGCCGTAAAGAAGGTTCCTGTGAAAGTCTGCAACAAGCGAACCGATATACCTTGATGAATACGGCCTTCCGGTTTCCGGGTCGGATTCCTTAAGATAAGAGACATACTCCTTCATTCCCTTGCTCCACTTGTTATGATTGCCCTCATTGACGGAATAAGTCTTTGATTTTTTTGGGATCGTAATGTTCTCGCTTGAAAGCAGGAATTCGCCTGCTGTCGGGTCAAGCGTAAATGCGTGGACGCCGTCGCCCGTAGTGTAAACGAGCACGGTGCTTGAGCCGTAGATGGCATATCCCGCCGCAACCTGGTCATCACCCTTCTGCAGGCAGTCGCGGAGTTCGCCCGGGCCGTTATCACTCACTCTTTTGTAAATTGAAAAGATAGTTCCGATAGAAACGTTTGCATCAATATTGGAGGAGCCGTCGAGCGGGTCGAAGTGACAGATGTATTTGTTGGTCACATACTTGTTCTCAATGTACTTGTCTTCTATCGGAAGAAAATTCTCTTCCTCCTCCGAGCAGATCGCGCAGATGTGTCCGCCCTGCTTCATCATGTTGGTCAGAAGTTCATTCGCATACACATCAAGCTTCTTCACTTCCTCGCCCTGCACATTTGTATCCCCGGTAAAACCGAGTATGTCAATAAGCCCGGCCCGGTTCACTTCCAGCGAGATCATCTTGCATGCAAGTGCAATGTCGGCGAGCAGGTCAGACAGTTGTCCTGTTGCCTCGGGGTATTTCCTTTCGGCTTCAACTATGTGCCTGTAGATCGTGTTGAATTTCTTCAAGTGTGGCTCCTTCCTTTTGGGTGTGTCATTTCACTTTACAATTTCAAATCCGTGGTCATGCCAGGAGATTATTCCTCCGGCAAGGTTGTAAACTTCCTCAAACCCGAGATCCCGCATGAGAAACATTGCCTGCCGGCTCCTGTTGCCCGACCTGCAGTAAACAAGGTACTTCATCCTCTTGTCAAGCTCGTCAATGTCAGTTTCAAAATTGTGCGAATAGAAGTCAATGTTTATGGAACCGGTCAAGTGTCCTGCATTGTATTCATCCTCCGTCCTTACGTCTAGCAATACGTAAGCGTCTTCTTCAAGCTTGTCTTTGAATGTGCGCGTATCAATGTCCTGATGATTCATCTTATGATAAATTGAAATGTGCTGTTATTGTTTGTGATCGGGCGAAGCGGTTGTAACAGTGCAAAGCCGGTGCGACTTCCGTCAGGTGAAAAACTTTTTGTACTCTTCCAGCTCCTTCCTAGTTGACCTGTCCGGCTTTTCCATGATCTCATTCACATTCTTGCCTTTAGCCGGACTTGCGGCCTTGCCGGACAGATCACCGGCAAAACTCTCCGAAGGTATCACCGTGCAGCTGCACTCTCTTGCAAGCTTTGTGATGCCTGTGTCTGAACTCACAATGATCAGATCTCTGCCGTTGCGCGATTCCGTGATCATCTGCCTGATAATGTCGTCAGCTGTCAACTTGCCCGAATAGATGACACCGGCACCCTCGTTCCTGCCATAGCCGTCAAAGACGAATGTGATCTTCTCCCTGCCCTTGTATCTTGACCTGACAAAATCCCTGAGTGCCATTGCGGCCCCTTCCTTGTCTGAAGAGTGCATTGCCTTCAGGGAAGGGATCTTATGCAGGAGATTATTGCCGTCAATTATGATCCGTTTCATTTTTTCGTGTAATTTCAGTTCTGCCTCAGGGCCTTATCCTGTTTGGCCTTCTCGCAAATGGAATGGCTTCGCGAATGTGTTCAAGATTGCAGATCCATGAAACCATGCGCTCCACCCCGAGCCCGAAGCCGGAATGCGGAACACTGCCGTACCTTCTCAGATCAAGGTACCATTGAAACTCTTCGAGCGGAAGATCATGCTCCTTGATCCTCTTTTCGAGCTCTTCAAAATTGTCTTCACGCTGTGAGCCGCCGATTATCTCTCCGAATCCTTCCGGCGCAAGCACGTCAACTCCGAGCGCGATCTTCGGATCGTTCGGATCGCGTTTCATATAGAACGACTTTGCCTCCGCAGGCCATCTGTGCACCATCACAGGTTTATCGTACTGTTCAACTATCGCCTCCTCGTGCGGCGCCCCGAAATCTTCGCCCCACGGGAAAGGCCTGATATGCTCTTCGCCATTCGCAGTTTTTCTTATCAGCGGAATATCCTTCTTTCTCAGTATCTCAACAGCTTCTTCATAAGTGATCCTCGGGAAGGGCTTCTTCACATTCTGCAGTTTTGTAATGTCCCTGCCTAGAAGCTCGAGATCGGCCCTGGATCTTTCAAGCACTCTCTGCACCACGTATTCCAGAAAATCCTCAATGAGGTCCATGTCATCATCAATGTCATAGTATGCCATTTCGGGCTCCATCATCCAGAACTCGGTGATGTGCCTTCTTGTCATTGAGTTTTCAGCCCTGAATGTTGGGCCGAGTGTGTAAACCTTGCCAAGCGCAAGCGCTCCCGCCTCAGCATAAAGCTGACCCGATTGCGAAAGATATGCCTTGCCGAGGTCGAAATAATCCGTCGAAAAAAGCGTCGTTGTACCTTCGCATGCGTTCGGAGTGAAGATCGGCGTATCAAACAGTATGAATCCGTTGTTGTACATATAATCCCTTATCGCCTGGATGATCTCATTTCTGACTCTCAGTATTGCCGTTTGCCTCGGCGATCTCATCCAAAGGTGACGCCTGTCCATCAGAAAATCAACGCCGTGTTCCTTTGGAGTGATCGGATATGGCTCGGCAAGCGCGATCGTTTCAAGGCCGGATATCTGAAGTTCATAAACGCCTTCTTTCTTAGGATGCTTTGAGACAGTTCCGGTGACTTTAACTGAAGATTCCTGCGTCAGCTTTGAAAAATCTTCCCACACTTTCTCAGGCACGGCGCTTTTAACCACGACGCCCTGAATTACACCTGTGCCGTCTCTCAATTCCGGAAACATAAGCTTTCCGGATGACCTGATATTGTAAAGCCAGCCTTTGATGGTGACTTCCTTATCAACAAAATCCGCGATCTTATTAATGTAAACTCTTGGTTCCAAATGTGATNNACGAAACGGGGCTGTGTAATGAAATGAAGAAGTTGGGAGACGATCTGTTTGCGCTTCGCATGCCGTTTCCGGGTTGGCAGAGCTTTGAAGATTGAGCATTGAGCCTACCATAACTAAGGCAATTCTCTGTTAAGAGTTCGCTGAAATTTCTATTTTACTCCATTACAAAGTTCACTCTGCGGATTGCTGAAACCTTATGCCATTGGATGTGAACTTTCCGGCAGTAATCAAATCAAATTAATAATTGAAAGTCTCAGGCTTCACTATCATCAGGAACGGCGAGCTTTATGCGTATCCGTTCAAAGAGGCGATACTTTCCGTTCTGCCGCTTTGCGATGAGTTCGTTGTAAATGTGGGAAGGTCGGATGACGGGACGCTTGATGCCGTCCGTTCTATTGAGAGTGAGAAGATCAGGGTCTTTGAAAGCGACTGGGACATGAGCCTTAAGGGCGGCAAGGTGCTTTCAGAAGAGACGAACAAGGCGAAAGCGCAATGCAGAGGTGACTGGCTCTTTTATATACAGTCGGATGAAGTCCTGCATGAAAAGTATCTCAAGACGGTACGCTCCGGCATGAAAGCCAATCTTGAAAAGAAAACCGTAGAGGGCCTCAGGTTCAGGTATGTCCACTTCTACGGCAGTTACGATTATTATCAGGACAATTACAGGAACTGGTACATCCGTGAAACAAGGGTAATCAGGAACTCGCCGGAAATTGTTTCATGGGGAGATGCAATGGACTTCAGGCACAAAGACGGCAGTAAGCTGAAAGTTGCAGATGTGAATGCTGAGATATTTCATTACGGTTGGGTAAGGCCGCCTGAAAAGCTGATCTCAAAGAGAAGGGACTTTGAAAAGCTGTACAACGACGGAGAAACCGCAGAGAAAAACATTGCGGGCTTTACAAACTACGACGACCTCGGAAACCTTAAGAGATTCAAAGGCACTCATCCGAAAGTGATGCTTGAAAGAATTTCGGACAGCAACTGGGATTTTGACGCGAAGCTTGACAGCCAAAGGCCGGACTGGGTCAGAAAGATGCTGATCTTTCTTCATCCGCTCTCCAAACGCGTTGCAAAGTCCGGCCGCAAATGAATTGAAGCATTTTCAGCAATTACTCTTTTCGAGTTTCAGAAGCCGGTCTTTTCTCCAAAGTCCGCCGCCGTATCCTACAAGCTTTCCGTTATCACCTATCACTCTGTGGCAGGGGATTATCACTGCGATCCTGTTGTGCCCGTTTGCATTGGCCACAGCCCTGACGGCAGTCGGCTTTCCGAGCATTTCAGCTTCCTTCTTGTAGGAGATCGTTTCTCCGTAGGGGATCTTCCTCAGAATGTCCCACACACTTTTCTGAAACGGAGTGCCGACTGTATGCAAAGGCACTTCAAACTCCTTCCTGTTGCCATTGAAATATTCCGCCAGCTGTATTTTCAGGATTTCGAAGTGTTTGTTCTTGCCGGGAAGTATCGGCGATTGAAAATGCTTCTCGACCTGCCTGAATTGTGTCTCAAGCATTCGCCTGTCAGTGAACTCCAGAATGCAGATCCCCTTTGAAGATGCAACAGCGATCATTTGTCCGAGAGGAGTTTCAAGCCTCGCAAGCGCTAGCGGCTCTTTTGATCCTGCGTCTTTCGGATTCATCGCGGCGGCTTTCTTGAATGTGTGCTGAAATCCGCTGAGGGAGCTGTAGCCGTTGTCAAACGCGGCGTCTGTGACCTTGCTTCCGTTGCTGATGTTTGTATATGCGCTGTTGATCCTCATAAGTCTCTGATATGCCTGAAACGTCATGCCATGATTTGCGATGAACCACCTCCTGACTCTTGAAGGCTGTAATCCCTTTTGTGTGAGGTCATAGTCTCTGATCTTCTCAAACGGGTTGAGTTCGATCTGTTTGAGAAGCCCGGTGATCTCTTCGGGAGCTTCGCCGAGCGGAGCAAGCGGCCTGCACACTTTGCAGGGCCGGAAGCCGTCCCGCATTGCATCCAGAGATGTTTCATAGAAGACCACATTTTCCCTTTTTGGTTTCCTTGCGGTGCAGGAAGGCCTGCAGAAAATGCCGGTGGTCTTTACTGCCACAAAGAACAGGCCTTCAAAGCTCTTGTCTTTCCTCAGAAGAGCATTGTATTTGATTCTTTCGCTGAGTGTCTCGCTCATAAATTTTTGTCGCAAAGATGATGACTATGCATGTGCGCTTCAACCGAAAACTTGACAGGCAATTTTTTGAGTTGTGAGTTGTGAGTTGAAAGTTATGAGTGCATTATTTGTTGAACCCCTTAAGTTTCTTAATGATCGTGATTAGGATGCTTATGATCTGATCTGACTCGTCATAGAGTGAATCAAACAAATCTTTTTCAATCATTCCGGACGCATTAAGCAACTCAAGCCAGTATTGAGTTTCATTTGCTTCTTTAAGAGCAACGGAAAGTTTATGTACAAAATCTGCTTTGCTTTCGGCATGCTCTGCCTCACGTATCATCGCTCCAACTGATGTTCCGCATCTCAGCAATTGATTTGAGAGAATGTATTCTCTCTTATCAATCTTCAGTTCTTTATACACGTTTACAATCATCAGAGCAAAATCAAAGCTTCTTTGCCTGATCAGATTCTGTTTTGTATTTTTCATTCTTGTTCTCACTTATATTCATATTAACATTGTTCATTAATCATGGAAACATCGTGATAGATCATTTGTCAGGATTTCAAAGTTCACGACCAAGCAAAAATAATGCACTGAACCTAAATTCCATAGGAAAACAATTGTACTATTCACACTTCACACCTCTCACCTCTCACCTC
>JRYG01010185.1_pt1 | contig 11665 bp, 9 predicted proteins | sample 235341 | NCBI WGS metagenome assembly JRYG01 (sample SAMN03074218, study PRJNA261478) | activated sludge metagenome | biome: Wastewater Treatment Plant; feature: Wastewater; material: Activated sludge; isolation source: activated biomass of a wastewater treatment plant treating hydrocarbon... ... | reverse complement strand
CTTCATTCTTCATTCTTCATTTTTTCCATATACGTATCCAGATCCTTATCGCCGCGGCCGGAGAGGCATACCACCGCCACATCGTTGGCGGAGAGGCCTATTCTGCCCAATGCTGCCAGCGCGTGAGCGGTTTCCAGTGCTGGAATGATACCTTCTGTACGGGCGAGAAAATAGCCGGCCTCAAGAGCCTCCTCGTCGGTAATGCTCACGGCTTCTGCCCTGCCGGTGCTGATTAGATGTGCGTGAAGGGGGCCGATGCCGGGGTAGTCAAGTCCGGCAGAGATAGAATACGGCTCCACGATCTGGCCGTCGGGCGTTTGCATGAGCAAGGTGCGACTGCCGTGTATGATACCTCGTGTACCCAGCACGCTGGTAGCGGCCGACTCGCCGCTATCGACGCCGAGCCCGGCGGCTTCAACGGCGATAAGGCGCACCCGGCGGTCATTCAGGTAGTGATAATAAGCGCCCGCAGCATTACTGCCGCCGCCAACGCATGCTATAATGGCATCGGGGTAGTGCCGGTCGGTTTGCTCCATCAACTGGCTCTTCATTTCTTCGCTGATCACCGACTGGAAGCGGGCCACCATGTCGGGATAAGGATGCGGACCTACTACCGAACCGATGATATAATGGGTATCTTCAGGGTTGCCGATCCAGTCGCGGATAGCCTCATTGGTTGCGTCTTTGAGGGTTTGGCTGCCGCTGAGCGCCGGACGCACCTCCGCGCCCAGCATTTTCATCCGGGCCACATTGGGGGCCTGCCGCTTGATGTCCACGGCGCCCATATATACGATGCATTTTAAGCCCATAAGCGCGCATACGGTAGCCGTAGCCACGCCGTGTTGCCCGGCGCCGGTCTCGGCAATGATCCGCGTTTTTCCCAGGCGTTTGGCCAGCAGAATCTGCCCGATGGTGTTGTTGATTTTATGCGCGCCGGTGTGGTTCAGATCTTCGCGTTTGAGGTAAATCTGCGCCCCGAAATGCGCCGACAAACGCGGGGCGAAATAAAGCGGCGAAGGCCTTCCCACATAATCGCGCAACAAACGCCTGAATTCTTCCTGGAAGCTCGCCTCTTTGATCAGACTCAGGTATTGACGGCGCAGGTTGTCTACGTTGGGATACAACATTTCGGGGATGTAGGCGCCGCCAAATTCGCCGTAGTAACCCTGTTCATCGACGGCAATAGTCGGCATCTGCTTAGGAATCGTCGTATTATTTGTCATACAATTAGCTGTTTATCAAATTATTAACCACCGCGCAAAGCCATCAGAAAACGCGTTAATTTTTCTACGTCTTTTAATCCGGGCCTGGTTTCAAACCGGCTGTTGATGTCTACTCCGGCAAGTTGTTTGTATGGCAGGGCCCTGATAACGCCGGCATCGCTTTCATCAATGCCCCCGCTTAGCAAATAGGGGGTAAATCCGGAGTACTGCCCAAGCAGCTCCCAGTCGAACGGCATGCCGTTGCCGCCTTGCAAGGGGCCTTTGGTATCAAACAGGAACATAGCGCACAAGCCCTCGTAAGGCATAGTATCGCCAAAATCGAATTGCGCATCCACGCCAAAAGCTTTGATCAATTGGGCGCTGCGAAGCGAGCCGATACTCCAGTACGTTTTTAACTCCCGGCAATACTCAGGGCTCTCAGAGCCATGCAATTGCACGTAATCGAGCCGATAATCGTGTACGGCGTTTAGCACCTGCTCAATTTCCGCATTGACAAAAACGCCGACTTTTTTCGTTTTGCCGAAAAGCTTTTCGTTTTTATCCATCCAATTTCTAAAAGCCTTGCTATCCGCATGGCGCGGTGATTTTGGGTAAAAAATAAACCCGGCGTAATCAATGCCCAGTGACAGTACGTCAGCAATATTGGCCGGTTCGCGCAAGCCGCATACCTTGATGTTCATGTGGTACCCTTTTGATTAGATATTGCAGTGAAGTTAGCGGGATTTTCCCGGCGCCCGGCAATCTTGTTAATAAATTGTGCGCAAGCGGCGCCCGGGTCGGCTGTTTTCATAAAAGATTCTCCGATCAGAAACCCTTTGTAACCCGCGTTGCGTAGCATTAATAAGGTTTCCGGGTCGGAAATGCCGCTTTCCGACACCTTCAGCAGCCCGGCGGGCAGTAGCTCGGCCAGGCGCAACGAGGTTTCGACATTTACCGAGAAGTCTTTGAGGTTTCGGTTGTTGACGCCCACCATGTCAATGCCGTCGCAGATTTTATCCAATTGCGATTCGTCGTGCAATTCCAGCAATACCTCCATACCCAAATCTTTGGCTCTTTTGGCCAAGGCTGCAACGGTCCATTTATCGAGACATTCTGCGATCAGCAGTATGACGTCGGCGCCCATGGCCCTGGCTTCCAGAATCTGGAATTCGTCAACAATAAAATCTTTTCGCAATATGGGAATATTGAAATTGCCGGTACGCGCGCGGGTAAGATCATCCGCCGATCCTCCGAAAAAATGAAAGTCGGTAAGTACCGATAGCGCACTAGCCCCTGCCTCGGCATAACCCGTTGTTACCTGGGCTACATCTGCCTCGAGGTTGATCGGCCCTTTGGATGGCGACAGCCGCTTGAATTCGGCGATGATACCCGACGAGCCTTCGCGTTCCAGGCTTTGCCGCATCGATAAGGGGCGGTTCTTAATAAAAGGGCTCTGGGCAAGTATTGAATCCGCCCGGCCTGCTTTGCGGATATTGACCTCCTCTCTTTTATGCGATATTATGGTCTCCAGAATGTCCATCTTGAAAAAAAATCTGTTAAGTAAATTCGATTAAAATAAATACAAATTTTTGAAAATCAATTATTTACAAGTAAAGCTTTAAACGTGCGCAGCGCTTTGCCTCCAACGAGGCTTTCGCGGGCTTCGACCAGGCAATCGCCAAAGGCGCTGCCCGGTTTCATGGCGTATATGGCAAGGCCGGCATTGGCGATTACCACGTCGCGCTGAGCCGGCGTAGCCCTGTTTTCCAATACCTGCTCAAAGATCTTTGCCGCCGCCGCCGGCGTTTCGCCGCCGTCAAGCTCCGACGGGGCATAACGGGGCAAACCCAGGTCTTCCGGCTGCAACAGGCGCTCCGACGAATCGGTGCGCAACCTGAATGCGCCGGTGAGCGATACCTCGTCGTATCCGTCGAGGCCGTAAACGATGGCGTATTGCCGGCCGCGCTCCTGCATGGCGTATTGGTACAGCCGCGATAACTCCAGGCTGTAGGTACCCAACAACTGGTATTTGGGCTGCAGGGGGTTGACCAGCGGCCCCAGCATATTGAAAAATGTTTTCATACCCAATTGCCTGCGTATGGGCGCTACTTCTTTTAACGCCGGATGAAACAACGGCGCGTGCAAAAAACAAAGCCCGGCCCGGTCTAATTGCAGGCGCAGCAGATCGGTATCGGAAGTAAAGCGGTATCCCATCGCCTCCAACACATTGGACGAGCCCACCGCCGACGATACGCCGTAGTTGCCGTGTTTGACCACTTTGTATCCCGCGCCGGCCACTACTACTGCCGCCAGCGTGGAAATATTAAACGTATTTTTGCCGTCGCCGCCGGTGCCTACTATGTCAATCGCTTCCGTATCCTGCCCTTCCAGCGGCACGCACAGCTCAAGCAGGGCATCGCTGAAGCCCAGCAACTCGGGCAGCGTGATCGTCCGCATTTGGTATACGGTGATAAAACTGGCCACCTGAACGGGATTAAAGGCTCCCTGGGCAATTTGCAGCAATACGGATTTTGATTGCTCGCGGTCGAGCGTTTTGTGCTCGAATAATTGGCAAAGTATGTTTTTCATCGTTTAAACAGCTTGAAAAGCGGGAACGCAATAGTTGAAAAAATTTTCCAGCAGCTTTCGCCCTTCGGGCGTGAGGATAGACTCCGGGTGAAATTGCACGCCCCGCACATTGTACTGCCGGTGCCGCATGGCCATGATCGCCCCCGATTCGTCCACCGCCGTTATGTGCAATTCAGCAGGCAATTTTTCACCGGCAACCGCCCAGGAATGGTAGCGCCCCGCAGTGATAACCGGGCCGAGCCCCCGAAATAACGGTTCGTCGGGATCAACTATGTTTACCGGCGTGTCTACCCCGTGAAATACCTGCGCCAGATTCTCCAACCGGGCGCCGAAGGCTTCCCCGATGGCCTGGTGGCCCAGGCAAACCCCCAATATGGGCTTGGTAGCCGCGTATCGCCTGATCAACTCAGGCATAATACCCGCATCGGCAGGCAAACCCGGGCCCGGCGACAAGATGACGGCGTCGTAGTCAGCCACCGCTTCCAGGCTGATGGCGTCGTTGCGGAATACCTCTACCGGCTGCCCGAGTATTTCCTGAATGTATTGCACCAGGTTGAAAGTAAATGAATCGTAGTTGTCCAATACGAGGATGCGCATGGTTACTTATTTATTCGTTTAAACATTATTCGTTTGTATAAATATAGCCTCATTCAAAGCCCGTTTCAAAGCGCCGAGTTTGTTATTGACCTCCTGCAACTCCTTGCGCTCGTCGCTGGCGGCCACGATACCGGCGCCGGCCTGGTAATACAGGGTATTGTCCTGGCTCAGAAACGAGCGAATCACAATTGCCTGGTTCATCTGGCCGCTAAAATCAATGAAGCCAAGCGCGCCGCCATAAAAGCCGCGTTGGCGGTTTTCGTACTGGTGGATGAGTTCGATGGCTTTGTACTTGGGGGCGCCGGAGAGCGTACCGGCGGGAAAAGTATCGCCGAATACCTGGAATGGGTTGGTACCGGGCGGCAGGTCGCCCTCGACCTTGGAAACCAGGTGAATAACGTGGCTAAAAAACTGGATATCCTTCAGTTCGCGCACCCGCACATGTTGCGCATGACGGCTGAGGTCGTTGCGGGCCAGGTCGACGAGCATAATGTGTTCGGCGTTTTCCTTGGGGTCGTTAGAGAGTTCGAGGGCCTTGCGGGCGTCTTCTTCGTTATCGCCGCTACGACGGTAGGTGCCCGCGATGGGATTCACCTGCGCTACGCCGTTTTTAATCTGCATCTGCGTTTCAGGCGACGAGCCGAAAATTCGATAACTTCCAAAATCGAAATAAAACAGATAAGGCGATGGGTTCACCGATCGCAATACGCGGTACACATTGAAATCATCGCCGGTATAGCGCTGGGCAAACTGCCGGGAAAACACGATCTGGAATACGTCGCCAAGCCGGCAATGGCGTTTGCCCAGGCTTACCAATTCCATAAACTCCTCGTCGCTCAGATTGCTGGTCTCCTCGCCCTGCAGCCGAAATGGGTGGGTAGCAAATTTATTGCCGTACATCAGGGCCTCGAGTTCATCCATCCGCGAAGACCATCCCTCCGGTATATTCTCAACAATATGCAACGTATCCCTGAAATGATCGATAGCGATAACAAAGCGATATAAAGTATAACGCAAATCGGGCAAATCGAGGCGCTTTTTAGCGGGGTCAAATCGAAGGGAATCGAAATATTGCACCCCTTCAAAGCCTGTAAATCCGAACAGTCCGTTGAAGCCCGCGTAGGGGGTATCATATTCGATAAAAAAACTTTGCAAAAAATCGAACATGGCGTCGGGCACGGTCAGCGTACTCGTCACCGGAATTTGCTGCGCCGTGCCGTCGGGTTTCGAAATAGTAATGCCCCCGTTTTTCACCTCAATAGCGGCCAGCGCATCGAGTCCCACAAACGACATGCAATCGGCTTTGCTGCGAAAGTCGTTGCTTTCCAGCAATACGGGGTCGGTAAAGTGATCTCTCACCTTCAGGTACAGCGACACCGGCGTGAGGGTGTCGGCCATTTTTTTTCTCACCAGCGTCCGCAATTTGACGCGATTTAAGGTGGTAGTGGCAGCAGGCATAAAAAATTGGCTTTAGCGCAAACGACAAGCGGCCTGCCGGGTGATCCGACAGGCCGCTTGGTAGAACAGTTTGGTCAATGGCGCGTCAATTCACCCGGAAGTCCGAGGGATTGTGCCACCACCAATTGTTCTGTATGCGAAATGACATAGTTGTTGTACTGATTTTGAACTGCGACAAATATAGGGGTAAAGTTTTTAATAAAACAAGACCTGATTAGCAGTTTTTGTAAAATGAGTTACTGATCGCCCCCTACTCTGCCTGCTTCCGATTCAATGCCGGTGGTGCGTTTGCGCGACTTAACATTTTCATTACCAAAACGATAACCCAGGCTCAGGCTGGCGCGACGGCTATCCCAACGGCCACCGCCTTTGGCGTACAATCCGTTAAAATCCGAAAAGCCGTCCCATCCTGTTTCATAAAAAATATCGCTTACATTGACTCTGACATTCAGGCGGTCTTTCAAGAACTTGCGCTGCAGGCCGAGGTCGAGGCTCCAGCTTGATTCATACTCAAACACGCCGCCCCATACGCCGGGCCCGGAGTAATACCCCGAAATTTCGCCTGTAAAGCCTGCGGGAAGGGTGAAGGTATGCTGCTGGAAGATATTGTAGGTGAGCGCCTGTACATCCACCACCGCGCCTTCGCCATAATTGGCCTGGTTGTCGAGGTGCGAAATGCCGGCATTAAAATAGGCGTTCCAGTTTTTGAGGATCTGCACGGGGGCGCTCACATTAAAACTATAGATGGTTTGTTGCGCCAGGTTGGCCCAGGTGATAAACCCGGCACGGGGGTCCACATCGTCGGGGGCAATGAGGCGGGTGATCTGGTCGGTGGTTCGGCTATAAGCCAATTTGAAGTTGTACCTGTAAGAAAGGGTATACCCCAATTCGAGGTTATTCACGATTTCCGGCCGGAGGAAGGGGTTGCCCTTTTCGTAAGAAAGTTGGCTGATTTGGTTATTAAACGGGTTGAGCACGTTGTAATCGGGGCGGTTGATGCGCCTGCCGCCGTTGAGCGACAGGGTGTGTTTCGGGGCAGGTTGCCAGGTCAATCCTGCATTGGGGAACCAGCTCAGGTAGTTCAATTCGACGGGCGGTTCCTGCAATTCCGGTAAAAAAGCCCGCAGATCGCCGGTAGCATCCGTTTGCTCGGCGCGGATTCCGACGGAGAAATTCCATTTTTCGCCCAATCCACGGGCATAATTAATATACCCGGCGTATACTATTTCGTCGTAAGTAAACTCATTGGAAGACCGGTTATTTTGAACGGGCAGGCCGTTTATTTCGTCGTAAAAGAGAAAGGTATTGTCGGAAACTACCTGGCTCAATTTAGCGCCGGCGCCGAGTTTGCCTTTCCACAGTTCGTCTTCGTAATCTACTGTTAACGTGTAAATATCGATATCGGTAGGCGTATCAAACCGGTTGATAATTTCGGTGAGCAACACTTCTTCCGAGGCATCGTAATAGCGGTTGGGCTGGTAGCGGACGCTCCGGTTTTTATAGCTGCCGTAATCCAAATCCACATTAAGGCTGCGGCCTTTGGCGTTGTCGAACCGGTAATTGAGGTTGTAGGTTTGCTGGGTCCTGCTGTTATCCGCCGTATTGTTAGCTACCAGAATGCTATCGATATTGTCGGGAGTGGCTTCGAGGGCGAGGGTAATGCGGTTGTAAGATGTATTGTCGGTAATGTTGTCGCCTCCGCCTGCCAGAAAACCGATGGTGTGATTTTTTGCCAGAAAAAAGTCGGCTCCCAGGCGGTAATTGTAGTTGCGCCAGTCGTTTTTATGGTTGTTAATTTCGTGCTGCACCAGGTTGTTCTGGTAGCTTTCAAACAACATCTTATTGAAGCCGCCGCCGTCGCCCACGCTGCCCGTTCCAAATGCATTTACACTTCTATTGCGGTAGTTGGCGCTGCCGGTGAGGTTGGCCCGATGGTATCTGCCCTGGCTGTAGGTAGTATTCAACGAGCCGTTGGCGCCCAGGTTTTTATCTCTTTTTAGTCGAATGTCAATAATCCCGGCGTTGCCTTCCGCTTCGTACTTCGAACCGGGGTTGGTGATAATTTCAATACGGTCGATTTGTTCGGCGGGCAAATTCTGGAGATAATTGCTGAGGTCCTGTCCGCCCAGCGGCAATCGCTTGCCGTCTACGTAAAGCAGTACGCCGGCTCGCCCCAACACATTGATATTGTCGTTGTTATCAACCGTCACATTGGGGGCTTTGCGCAACAGCGAAATGGCATCGGAGCCCGCGCTGTTGATGGTGCCTTCCACGTTAAAAATCGTGCGGTCGGGTTTTATTTCCACCAGCACGCGCGAAGAAGTGACGGTGGCCTGGGCAAGTTCTATAGCAGAAGGGGTTAATACCAAAACGCCGATGTCAATCTGCTGTGTACCATCCACGCGAATGTCGGGTTTTCGGATATCATCAAACCCCAGGTAAGAAGCTTCCAGGTAATAGGTTCCTGCTTCGAGGCCTTGAAGCTCGAAAATTCCATTTTCATCGCTTACGCCCACCTTAAACAGGCTGCTGTCGGAAGTATTGTACAACACCACATTGGCATAGGCGATTGCGCCGCCCTGGTTGTCTTCCAAACGCCCGCGCAGGGTGGACATTTGTGCGTAAATAGGAATGGTGCAAAGGCTGATAATCAGGGTAAGAAATACTCTCATGGTTGTCTTTTTGCGGGTGATTAAGCCCAATAAAGACAACTAACTAAAACAATAGTTGCATGTCAGGGTATTTTTGTCGACTGCCACGAGGCCAGCCGCCAGTGTTTTTTTTGCTTCACATAAACCGCCGTATATCGCAATCGCACTTCAAAGGGCTTGCCCTGTATCAAACCTTTTACCTGCACGATGCCGTTGCTGATGCCCGTTTTGCCGTATTTGCGGATAGCGCGGCCCGGCTCGGGTTGCATAGCGTTGTAGGTGATATTGCCGGTTGAGATGCTGTGCAGAAAATCGCTTTTGGTCTCCACCAATGCATTGGAGTGAATGTATATCAGGTCGTCGCTGAGTATTGATTGAAGCGACGCCGTATCTTTTTCCACTTGCGCCCGAAACCGCAGGTCTTCCGATTCGGCAATAGTAGTTTGGGCGACGAGTAATTGACAGCCCAAGAGCAGAAAATAAAAGCCAAGCGCGATTTTCATACCCGGTTTTATGTTTGCTGTAAATTTAAAATAACCCGCTATATTCCCTTTATTGAAAATTAAAATTGATCATTTTTTATAAAAAAATTACAATATAGTTGCTCATTCTGTCTATAAATTATATATTTGCTTTTGTCGTTATACACCAAATTCAACACCGATTTTTTTTGTTTTTATTAAAAATAATATTGCGATAAAACGCCGATTTATAGTATTTTTCGTATGCTAGTCATATACAAAAACAGGCGATAAATAAAGGTGATGGTGGTACGGTTTTGTGATCGTTTTTAATCAGGTTGGAATCACCTCGTTTTTTGCTGCCGTTTTGTTACAATTCAATCGCCCGTCGAGTTGAAAATGATGCCTTATTTTACTGAATCTTATTTGCCTGCATGTAAATACAAGACCTTTATGTATTATTATATTTATTAATTTAAATTCATCGCCATGAAAACCAATTTCCTGAAATGCAGTTTTATCCTGCTCTTTCTCTTCCTTGTACCACTGCTTACTTACGCACGAATGGAATGCACCGGCGCCTGTATATCAGGTTGCATAACCTGGTCAATAAGTTACGAAACAGATTGCAATTGCGGCATTACCGAATATGATTCTATTCATTATATGGGAAATATAGCTGGTTTTCCGGTATTCCAGTACATGAATCAAATTTCCAATCCAGAATTTATAGGAATGGACGTCACCGCTTTAGGATGCAATTGTAACAGATGTACATAGCTCAATTAAAATAATTAAACAGCAATTTCATTTTTTCATCAGGCACACTAAAACCCTGGTCTGCCTTAATCTTCAAAACCATGAAAATTTCAATCCTCCATCCCCTGTTCCTGTTTTTACTGGTATTGAGTTCCTGTGTCTCCCAACAAGAAGCCTCCGAAGAGGATATGCGCGTACAAAAATTTATGAGCGGCGAAATAGGAAACTCGCAGTCGCATCAAGCAGACGCCACCTCTATCAGGGGCAACGACCCCAACGACATGCGCTATACGGCAACCATGACGCCGACAGGTTCGTTTATGCCCCGGCAGGCGACCCGGATCATGGGGCAGATGACAAAGTACCCGTTCACGGACGCCATAAGCAACTGGAAGCCGATGCACGAATTGGCCCAGGCAGCCATAGAAGAAGCCAAATCCGCTTATGCTAATCAGTCGGATAGAATGATCAACATTGAACTGATCAGCTTTTTTATACTGGACAAATACTTGTCGAAAGTACCCGTAAATGCCGAAACCGCCTCGGCAGTCAATTTTTACCTGCAAACGCTTACCGCCGAAGGTTCAAAAGCAGAATTATACCTGGTTTGCGCTTCGATTAACAAGTTTTCAAGCCATTTTTCGCGCTCCGACGCAAAAGCTTATAAAACCTATTACAGCAAGGTAATCAGCCAGTTATTGGCCGACGAGGCTACGCCCGAACTCGCAAAAAGCTGGGCGATTAACGCAAAATCGCAGCTGTAGGTTGTAGGTTGTAGCGCGTGTAAATTAAAAACCTACAACTTACAACCTAGAACATAGAACCTACAACTAATGCAGTACCCTCCACACCAATTCCCGCAACAACTCCCCCTCTGGCTTGCCCGTTGAATCGTAATTCACGCCTTTCGATTTGAGGTCGAAAGTTTTCAGATCGGCGAATACCTGCTCCAGCTTTTGCACCGGAAAAAAGCGCAGCGCAGCCCGGTATTCCTTGAGGAAATACGCCGAGCGCAGTTGCAGGGCCTCCAGGATATCGGCTTCCGGCTTGTCCTTCACAAAATGAAGCATATACACCTTGCTGAAATACCCATACAACGAGCTGATGACCACCTGTATAGGGTTCTTTTTGGGATTATCGGCAAAATAATTTACAATACGGTTAGCCTTCAGCACATCGCGTTGGCTCAGGGCCTTTTGTAGTTCAAACACATTATAATCCTTGCTAATGCCGATATTCTCCTCCACCTGAGCCGGCATAATGGTGGCCCCGGGCGCCAGATTAATCGCCAGCTTGTCGAGTTCGTTGGCTACTTTAGCCAACTCTGTGCCCAGGTATTCCGCCAGCAAGTTGGCGGCATCATTCGTTATTTGAAGCTGTTTGTCCTTGATATAGTTTTTGATCCACTCTGGTACCTGGTTGTCGTACAGCGATTTGGATTCAAAAACGACTGCGCCGGCCTTCAACGCCTTGCCAAAAGCCGAATTGAGGTTGTATTTTTTGTGTTTATGGCAAATGACTAACAGCGTGGTAGCCGCGGGTTTTTCAATATACGACTGCAATTTGTCGAGCGAGCGCATATCCTGCGCTTCCTTGATAATCACGACCTGGCAGGGCGACATCATTGGGTAGCGCCGGGCGGCGTCGAGCACGGCCAGGTGGTCGGTATCCTTGCCGTAAAAGATGGTCTGATTAAAAGCCTGCTCTGCTTCCGGCAGGAGCTCTTTTTCAAAAAAATTGCTGATGGTATCAATAAAGTAATCTTCCTCGCCATGCAGAAAATAGACGGGTTCAAACTTTTTTTTGCGCAGCTGATCCAGTATTTGCTCGTAGCTCAAAGTCCTGTTTTTTTTGCAATAATAACGATTTTTTGGTTGTGGGTTGTGGGTTTTTGCGTATCGCACAGTCGCAAAGTCGCCTGCCCGGTATCGGTCGTTTCGACTCCGCT
>JRYG01007995.1_pt1 | contig 11746 bp, 9 predicted proteins | sample 235341 | NCBI WGS metagenome assembly JRYG01 (sample SAMN03074218, study PRJNA261478) | activated sludge metagenome | biome: Wastewater Treatment Plant; feature: Wastewater; material: Activated sludge; isolation source: activated biomass of a wastewater treatment plant treating hydrocarbon... ... | reverse complement strand
TCGCCGCGGCGCCGCCGCGCCTGGCGCCCTGGCCGGCCCGGGCCCACGTGGCGGCCCGCCGCCATGACCTGGCCGAGGCCCGGCCGGAACTGGGGCATGCCACCAACGCCGCCGCCATCATCGGCCGCCGCTGCGTCAGCCGGGGACTCTTCCTCGACCGCCGGATCTTCCTCATTTCCTACGACCCGACGGCCGATGACGACGGCCGCATCGCCGAGGGCATCCTCCTTGCCGCCGGGCCCGTGGGGGCGGGGATCGCCCTCGAATACTATTTCTCGACGGCGGACAACGAGCGCTACGGCTGCGGTTCGAAGATCACCCACAACCTCACCGGCCTCTTCGGCGTGCAGGAGGGTGCCGATTCCGACCTGCGCACCGGCCTGCCCCGGCAGATGATCGAGGTGCACGAGCCCATGCGCCTCCTGGTGGTGGTGGAGCAGGCGCCGGCGGTGCTTTCCGCCATCCTCGCCCGGCAGCCGGCCCTGCAGGAACTGGTGGGCAACGGCTGGATCGTCCTCGCCGCCTGCGCCCCGGCAGACGGCGCCCTGCACCGCTATTGCCCCCGCCGCGGCTGGCTGCCCTGGACGGGGAAGGCGGTGCTGCCCCGGGTGGCCCGCTCGGCGGACTGGTTCGCCGGCGAGGATGGGCCGCTGCCGCCCGCCCTGGTCACCGGGGGTGCAGCATGACCGGGGCGATGCTGCTGCCCTTGGCCGACTGGGTCTGGCTGGTGCCGCTGCTGCCGCTGCTCGCCGCCGGCTTTATCGTCGCCCGGGTGCTGTGCGGGCGCGGTGGCGGGGACGGGGCCGAGCCGGCCACGGCCAAGGCCGCCCAGGGGGCGGCGGTGGTCGGCCTGCTCCTGCTGCTCGCCCTCGACCTCGGCGCCTTCCTTGCCGGGGCGCCGGGCTACCGGCGCCTGGGCACCTGGTTCGCCAGCGGGGAACTGGCCATCCACGTATCCTTCCTCCTCGATACCCTGGCCCTGGCGGCGGCCACTGTGGTCGCCTTCGTCGCCTGGGCCACCCTGCGCTTCGCCGTCCGCTACCTGCACCGGGAAGCGGATTTCCACCGCTTCTTCATGGCCATGAGCCTCTTCCTCGCCGGCATGCAACTGATCGTGCTGGCCGGCGGCGGCATGCTCGCCTTCGTCGGCTGGGAGCTGGCGGGCATGGCTTCCTTCCTCCTCATCGGCTACGCCTGGCGGCGGCCGGTGGCCACCGGCAACGCCCTCTTCGCCTTCGTCGCCAACCGCATCGGCGACGCTGGCTTCCTCCTCGGCCTGGGGCTGGCGGCCTGGTGGTTCGGCAGCTTCGAATGGCCTGTCCTGGCGGGGAAGGGGCTGGCGCCGGTGACCGCACGCCTGCTCGCCTTCGGTTTCGTCGTCGCCGCCCTGGCCAAGTCGGCGCAACTGCCCTTCACCCCCTGGATCGCCCGGGCCCTGGAGGGGCCGACGCCTTCCTCGGCCATCTTCTACGGCGCGGTGATGGTCCATGCCGGGGTGTACCTGCTGTTGCGCCTGGAGCCGGTGCTGGTGCAGGCTCCCGACGTCATGGCCGGGCTGGCCGTTGCCGGCGCCGTCACCGCCGCCTACGCCTGGCTGTGCGGCCTGGTGCAGACCGACGTCAAATCGTCGCTGATCTTCGCCACCGTCTTCCAGGTGGGCCTGATGTTCGTGGCCATCGGCCTGGGCTGGTTCTCCCTGGCCGCCGTTCACCTCTGCCTGCACGCCCTGTGGCGAGCCTGGCAATTCCTCCTGGCGCCTTCCTGGCTGCACATGACCGCCGCAGCCCCGGCCCCCGCCCCGGCCTGGCTGCGCCGCCGCCAGTGGCTGTATACCGCCGCCCTGCAGCGCTTCTGGCTGGATGGCCTGGCCGGCAGCCTGCTCTCCCAGCCGACCGGGCTCCTCGCCCGGGACGTGCGGGGCCTGGACGAGCGCTTTCTCGACCACGCCATCGGCGAACCCGGCCGCGGCCGGTCCCTCGACCCCGAGCGCCCGCTGGTGGTGGGCGACGGCGTTGCCGGGCACCTGCTGGCCCGGGCGGCCGAGCGCCTGCAGGCCCTCGAGATCCATCTCTCCCTACGCGGCCGGGGTGGGGCGGCGGAGCGCCTGCTGCAGCGCCTGGGCGGCTACCTGCGCCATGTGGAATCCCTCCTCGAACAGCCCCGCTACCTGATGCTGGCGGTGATGGCGACCTTCGTGGTGATACTCTGATGGTCCGCCTCATCGACATTCCCTGGCAGCACCACGCGGCAATGCCGCTGCTGTTCTGGCTGCAGGCCCTGCCCCTGGCCGGGGCGCTGCTTCTCTTCGCCCTCAGGGAGCGTCCGGCCGCGGTGCTGCTGGGCAAGGCCATCGCCCTGGCGGAATTGCTGCTGGCCGGGATCGTCGCCGCCAGCATCAATCCCCTTTCGCCCGCCCTGCAATTGGCCGAGCGGCTGGACGCCATCGGTTACCACGCCGGGGTGGATGGCATCAGCGTCGTCTTCATCCTGCTCTCGGCCCTGCTCACCTTCCTCATGACCCTCTACGGCATGAGCCGCGGCATGATCTCGCCGGGGAGGCTGTTCGCCGTCCTCCTGGTGGCGGAGGCCGGGCTCATGGCCATGCTGGTCCAGATCAACCTGGCCTGGTTCGCCGCCGCCTCGGCCCTGGAGCTGTGGGCCGTGGTCTTCCTGCTGCGCCGCTGGGCCTCGTCCCGGGCCGAGATCCAGGCCCTGGCGCGCTTCATCCAGTACCAGGGCTTCGGCTGGCTGCTCTTCGCCGCCGGCTGCGCGATCCTCGGCTGGGGCTACGCCGACGCCATGGGCGGCCGCTGGAGCTTCGACCTCTTCGACCTGATGCAGGCGCCGGCCGCCGGCAAGTTCCAGTCGGCGGCCTTCTTCCTGCTCTTCTACGGGCTGGCCGTGCGCACGCCCCTCTTCCCGCTCCACGGCTGGCTGCCCAACATGGCCCAGCACGGCCTCATCGCCGTGGCACCGGCCCTCATGGTGGGGGGCAAGGTCGGCATCTACGGCATGCTGCGCTTCGTCCTGCCTCTGACGCCCCAGGCGGTGGCCTTCTGGCAGCCTTACGTGGTGGGCTTCGCCATGGCCGGGGTGTTCTTCACCGCGGCGCTGGCCTTCCAGCAGACCAACCTGCGCCGCCTGCTGGCCTTCGCCGTGGTCAGCCACACCAGCCTCCTGGTCATAGGCGTCTTCAGCCTGCACGAGGCGGGCATCCAGGGGGCCGTCCTGCTCGCGGCCAACTTCGGCCTGGCGGTGACCGGCATGTGGTTCATCGTCGGCTTCGTCTTCCGCCGCACTGGCACCACCGAGTTGCACGAACTGTCGGGCCTCTTCGAGCGCATCCCCTTCCTCGCGGTAGCCTTCCTCAACTTCGGCCTGGCCATCGTCGGCATGCCCGGTACCCCGGGCTTCGACGCCGCCCACCTCATCCTGGAGGCGGCCATCGACAGTTTCGGCGCCCTGTCCACCGTCGCCACGGCCCTGGGCAACGTGGCTGCTGCCGGCTTCCTGCTGTGGGCCTTCCAGCGGGCCTTCCTCACCCAGAAGCAGGGAGGGGCCCCGGACGTGGACCGCACCCTGCCCATGGAGTACCTGGTCGGCGGCATCGCCCTGGCGGCCATGCTGGCCATCGGCTTCTTCACCGAGCCCTGGCTGCGCCTCACCGAAGTGGCGAGCCATGCGGCGGCGGCGAGGTTCGGCAAGTGACGCCGCCGCTGCTTTCCGGCCTCATCCTCCTGCCCCTGGCCGGCGCCCTGCTCGTCTGGCTGCTGCCGGCCCGCCTGGCGCGCCGGGTGGCGGCGGGGGTGCTGGTCGCGGTGCTGTTTGCGGCGGCAGCTGCGGTGGTGGCCTTCGAGCCGTCCCTACCCGGCTTCCAGTTGGTGGAGCGCCGGCCCTGGATAGCCGGTCTCGGCATTGCCTACCACCTGGGGGTGGATGGCATTTCGGTGCTCTTCCTGCCGGCCACGGCCCTCCTCTTCCTGGGGGCGCTGGTGGCCGACTGGAAGACGGCGGAAGACGCCCCCCGCTTCCATTACAGCCTGCTGCTGGCGCTCCAGGCATGTACCCTGGGCGTCTTCTGCGCCCTCGACACCATCCTCTTCTTCGCCTTCTGGGAGCTGGGCCTGGTGCCGGTCTATTTCCTCCTGGGCCACCGCGGGATCGGCGCGGCGGCGGGCCGGGCGGCGCCGCGCTACTTCCTCTTCATGCTGGCCGGCGGCGTGCCCCTGCTCTTCGCCTTCCTGACGCTGGCGGCAAGCCAGGGCGTGCCGACTTTCGATCTGGTGCAACTGCTGGCGGCGCCGCTGCCGCGGCCGACCCAGTACATGCTGCTCGTTCTCTTCCTCCTCGGCTTCGGGGTCAAGGTGCCCCTGGTGCCCCTGCACACCTGGCTGCCCCAGGTCGCCCTGGCCGCGCCCGGTTCCCTCGTCGCCCTGCTGGCGGGGCTGAAGGTGGGGGCCTACGGCCTGATCCGCTTCGCCGTGCCCCTGGCCCCCGCCGCCGCCGCGGACCTCCACTGGCTCCTGGCCGGGCTGGGCACGGTGGCTGTGCTCTACGGGGCGGTGGGCACCCTGTCCCAGACCAACCTGCGGGTGGTGCTGGCCTATTCGAGCATTTCCCACGTCGGCATGGCGGTGCTCGGGCTGGCCGCCCTAGACGCCCGCGGCGTGCAGGGGGCCGTGGCCCTGGTCCTCGGCTTCGCCGTGGCCAGCGGTGGTGCCTTCCTGCTCTGCGAGTTCCTGCGCCAGCGCACCGGCTCCACCGACGTGGGCAGCCTGGGCGGGGCCGCCGGCACCATGCCCCGGCTGGCGGACGGCTTTCTCATCTGCGGCCTGGCCGGCGTCGGCATGCCGGGAACCAGCGGCTTCCCCGGGGAAATGCTGATCGTCCTGGCGACCCTGCAGAGCCACACCGGCGCCGCCCTGGGCGCCCTCTTCGGGCTGGTGGTGGGGGCCGCCGGCTTCCTTTCCATCTATCGCCAGGCCTTCTGGGGGCCCGTCACCCGCCCGGCAGTGGCCCAGGCCAGCGACCTGCTTCCCCGCGAGTGGGCCGTCCTCATGGTGGTGGTGGCGCTGGCGGTGGGGATCGGACTCTATCCGGGGCCGGTCCTCGACCTCATCGCCCCCGCCGCCCAGGCCTGGGCGGCACGGCTGCCGGGCTAGGTTTCGTCGCCGCCCATCAGGTCGGGCAGCAGGGAGTGGGCGCGCTGGAGGGCGTGGGTGAGATCGGGGCAGACGTTGTCGTCTCCCAGGTCGTCCACGAAACCGGAACGGTAGAGCAGCGATCCCGGCTGGGAATTGAGGCCGCAGAGCAGCAGCCGGCAGCGCCGCTTGGCGAGCTTGTCGCGCAGGCTTTCCAGGCCTTCCAGGCCGGTGGTGTCGAGCTGGATGAGGCGCGTCATGTCGAGGATGACGATCTCCGGGTGGCCGGCGGCGGGGTCGAGCAATTCTTCCAGCTTGTTCACGGCGCCGAAGAAGAGAGAGCCGAAGAGCTGCCAGGCGGCGACGCGCAGGGTGCCGTCGGGGTAGAGGAAGCGGGGCTCGGTGGCGGCTTCGCGGAGAGGCCGGCGTTCGACCCGGGTCAGTTCCGACATGCGGTAGATGAAGAACAGGCAGGCCAGCACCATGCCCAGCTCGACGGCGACGGTGAGGTCGAAGACGACGGTGAGGACGAAGGTGGCCAGCAGGATGACCCGGTAGTTGTAGGAATAGCGGCGCAGCTCCTTGAATTCGTGCCATTCGCCCATGTTGATGGCGACCACCATGACGATGGCGGAGAGGGTGGCCAGGGGCACGTAGGCGGCCAGGGGGGCGGCGACGAGGACGATGGCCAGGAGCACGGCGGCGTGGATCATGCCGGCCACCGGAGTGCGCCCCCCGGTCCTGACGTTGGTTGTGGTGCGGGCGATGGCGCCGGTGGCGGCGAAGCCGCCGAAGAGGGGGGCGGCGATGTTGGCCAGGCCCTGGGCGACGAGTTCCTGGTTGGGGTCGTGGCGGTCGTCGATCTGGCCGTCGGCCACCCGGGCCGAGAGCAGGGATTCGATGGCGCCGAGCAGGGCGATGGTGATGGCCGGCGAGATGAGCTTGCCGAAGTCGTGGATGGAGAGATCCGGCAGGCCGAAGGCAGGCAGCTCCTGGGGAATGCCGTGGAAGCGGCTGCCGATGGTTTCCACCGGCAGGTCGAGGGCGAAGGCGGCCGCGGTGCCGGCGACCAGGACGGCCAGGGGGCCGGGCGCCCGGCGCAGGGGGGCGAAGGCCTGGGCCAGGCGGTTGTAGGAGAGCAGGAAGACGAAGGAGGCCAGCGCCAGGCCCAGGGTGGGCAGGTCCACGGTGTCGGCGTGGGCCGCCAGGGTCTTGATGCGGAGGAAGAATTCCGCCGGCAGGTGGTCGATCCTGAGGCCGAAGAAATCCTTGATCTGGGCGAGGAAGATGACCACGGCGATGCCGTTGGTGAAGCCGATGACCACGGTGACCGGGATGAAGCGGATGAGCTGCCCCAGGCGGGCGAGCCCCATGGCGAGCAGGAAGACGCCGGCGAGCAGGGTGGCCCCCAGCAGGTTGCCGAAGCCATGGGCGGCGACGATGCCGTAGACGATGGGGATGAAGGCCCCGGTGGGGCCGCCGATCTGCACCCGGGAACCGCCCAGGGCCGAAGTGAGGAAGCCGGCGACGATGGCCGTCCAGATGCCGGCGGTGGGGGAGCAGCCGGAAGCGATGGCGAAGGCCATGGCGAGCGGCAGGGCCAGGACGCCGACGGTGATGCCCGCCGCCAGATCCTTGCCCAGCTGGGCGCGGTTGTAGGCGGGGAGGCAGTCCAGCAGTTTGGGGCGGAAGGCGATTTTCATGGGGGTGCGGGTAAGCCGGAAGTACTATTGCCCTTCCACCTGACGCACATTACATTTGCCGTGTATTATGTGTCAATGTTAATCATATTATAATAGCAGCGCCGCCGCCCGGTGGCTGGAGGACCAGCGCATCATGGAAAACCGTACCGCCCGCCTCACCATTCTCATCGACCCGCGCAAGAAGAAGCTCTTCGAGGAAATCTGCGCTGCCCAGGATCTCACGCCGTCGCAGGTGGTGCGCCGGCTCATCCGCCAGTACGTCATCGACAACGCCGGCGGCCGCGAGCTGCCGGAGTGGCTGCGTATGGGCGGCGGCAAGAGCGACGAAGCGGGGGGCTAGTCGTCCTTGGGCGGCAAGGCCGCGCCCGGATGGTTGCGGGCGACGTATTCGGCGTAGCGGGCCTGCAGTTCCGGCCCCTGCTTGGCGATTTCGCGCAGGATGCGGGCCACTGCCCAGAACATCACGGCCGCGCCGCCGGCGGTGCACGCCACGGCCTCCGCCAGGGAGGCGGGGAAACCCGCCACGAACAGCCCCTTCTTGCCGACGAACCAGGTGGCGCCGATGGCGATGCAGGCCAGGCCGAACACGTCCGCGAGGGCGTAGGCCAGGATGCGCAGGGTCAGACGGGGGCGCGGCGGGCGGTTCAGGGTGAGCATGGGCGGGTGGCTATAATGGAAAGATGTCCATTGTGCCCCAGATGAAATGGCCTCGATGTTGCGACTTTCCCTGATAGCGCTTCTTTGCGCGCCCTTGCTGGCGGCGGCGGAGGCCGCCCGGCCCGTCGTCGAGATCCACATGCCCAGCCCTTGCCTGGCCTGCATCGACTGGGGAGCCTACCTGGCGGACAACGGCTTCAAGGTGGTCTACAAGGAGTCCGCCGACATGGCGGCGGTGAAGCGCCGCCTCCGGGTGCCCAGGGACATGGAGTCGGTGCATACCGCGACGGTGGCCGGCTATTTTGTCGAGGGCCACGTGCCGGCGGAGGATATCCACGAACTTCTCAGGGAAAAACCCCGGGCCCGGGGCATCGCCGTCCCCGGCCTGCCCCGGGGTGCGCCGGGACGGGAGCTGAGCAATCCCACCTGCGAAACTGCCTGCACGATGCTGGATGGCACCACCGGCGAAAAGGACGTCCAGCGGGACCTGTTCGAAACCTACCTGGTGCTGCCCGACGGATCGGTGAGCCGCTGGGCAAGGCATTAGGGTCCGTCCAGGCGGGCCCTCCTCCCCGTGTTCCAGGTCCCCGGGCGCGCACGTTCCGCTCAGATCACCCGAATCAGCTTGTCCCGCAGATCGCTCACCTCCCAGGGACTGGCCAGGGAGTCGGCGATGAGCCGGTGCCAATCCTCGTAAAGGGCGCGTAGTTCCTCCAGGCTGCCGGCGGCACCGATCCGTTGCAGCAGGCCCCGGGTGCCGCTGCCACCCACGAAGCTGTGGATGGCCTCGCTCATGATCTGGCGGGCCTGACGTAGGCGCCGGGGGTCGGGCGGGTCGGGCAGGGGGGAGAAGGGGGCCGCGGCCGCCTTGGCCACGGGCGCCGGCGGGGAAGCCGGCGGCGTCGGCGCCGGGGCGGCGACGACGAGGTATTCGATGAAACCGTCCTCCTCCAGTTGGCCCAGGGTGTTGCGCAGGCTGTCCGACTGGATGAGGGCGTCCAGGTCGGCCACCGAGCGCTTCCCGTCAACCAGGATGAGGACGCGGCGGGCCCGGGGGGTCAGGGCACCGGAACGGGCGGCCAGTTCGGCTTGCCCCTTGGCGGTCTTGGCGAATACTCCGTGCATGGGCTGGTCTCCTTATTGAATAATTTTCAACAATTTAACCATAGGTAAATCGCTTCCCGCCATTCCGCTGGCAAGGCCCGGCCGGCGGGGTTTTCAGGGGACGGGCGCGAGGATTTCCCGGAACATGGCCCGGGCCCAGGCTTCGTCTTCCCCTTCCGGCTGGGCGTCGTAGGATTGCTTGACGGTCTGCTGGATGACGCCGTCGCCGCGGAAACGGTAATGGGTTTCGATGCGCATGAGTTCCAGGGGCTCGGCCCGCGCCACCACGAAGCAGACGCTGTCCGGCAAGCGGGGTTCCGCTTCCCGGCCCCGGCTGCGGGCGGCGATGGCCAGGGCGGCGATGCTCCCGAGGCGGGCGGCCATCTGGCCGGTCTTGGGGTAGTGGCCGAAGAGGAGCGAGGCCTTGTCCACCATGTCCCCCACCACGTAGACCCGATCGTCCCCCGGGGCGTGCAGATGCACCGGGTCCATGGCCGCCCAGCCGGTGGGCTTGCCGGCGCCGTCGCGGCCGATGAGATCGGCCTGCCAGGCGAGGTCGCCCGCCTGCTGGGGCGGCAGGAGGATGGCCTCGGCGAAGGGGAAGGTGTCGAAATCGGTGGTCACCGCCTGCTTGAACGGGTCAAGGTGGCGGATGCGTGCCTGGGGCACGTAATTGATGCGCTCCCGGTAGGTGTTCTTGAATATGCGGTCGAAGCCGAGGGCAGCGGGGTTGGGGTCGAGGACGTGGATCTTGCCGGGGATGCCGCGCTTCTCCAGGTACCAGGCGATGAGCCCGGCCCGCTCGTAGGGGGCCGGGGGGCATCGGTAGGGCATCGGCGGCACCGTGAGCACCCAGTCGCCGCCGGCGAACCCAGCCAGCCGGCGCCGCAGGGCCTGGGCCTCGCCGGCGCCGGTGAAAGCGGCGGGGAAGCGGCTGCGGCAGTGTTCGGCGGACCGGCCGTCGTCGCCGAACCAGGCGGCGTAGTCGTGGCGGATGCCGACGGCGAGGATGAGCCAGTCGTAGCCCAGGCTGCCGTCGGCGGTCACTACCCGCCGCCGCTCACGGTCGACGGCGGTGACTTCCGCCGAGAGCCGGGTATAGCCGAAAGCCCGCGCGGCGGCATCCCGGTCATGGCTCAGCAGCCGGCCGTCGGCGAGGCCGACCAGCCATTTGTTGGAAAGGGGGTGGGACCAGAAGGCGGCGTCCTTGTCGACCACCGCCACCTCCAGTTCCGGCGCCGCCTCGCGCAGGGTGCGGGCGGCGGCGAGGCCGCCCCAGCCGCCGCCGACGATGACCACGCGGCGGCCCGAGGAGGCGGGCAGGAGGTCGGCGCGGGCCGTCAGGGAGGCGCCGAAGGCCGCCGAGGCGGCGAGGAAATGGCGACGGCTGAGGCCCACCGGCCGTGCGTGCTTACTTCACCCGCATGCCCGGCTGGGCGCCGGAATCGGGGGAAAGGATGTAGAGGCCGCCGGTCTTGCCCTCGGGGTCGGAGGCGGCGAGCACCATGCCCTCGCTCATGCCGAATTTCATCTTGCGCGGGGCCAGGTTGGCGACCATGACCGTCAGGCGGCCCACCAGGGCGGCCGGGTCGTAGGCGGACTTGATGCCGGCGAAGACCTGGCGCGGCTTTTCCTCGCCAATGTCGAGCTGCAGCCGGATCAGCTTGTCGGCGCCCTCCACGTGGCTGGCTTCGACGATTTTGGCGATGCGCAGATCGACCTTCATGAAATCGTCGATGGTGCAGTGGGCGGCTTCTTCGGTGTGCACTTGGGCTTCCTTTTGCTGGTGTTCGGCGTGGCGCTGCTGGGATTGCTGTTCCGGGGCGGGGGCCAGGCTTTCCTTGTTGGCCTCGACCAGCTTTTCGATCTGCTTGGGATCGACGCGGGTCATCAGGTGGGCGTAGGCGTTGATGCCGTGGCCGCCGGCGAGCAGGGTACCGGCGTCGCTCCAGGTCAGCGGGGCGACGTTGAGGAAGGACTCCACCTTGGCCGCCACCGCCGGCAGCACGGGCTTCAACAGCACGGTGAGCAGGCGGAAGAGGTTGAGCGCGTTGGTGCAGGCGGCGTGCAGCTCGCTGTCCTTGCCTTCCTGCTTGGCCAGTTCCCAGGGCTTGACGCTATCCACGTACTGGTTGGCGGCGTCGGCCAGGGCCATGACTTCGCGCATGGCCTTGCCGAATTCCCGGGCTTCGTACAGCTCGGCGATGCGCGGCGCCGCCTCCTGGATGGAGCGGATGGCCGGCAGGCCGGCCTCGGCCGGGGCCAGCTGGCCGTTGAACCGCTTGGCGATGAAGCCGGCGGCGCGGCTGGCGATATTGACGTACTTGCCGACGAGGTCGGCATTCACCCGGGCGACGAAGTCTTCGAGGTTGAGGTCGATGTCCTCCATGGTCGCCGAGAGCTTGGCGGCGTAGTAGTAGCGCAGCCATTCCGGATTCAGCCCGGTGGCCAGGTAGCTGTCGGCGGTGATGAAGGTGCCGCGGCTCTTGGACATCTTGGCGCCATCCACGGTGAGGAAGCCGTGGGCGAAGATCCTGGTCGGGGTGCGGTAGCCGGCGTGGGCGAGTTCCGCGGGCCAGAAGAGGGCGTGGAAGTAGAGGATGTCCTTGCCGATGAAGTGGTAGAGCTCGGCCTGGGAATCGGGCTTGAAGTAGGCGTCGAAGTCGAGGCCCTTCCGGTCGCACAGGTTCTTGAAGGAACCCATGTAGCCGATGGGGGCGTCGAGCCAGACGTAGAAGTATTTGCCTGGCGCGTCGGGGATCTCGAAGCCGAAATAGGGGGCGTCCCGGGATATGTCCCAGTCGGTGAGCTTGTTTTCGCCCGGCTCGCCCAGCCATTCCTGCATCTTGTTGGCGGCTTCGGGTTGAAGGGTGCCGCTGTCGCGGCTGGTATAGGTGCGCAGGAACGCCTCGCAGCGGGGGTCCGAGAGCTTGAAGAAATAGTGTTCGGAAGCCCGCAGCTCCGGCTTGGCGCCGGAGACGGCGGAGTAGGGGTTCTTCAGCTCGGTGGGCGCGTAGGCGGCGCCGCAGGCTTCGCAGTTGTCGCCGTACTGGTCCTTGGCGCCGCACTTGGGGCACTCGCCCTTGATGAAGCGGTCGGGCAGGAACATGCCCTTCTGCGGGTCGTAGAACTGCTCGATGG
>JRYG01005994.1_pt1 | contig 11781 bp, 9 predicted proteins | sample 235341 | NCBI WGS metagenome assembly JRYG01 (sample SAMN03074218, study PRJNA261478) | activated sludge metagenome | biome: Wastewater Treatment Plant; feature: Wastewater; material: Activated sludge; isolation source: activated biomass of a wastewater treatment plant treating hydrocarbon... ... | reverse complement strand
AATCCAAACATGCTCTTAATCGCGTTATTCAATGACCTCCATGACAAAATCAAAATACCCCTTATTATTGGAATAATCTCTGTCATTAATGGCTATTTGAAGAATACCCGTTTGTTCGGGTATAAATTTCACACTACTTCCCAACAAATCCCATTTGCCGTTGCCAATCTTATAGATCAATGCCGCGTGGAGTAAATGACCGGCATCGCTATAGCTAAAACTTTGAATATATGGATCAGAATGGCCGTTAGGCCCACAAAAAGTGGCAAACCCTGCCTGAATTTCACCATAGGCTTTAACAGAAATTTCACAACCCTTTTTGATTTGAATATTACTTGTAAAACGAGAAGCTACTGTACCCGCGTAAATATTGACGTTATTAATTGTTTGAATAAACTCTACCCCATTTATTTGTTCCTGCATTGGACCTATTCTGGATGCAAAATACGCATCTTTTATCCCTTCAAAAACGTCGCTAACATAATCTATACCTAAATCGCGCTCTTCACGATAACCATTCGCATACTCTGTTACCTCAATAATATGTGTATCAAAAGTAGTATGCTCCAGTATGGCAACTAGAGGGTGAGTAATACCGGACTGGCCGGCGCCCTCGCCTACTCCGAGTTGTTTGGCTTTATTAAGCCAGTACCTGGCTTTAACCAGGTTCGCATCTGTCAATTTTCCGGCATAATATACCCCCCCAAGTATATTCATAGCGTGTGAGTGACCTGTTTCAGCCGCTCTGCGAATCCAGTAAAATGCTTTTTTTTCATCTACTCCGCCGACGAAGCCGCCGTCCAGATATAGTAGCCCCAGCACCAACATTGCTTCTCTATCGTTTTCATTGGCTGCCTTGGTAAACCATTGAAGCGCCGTATTAACATTTTGAGATTTACTCTTATTACCGTCAAAAAATATTTTTGCTAAAAACAGCATTGCGCCGGTATGACCTAATCCTGCTGCTTTGGTTGCCCAGCGAATCGCCTCATCAGTGTTTGGCTCAGTACTTTTGCTCGATAAATATATATTCGCTAACCTGACCATAGCGTCAGCATCTCCCGCCACCGCAGCCTGTTTGTAAAATTGAATTGCAAGCTGGATATCTGGCGCTCCTGTAAATCCGCTTTCCGCCATTCCTCCCAGATAGGTTAAGGCCTTTATCGATCCCTTTTGCTTTGCAGTATGCAAATATTTTTCTGCCTTTACATAATCTTTAATGCCGTTTAAGTACATGCCATAATCCAGTATTGCCGGAAGATATGCCTGATTGGCTGCATGAGCAATTAATTGAGGCGCAAAGTCCTTATCAACATTATTGCCTAAATCAAGTAAATAAGCATTAGCAAGTAAATATAAAGCCTCTAAATCGCCAGTTTTCGCGACGGCCTCCAAATCAGATAAACTCTCCTTCATGATCATCATGCCTAAATCCTCATGCTTTTGAAATCCTCCTTGTCCTAAATATATCATCAGCCCTTTCCAGGCTTGTGCAATTTTATCACCGCTTGAGCTAAGTGAGTTTATTGATTCCCGGCATTGTTGTATATTGACGGAAGGGTTACCATAGTGTAAACTAATAGCTTTTTGCCGGGGATGCGAGGCAGAGGGTACTTTAGGACTTACCAGGTCAAAAAACGTCCTGGTCGGCAAACTAAATGTTAAGTTTCTTGTATCTCCTTCAATATAGGTTTGTAAGATAAATTGGACAGAATCCTGATGTAAATACATACTGGGGGCAACTTCAAATACAAGTTTCGCCTCTTGCCCCGGTTCGAGTATTTGAAGAGAATCCAATGAATTAGTAATGGGGATTTTATTTAATTTCAGATGGCCTGGTAATAATTTGAAATACTGTTTCTTCAAAGTATAATTTCCATCATTTTTTATGGATATCATTATTCGTTCAGGCTGGTTGTAGGTGAGTACTTGCTCCGCTTCACTTGAACTGACCCAAACGCCTTCCATTTGTAGCTTGGCATATTTTTTCTTTATTCTGATATAATCTGCAAAAACTTTCTCTCCTTGCTGTCCGCATACTATTACGATTTTTTTCAGATGGCTAAATCGATTGTATTCCAGATTCATTTGAAAAACGGAAGTGCCATTGATAAAAAATTCAAGACTTTCACCCAGGCGTCGAATTGCAAATTTATTAAACCCGCCAATATTCAACCCTGAGTATGCAATCCTGTCACTATAATTATCTTCTGTAGAAACGAAAAGGGAAGTAACAATAATTAAGGCAGGTCGGCCATCTTTCACACCGAATACAATCTTGGAAATACCTCCGTCAAGATATAAGGCGTGCAATGAATTTATATTTTCTGCCTTGAGGCTATATTCTGCTTCAAAACCTTTTAGATCAGTGTCTTTAAAAGAAAAATACGGCCCTGAATTGTTATAGGTTTTTCTTAAAAACGATAATCTACCATTTCTAATTTCCCCATCAAAATCATTATTTGACAACGGCCAATTATTTCTATTATCTTCAAACTCATCGAAAAATGCCATATCCTTTGTATCGTATGCTAACCTATGATCTATGTTATCCGTTGTGCCCCCAGAATTATTTACCTTTACATCTGAAATGTTATCGCTATTTTCAGGTCTGAATTCAAATGATGCTACAATTGTCTTATTTTGGCCAAACTCGAAAAGTTGATTGGTCTCTATATTCCCAATGACTAAATTGTTCTCTTTACAATATTTATGAATCTGATCTTCAGTGTAAACTTTGCCAGTTTGTTTACCTTTTCCGTCCTTCGGAAATATGGCTTTATAATAAGGGCCGGACTTTGGCTTTTCCGCAGCTTTCCTCACTATTTCATCCAGATCTTTCTGGCTGAAAGATGGAATTGACAATACCAACAAAGGCACGATGAAGATAATTCGATAGAATAAGGTATTCATGTCGATAATATTATTTATGGGGATGTGACAAAAAAAAGACTTGATTACTCCTTATTTTTTTTTAAGTACATAAACATCAAGCCCGCATTGAATTGGATATTAATTGGATTAAGATCTAAAACCTGTTCAATACCGGATGCGTTGATATATTTTGTATTATTTGCAAAAATATAGTCTCCGTTCACATCGCCGTATATGGCAATTTTAGGCGTCAAAAAGATCCTGATCCCTCCCCTGGCGCCAACCCCCCAATGTTTTAATTGCAAATCGCCTGACGACGAATTATACCCGGCATGACCAAACAAAGGTATTTGAAAGCGCTTTCCTTCTCCAATAATAACCCCGTATCCGAGCCGGACGTTCAGCAGGTTGTCAAGGCTGGGTATCGCCGGTTTATCGCCCAAGCGGGATAAATAAGCCAAATCGAAACGAAAAGAATATCCTCCAAGCGGCGTTTCTATGGAAAAGTGCCCTCCTGTTAACCTGGAATCCAAATCTATATCCTTGACGTTGGTAGCGCCATGCGTAATGCCAATTCCGGCCATATTAAGTTGCGCATGGGCATAGTTCATGAAGAATGGAAAAAGGAGCAGTAGTACAAGTTGTTTCTTCATATCGGTTAAAATTTATTGGTTGAAGAAAATAAAAGAATGTTGTGTTTTCAAGCCATCAAGGGGTTATCACTAGCCGAATCCATTGTTATAATATGTTCTGCTAGACGAACCTAATCAACCCAGACTCTCTTAATATAAAACCTGATCATGATAATCTCGCCATCACTTTCCGCTGCAACTCTTATCTCTTTATGGTCAAAGTCGAGGAAATATATATAACTGTTTCCCACATCACTCTGGACGTATAATATCCAGACATCTGTATCGCTATCTTGTTTCTTATTATTTATATAGTAGGCAGATTTAATTGTTTCTGTTATATGCGTAAACATTGTCTCTTCTTCATTGATCCTGAATATGGAGTTTTCCTCATATCTAAAGCATCTGTCAAAGCTCTCGGTGGTTGAATTCCATGCACATATTTCCTGGAAATTGCAGCTGATATTGACCTGCCCTATGGAGGCTCCTATACAAGCTAAGCTGCTGAATACTGTTGTAAGAAGCAAGTTTTTCATAATGTTGTATTGTTGAGACTGTTTGAAAAAGTATGTCATGGCATCGAGAAAAAACAGAAGATGAAGTATTCATTTTATCTTGCGTACTGTGCCAATCACTCAAATCCGGTATATTTCATAAGAGCATGATGAATACTCCTTCGTATTGCGATTCAACATCAAAGTTCCTTAGTGATAAACAGTCACTACCTTTATCAATCTGCTACCCGGATAACAATCAAGGCGTTGAACCCATCGGAATATCCCGGTTCCATGGCATATGCTTTGACTACAAATTTGAATTCGCCGCGCCATTTAGGAGTCACTTCAACAACCCCGGCATTAGTAGAATCGGAATCACAGCCAATTTTATTACCGTTTACATCATAAATACAGAGATCGATATCCTTTATACGATCATCGCCTAGCGCAATTACAATATATTTTGAGCCGCTATCCAGCGTATAAGTCTGGCTTGCGCGAACATCTTTTTTTAAGACATCCACCTGTAATAGAAGAACCTGATGCCCATCTTTTTCAGTTTCACTAATCACAAGCAAAGCTCGTTTGAGAATTTCAACCATCGGAACCTGGCCGTGGCCAAATGCTGCAAATGACATACAGCATAAGAGTAACAAGATTTTTTTCATGACTTATTCCATCGTTAGTTTGTCAATAATCCTCAAATCCACCCCCTGTCCTTGGCATACAGCGCCACATCTACCGTTCTGCGCATAACCAGTTTTTTTCGCATATTCTTGAGATGGGCCTCGATAGTGCGCTCTTTGATGCCTAATTCCCTGGCGATGACCGAACAGGAATCAACGGCGATCCAAAGGCGAAGCACCTCCAGTTCCCGCTCAGATAATCGCTGAGAGCGGTCGGCCAGGATATCGGCAAAAAAGCGCAGGTCGGCGTCATCGGCGGGCCCGGGCCGGCTGCTGTCGCGAATGTCAAAGGTGACGCCGTCGGGAAGATGGTGGCGGCTCACATCCATGCATATGCAGTAGTGCGCCTGAAAAAGCCCGTCTTCGCTTACTTTGAAAGGATGTATGCGCCGCAAAATGGCAATGTATTCTCCATTTGATTTTTTGAGGCGATGAGATATAATAAAAGTATGATGGAGGGGTTGTACCTTTCGCTTTCTTACAAATTCCCTGATTTTCAGAATCAACCTGGTGATCAAATCATACTCTTCGGGGTGAATCAGGTCTTGCATGCGAATTTGTGCGAGTTCTTCCTTGCTGTAGCCTAAATATGCAGCCATGCCGTCTTCGTAGCAGATGCGTAATCTTGACGCATCAATGGCAAAAACAAAGTCAGCCATCGATCTGTACGGCGCCGAAGATTCAAGCTCTTTTTCCAATTCCGGATAATCCCATTGTCCCGCAACTAACCGGCAAGGAAGGCGCTCAACATCATTTGCGCTTTTTACTAACCCGACCTGATAGGAAGTTTGTTCCATGCTGAATTTTTGTTAGACAAATTTCGCATGCGGAAAGTCCTTTTGCAAGGCATATTATTGTATGTTTGTTATGATCCAAATTTGATTTCAACTACGCCAACGCCTTTATTTTCAATCATATTATAAAAAATAATTTGTATTATAATTATTTAACTTTCATCATTTACGTAAAAATACGTACGACTATGGCTGACATTAAACTTGTCCGTTTACTCAAACGACTGCATCCTGGTGAAATCTCTCAAGTAAGGGATTTTTTGAATAATACAGGCTCTAAATCCGGATCCAGGTTGTGTCAATTATACGATCACGTCATAACGCTCTATCCCTGTTTCAATACTGACGAGTTGACTGATGACTTTATCGCCAGAGGCTTTTACAAGGATAAAGCGTACGGAAAAGCGCTCACCCAGTGGCGCACGGATAGCCTGAAATTGGCAGAGTTGGTTACCAGATATATTACTGTAACAAAATTAGACCCAAACCATTGGCTCTATAAAATAATGGAGGCCGAGGTGCTGGCCGAGAGAGGGCTCTATATCGATTTTAGCAACTTTGTTTCAGATGTAACACATAACCTCGAATCAAAAAAACATCCCGATAAATCGGAATACTACCTTTTGACTGAGCTCAATCAGTTGTTGTATTTTCACCCTGCCACCGATACTTTCAAACTGGATGAAACCGTTTTGAATTCATCAATAGGCTATTTGGAGAAGTATTACAAGCTTTCCAATTACAGATTGACGGTAGAAAAGCTGTTTCGCCAAAAAATATACGGCACTACTGATTCAACAGCCTCCGACAAACAACAAGAGCTGCCGGTCTTTGACTTATACGCCCAGCTCATTCAACTGCTGAAGTCCGACGACTCCAGTTCGTTGCAGTTGTATAACGAGGTCAAAACTACTTTTGAAAACGGCATATCAGATTTGAGCGACTACGACAAGCAGTTTGTGCTCAGCAAATTGACTTTTATAGCAAACAGGTATTATGAGAAAGGCAAACTTGAGTATCTAACACTTATTTTCGAGTTGACAAAATTATCATTGACCAACAACCTGCTTGTATACCAAGGCGCGATTTCACCTTTGCATTTTGTGAATATCGTCAACGTAGCTGCCAACAACGAGGAATTTGACTGGGTGAAAGATTTTATGGCCAAATATCAGGATTCCCTGCCCCAAAGGCAAAGAAATCACACATTACAACTCGCTGAAGCGCATGTGCTTTTTTACAAAAATAAATATACGGATTCGCTGAATATATTAAAGGAATTATCAAAATCAGGCGCCCCCAACCATGTACAAATTGAATGCCTGTATATACGCAATTATTGCGAGTTGATTGTTTCGAGTAAAAATTATGATTATGATGATGATTTGAAAAGATGTATTGACAGATTAAACCCTTACTTAAAAAGAAAGAACGCAAGCGTATTCCCCGAGCATAAAATAAAGGCTATCAAGAAAATGGTGTCACTGGCTGAAGATATATCTAAATGCGCGATGATTAAAGATAAAAACGACCGCGAAAAGAAAAAAGAAAATATCAGCAAGAAGTTGGAAGAAGCTGNNCAAGTTATAAATGAAGGGGGTGTCGTAGCCCATGACACCCCCTTGTGAATCGGCGCTTATCCAATGATATCGACGGCTCCGATTAATGCCTCGACGATCAATTCAACAAGGTCGGTGGCGGTTCCCTGTTGCTCTCCTTGCTGTGTAGAGACGGCAAATTGCGGGGCACAGCGCTGCCCTTGTACGGCGCGATCCAATCGCGGCGCACTCCAATCATTGTACTTCATGGTTGCAATAATTTTGAATGAGAAAATCAGTCCAAGCCGTATTTTCCCATGGCCGCCTTTGCCGGCAAGACAGCCCATAGCAATGGAGTCTGACCCCGTTGTGCTACGTCAGAAGCGCTTCAGAAGGAAAAATGTCGATTTGATTATATAGAGGAGCGCCCGTGACAAAAGGTATCCTAAAGGGAGCTTTTTTTTCAACGCACCTATCAAATTATACCGCACGCCGTCAAATCACGCGCATGGTTTTCAGCTTGGCGCCCCGCTTTTGGCGGGGTCGCATCCAGGCTCAGGCAATGCCCAAAATCTGGCGGCGCGAAGTATCTATTTTTTGGGCGTTTTATTCCGGCCAGACACCGGTTTCGGCCAGCTTTTTGCGAAGGGATTTTGCGCGATCGTGATAAAAATGTTCGGTATCGGCTAAAATTGTTTGCAGGAGTTGCTGGAACTCCGACCGGTAAACAGGATAATCAGCCAGGTAATAGAGACACAAATGCCAGTTTGTTTCGTCGCTATCTGCTTTGTATGGAATGTACGTTTGGTAGGTGCTAACGGCAGCGGCATACTTCTCCTGCATCATGTAGGTATAGGCCAGCATTTCCAATGCCCGGGGGTATTGGGGGTCGGTAACGGCTATTCCCAGCAACAATTTTTCGGCGCGTCGGTACAAGCGATTTTCAATAGCGGTATCGGCTTTTGCCAGCAGGCTTTCAGCCGTTGAGCCGCTTCGTTTACCTCCCCGAACGGCAGAGCGGGCGCTTGTGATCATCGGGGCCAATTCGCTTTGGGCCAATTGCTCATAAGGTTGCGTGATAACGGCAACAGGGGCGGGAGCAATTTTAGTCCCTTTTTGTTCTTTTTCCGGTTTTGCCGGGACAGGCGGTCGACGTTGCCAGGTAGAATCGGCTATCCTTTGCTGCAATCGCTCTACTTCTGACTGAAGCACCTGATTTTTTAGCCTCGTATCTTGCAGATTATTATTCAGCCGCTCGTTATCCGCGCGCACTTTCGAAAGTTGCCCCGAGTACCAAAACCAGGTACCCAATAAACCTGCCGAAAGCAAACCGATTGACAATAGCCAAAACAGGTTGCGCCTTACAAAGCCGGGTTGCTCAGCTTCTTTTTGCCAACTGTCGAATTTCGCCTTCATATCGAGGGCAACCAGTCGTTGGCCCACCGGCTGGAGCAGCCGATGTAATTCCACTTCCCCGGCCAAATCCTCATCGGCTTCGATCTGGAGCCGAAACTCATCTGCCGCTTCCGGCGACAGTCGCCCCTCCAGATAAGCTATGATTTTTTCATGCAATTCCTGCTCAGTCATAGTAGAGTCTTTTTAGTATTTGGTATATCTGAGGATTATTTTTAAGGTGGTCTAGCAGCTTTTTTTTGCATCTATATTTCCAGTTCTTTGCATTATCATTGTTCTCTAATTCGTTTTCTTTCGCAATCTCCTCCATGCTATAACCGGAATAAAACGAGGTCAGGATTTTTCGGCAACTTTCTCCCAATACCTCCAACAATAATTTATCAATCACTGTTTTCAGTTCTTCATTTAGCACATCGCGCAATACTTCGTCGGCAAAGGCCTCCAATCCATGTTCTTCCGCTTTGAATTCAATAGCCTGCATGTTCTCTTTTTTCATGTTGCGTATCCATTGTCGTCTTACGCAGGCATTAAGGTATGCTTTCAGGCTGTGCTCCAATTTAAAATTCTGAGATAACACTTTTCGCTCAAAAGGGTACCATACATCCGCCAACGCCGTATCCGCCTGATCGGTATCACCGCCGTGCTGGACAATGTAGCTCGTCCAGAGCCCACGCCACTTATCAAATATATACTTCCAGGCTTGATCTCTTTCCTTGTCCTTAAGCATTTGCAAAATTTCCTGGTCTGCTAGCGTGACTTTCCGGTTCATTGGCGATGTTTACTGTCATGTAAAAATAGATACTTACCTCTATCCTTTTTCGAAAGCCATATTTTTTGAGCGTGCCCCCCCCCTTATGTTACAAATATGTAAAAGCCGTTGCCGCAAAGCAAACCGGATGAGTACGTAATTTTACGTAGTTATCTGGGACGCCTTTGTTCCTTAAAATCTGCGAATTAATGCTAATTTTGGAGCATGTAAGATAGCAACTCTTCTACTTTAATCCCAACAGAAAAAGGTCAGATATTTTATTAATCCTTTAATATTAAAACTATTAATCATGTATCGATTTTTGCTTATAGCGATTTTCACAATCGCTCCCTTTTTTGTATTCTGCCAACAAGATGACAGTCAAATTGACAGTTTACTAAAACTTGTCGCCGATCTATTCAATAAAGGCGATTTTGAAAAAGGCCTGGACTACAATGAACAAGCTGAAGCGCTAATTCTAAAAAAAGAAGGAAAGGAATCACTATCCTATGCCATTGCTATGAAAAATAAAGGCGTGGCTTTTTTTTATATGGGTCAATATTTCGATGCCTATGATTTTTTTCTTTCCGCACTTAAAATCAGAGAAAAAATACAGGGCGATCAACATCCTGAATATGCCGCTATTCTGGGTAATCTTTCATCAGTTCAAATTGTCCTATGTAATTATGAGGATGCCTTGGCAAAATGTATGCAAGCCCAAAGTATAATGAAAAATATCCCTGTGGATACTTCCATTATGATTGTACTACTGATAAATCAATCAGCAGCTTCGTGGCAATTGGGAAATTACGAAAATGTAGAATCATTGTATCTGAAAGCACTGGAACTTGTTCAGCAAAGCGCAGATAAATACCAACGGTATTATTTACCCGTTATAAATAACCTTGCGGTCTATTACGCCAATATCGGCGATTTGAAAAACGCAGAAGCAATATTAAAACAATGCCTGGACGCATACGAACAAGCCGGAGCGATTAATACGCAAGGTTATGCCATTGCCCTGGATAATTATGGAAGTGTGTTTACCGAAAAGGAGGATACCGCCAGTTGGAACAAAGCCGCACTGATTTATCAAAGGGCAGGCAAATTGTTCCTTGAATTGAACAATCCGGTCTACTATTCCCAAAACTTACACAACCATGCCGCATTACATGAAAAAAGAAACGAGCCGGATTCGGCAAAAACCGAATATGAACAAGCCTTACAAATAAAAAAAGAAATTTTTGGCGAAGCCAACCCAAATTATGCTTTATCGCTCTCGAATTTTGGGTTATTTTGCGCCAGGATCAGTGACAATAATCGAGCAGATTCTTTGTGCCTGACCGCTATTGATATATACAAAACCTCTCTCAAAAAAGATCACGCCGATTATATCTTCGCACTTTACAATCGGGCCATCGCTAACCGGATTATGAAACGCCAGGATCAGGCAGCGAATCATTTTACGGTAGCCTCCCAATCCGATCGCGTCTATCTGGGCGACGCTGCCGCTTACCTTGCTGAAAAACAGTTAAAAGATCATATAGCCCTCTTTGAGAAAAGAGCCGATAATTATTATTCAGCGATGCGCGATATGAAGTACAACTTTTCCGGATTTGCTGAACACGCTTATGACCAAACAATATTTTACAAAGGTTTTTTACTCAGTAAATCGATTAGCTGGAAAAACGAAGCGCTTGCAAACCCAACGGCAGAAATTCAACAGAAGTATTCGAAATACCAGGCGGATCGCCGATTATTGCATGAAGCGAGTATGTCGCTCGATTACGACCCCGCAGGTATTGATCTAATCGAAAAAAACATCAATCTCCAGGAAAAGGAAATCATCCAGGTAATAGGTAAGGATAAACTTACATTACCCCAATTCACCTGGCAAGATATCCAGGGTCGCCTACAGCCCGGCGAAACAGCTATTGAATTTATACATTATCGCTATTACGATCACCGGGGTACGCCAACCGATAGTATTTATTATGCCGCATTAATACTTAATGCCGGTTCCAAAACGCCCATATTCGTTCCTTTATTCGAAGCCAGGCAACTGGAACGCTTAATGCCCGAGCAACCCGGAGATTCCCTTGCTATTGATAATTTTTATTTCCGTGAAAGTAAGGGTAGTACGATCCTTTACCTAACTATTTGGGAGCCCCTGGAAAGACATCTGACAGGCGTGAAGAAAATTTATTATTCGCCTTCCGGACTCTTACACCGCATAAACCTGGCCGCCGTGGCGCCGACGAAACGGCAATTGTTAGCCGAAAAATACGAGATGGTCATGTTGTATAGCACCCGCCGTTTGGCAGAAAACGACTCTCGTGAATATGCAACGAATAACGCCGTATTTTTTGGCGGAATCCAGTTTGACCCCAACATAACTACTGAAGAAAATGTGAGCAAACCTGTCAAAAACACGTTCAAGCCCGGATATTTTACACCTGAAAATAAAGCATGGCCGCCGTTGACTTACAGCGATATGGAAATTGACAGCGCAGCTGCAATCTGCCAAAATAGAGGTATATATCCACAGCTATATCGGCAACTACAGGCCAGCGAAGATGCGCTTATGGAAATTGGCAGT
>JRYG01003221.1_pt1 | contig 11789 bp, 8 predicted proteins | sample 235341 | NCBI WGS metagenome assembly JRYG01 (sample SAMN03074218, study PRJNA261478) | activated sludge metagenome | biome: Wastewater Treatment Plant; feature: Wastewater; material: Activated sludge; isolation source: activated biomass of a wastewater treatment plant treating hydrocarbon... ... | reverse complement strand
CCGACCGAGTCGAGATGAACCGGGTCGGTTCCGGGATTGCTGACGGTGAACTCACCCGGCTCACCCAGTTCGCCGCCGATGTTGATCGGCCCGAAGGCGAAAAAGTCAGGTGACACCGAGAGGACGGGCGAATCGGCCGCTGCGGACGGGGCAAGGACTCCAGGCAGAAAGGCGATCGCCGGGAGGGCCAAGATGGCGAGCAAGCGTGTGACTCGGTATTTCATGCGCACATAGTTTCGGGGGTTCCTTGCGGAGACCTTGCTGCCGCCACATCGGCAAGGCCCGTAGTCTGTCCGGCGATGGCCCTCTCGATCGGAATCGTCGGGCTTCCCAACGCCGGGAAGTCGNNCGCCTCGAGCAGCTCGCCCGCATCTACGACTCGGAAAAGATCCTGCCGGCGACCGTTCAGTTCGTCGACATCGCCGGCATCGTCAAGGGAGCTTCCGAGGGAGAGGGGATGGGCAACAAGTTCCTCTCCAACATCCGCGAGTCGGACGCGATCTGCCAGGTGACCCGGGTCTTCCAGGATGACGACATCACCCACGTCGAGGGCGAGGTCCATCCGCGAAACGACATCGAGACGATTCGCACCGAACTCATCCTCGCCGACCTGCAGACGATCGAGAACGCACTCCCCCGCCTGACCAAGGAAGCCAAGCGGGACAAGGACCTCGAACCACAGGTCCAGGCCGCGGAACAGGCCAGGGAGATCCTCGAGTCCGGCAAGGGGATCTTCGAATCGGGCTTCGACCCCGAACCGGTCCGTGAACTTCACCTGATGACCGCGAAGCCGCTGCTCTACGTCTTCAACTGCTCGGAGGATGAACTCGCCGACGAAGGCCTGAAGGAAGGCCTCCGGGAACTCGTCGCCCCGGCCGAGGCGATCTTCCTCGACGCCAAGTTCGAAGCGGAGCTGGTCGAGCTCGACGATGAGGAGGAAGCGCGCGAGATGCTTGCCGACATCGGTGTCGAGGAACCGGGCCTCGACGTGCTGGCCCGGGTCGGCTTCCAGACCCTGGGTCTCCAGACTTACCTCACTGCGGGCCCGAAGGAAACCCGTGCCTGGACGATCCCGATCGGCGCGACCGCCCCGGAAGCGGCTGGCGTCATCCACACCGACTTCCAGCGCGGCTTCATCAAGGCCGAGACGATCTCTTTCGACGAGCTGCTCGAGTACGGCTCGATGGCCGAAGCCCGGGCCGCCGGCAAGGTCCGCCTTGAAGGCAAGGACTACGTCATGCAGGACGGTGACGTGGTCGACTTCAAGTTCAACGTCTGAGCTGCGCGATCAGTGGATCTGGTTGCGCAGGTTTCCTACCCTGACGGCCATCATCTTCAGCAGGTTCTCGAAGAGGATCGCCACCAGGGAGGGGTCGGCGCCACGCAGCACCTCGAGGTCGCCTGACTCCAGCACGTAAGTGGAAACCTTCGTGTCGGCGACCGAGGTACCAATCCGGCGGGATCCGCTCAGCATCGCCACCTCGCCCAGCGTCATCCCGGGCGAGAGCGTTGCCACCCGCCGCCGGTCCCCGTTTGCGTCCCGCAGCAGGATGCTGATCTTGCCTGCCGTAACCAGCAGCATCTCGTCGACTTCACTCTCGCTCTCGTCGTAGATGACCTCGCCGGCGTCGTACTCGCGGCGGTGCAGGTGCCTGGCCAGCAGGGCGATCTGGTCGGGACTCATGCCGATTGTCGCGCCGTGCTGGGCGAGACTCAGAGCCGGGTCGGACTCGACGTCGCCATAACGGTCGAGGATCCCCTGCTCGCACCACTCGAGGGCGAGGTCGAGATCGGGAAAGGTGCGGACCGGGTGAAGCCCCTCCCGCTCCCGTTGGCGGGCAAGCTCGTCAGCGAAGACGGGGTGCCGGTCGAGGTCCGAGAAGGCGATCTCGCCGCCGGCGTCCTCGTAGCTCTCGATCAGGTGGCTGAGGATCGGCACGTCGATCAGGTCGATCGAACGGACCGCGTTGAAGTCGAGCACCGCGAAGTCGGTATCGGCGGCACCATTCAGGGTGGAACTGGTGATCAGCTCGCCGGCCGCGAACGAGAGCTCGCCCTGCAGTTCGAGCACCTTGACCCGGCTGCCGTAGCTGGCGAGCACCTCCTGCTCGGCTTCGCTTCGAAGGCGGTTCGACCTTGACTCGAGGCAGCTGCGCTCGACCCGGATCGGAGGCGGCGGCCTTCTGGCGGGGCTCATCACGTGAAGGTGAAGCTCCTCCGAGATGTCCTCGCAAACCTTTATCCCGCGCACGCTGTTGCCGTGGGCGTCGAGCGGCGGCGAGTAGACCGCTATACCGAGCTGTCCCGGCAGCACCGCGATGATCCCGCCGGCAACTCCGGACTTTGCGGGCAGGCCCACCGTGTATAGCCAGTCCCCGGCCGAGTCGTACATGCCGCAACTGGCCATGACGCTGAGCACGTCGCGGACCGTGTCCTCGCGCAGCACCCTCTCCCGTGTGACCGGGTTGAAACCGGTCGAGGCGAGGGTTGCGGCGATCACCGCCAGGTCGCGGCAGGTGACCAGGGTCGAGCATTGACGGAAGTAGGTCTCGACCACCTCCTCGACCTCGTGATCGACCACCTCTGCGTTCCGAAGCAGGTAAGCGATCGCCCGGTTCCGGTGACCAGTCTGGTTCTCGGAGGAGAAGACTTCCTCGTCGATGTTCAGGTCGCGTCCGGCAAAGGCCGAGTACTCGTTGAGGATCCGGTCGATCGGCCGGTCGAAGCCGAGCGGCTCGATCAGCGAGGTGGTTGCGATCGCTCCCGCGTTGACCATCGGGTTGAGCGGCAGTCCGGTCCCGGGCTGGAGGGTGATCGAGTTGAAGGCCTCGCCGCTCGGTTCGACGTCGACGTGCTTCCGGACTTCCTCCTCGCCGATCGCCTCCAGCGCCAGGGCGAAGGTGAGGGGCTTCGAGATCGACTGGATGGTGAACTCGCGGCGAGTGTCGCCGACCTCGTAAACCGAACCGTCGGCGGTGACCATCGCGATCCCGAACCAGGACGGCTCGGCCCTTGCCAACTCCGGAATGTAGCTTGCGACCTCGCCGGACATGTCATCGGCATGGCGGTCGTAGAGGCGTTCCAGCAGGGCCTGTACGGGCGAGGAGATCCGGATGTCCGACTGGGTGTCGCTCACGCGACCTGAGACTCTCGCATACTGCAGTCCCCGAGGTTTTGGCTAGGCTCAACCTGTGAGCTCCGCTGCAGCAAGGAATACCGAGTCGCTGCCCACCGCGGCGGTCGAGGATTACGCGAAGGCGATCTACTCGCTGACCGGCTGGGGCGAGGAGACCGCTTCGACCAATGATCTGGCGGAGCGGCTCGGGGTCAAGGCGGGCTCGGTCTCGGCGATGATCAAGAAGCTGGACCAGGCGGGACTGGTCGAGCGGGTGCCCTACCACGGGGTACGCCTGACCGCTGACGGAACGAGAGTTGCGATGGCCGTCCTGAGGAGGCACCGACTGCTCGAACTCTTTCTCGCGGAGGTGCTCGACGTGCCCTGGGACCGCGTCCATGACGAGGCCGAGATCCTCGAACACGCCCTTTCAGAGGACCTGACCGATCTGATCTCGGCCAAGCTGGGCAACCCGGGCTTCGATCCCCACGGGGATCCGATTCCCGACCGCGACCTGGAGATCGTGGAGACGGAAACCGCTGCGCTGGCCGATCTCGCGCCAGGTGATTCGGCCCGCTTCGTGCGGGTGTCGGACTCGAACCCGGAGATGCTGGCCTACCTCAGCAAGTGCGGGATCGCGGTGGGCGATCAGCTCGAGCTGATCGATCGCCAGCCCTTCGACGGTCCGATCACGGTCAGGATCGATGCTGACACCCACGTACTCGGGTTGACCCTCGCCCAGGCGATGCGAGTCGACCAGACCGGCTGATTCGTTCCCGGATCTATCCGGGCCTGGGGCCACCCGGAATCGCTAGACCCGGAGGCCCGCCGGGGATCGGCGGGGTCGGCGGGACCGGATCGGGAACAGGCGGCGGAGTCGGGGTGGGAGGAGTCGGTGCAGGCGGATCCACCGGGTCAACGGGGGCAGGTGGCGGATCGGCCGGCGGGGTGTTGGTCGAACCACCCGAACTCGTGCCCGGGTTGCCGCCCTGGCCACCACCCCCTCCGGATCCACCCGTTCCACCCGGGTTGGCAGGGTCGCCCGGGCCGGAGTTCTCGGTACCTCCTGGGGTCCCGGACATCGGGCCGGCTACCGGGTCGATCGCGTCTTCTCCTGAACTCAGTGCCTGCCGATCCCGGGTCTTCTCAGCGCCGTTGGTCCGGGCCACCTGCTTCTTCTTTTCCGAAGTGGCCTCGATTCGCACCTGTCGGTCAGCCTGATCGCGTTCGGGTGCGTTTGCCTCGCCGAGGAGCAGGAAGGCGAGCAGCCCGGCGGCAATCACCGAGCCGACACCGACCAGGGCGGTGCGCCTTGCAGCCGCTGCTCCGGAACCGGATGCGGCCGGACTCCCGATGGACCCGTCCTTCTTGCGGGGCGGCCGCTCGATCCCGGACCAGTCGTGCCCGTTGATCTCGCTGGCCCGGGCCATGACTTCGCGAAACACCCAGGCCGCGGGAAGCACAGGTGCCCAGGCGCGGTAGGAGACCCCCGCCTCGGCCATTTCCTCGCTGGCGACCTGGCAACTGGAGCAGCTGGCGAGGTGGGCGCTCAGCCAGGTGTCGTCGACACCCTTCTCGCCGTCCTGCCGGCAGGCGAGTTCGCCGTGTGCCCTTTCACAGTCGGCCGAAACCATCGCCACCGAAGCGGCGGCGCCGACCCGCATCTCCTTGCGCAGCGAAATGCGTGCCCGCGAGATCAGCTGAGCGACCGCGTTCGGCTTCATCTCCATGACTCCGGCGATCTCGTCGTAACTCATGCCGTCGAGTTCCCGCAAGGCGAGAACCTCCCGCTGGCGTTCGGGCAGCCGGTCGTTCGCCGCCTTGACCGCTTGCTCCTGCGAGCCGGCAAGGGCGGACCTCTCGGGGTCGGTCTCCAGGTCAGAAAGCTCCCCCCGGTAGGGCGACTCGGCCTGGTCGGGAACCGGCCCGGTCGGCTCCAGCTTCTTGCGCCCGGCGATCACGTCGTAACCCGCGTTCCTGGCGGCGGTGTAGAGGTAGGCACCGAACTGAAGGTCCTCGGTATCGAGTTCAGGGAGTTTCGCCATGACCCGGATGAAGGCTTCCTGGGTCGCGTCCTCGGCTTCGTGCCGGTCACCGAGGAGCCGCAGGAGGTAATTGAAGATGCGGCGCTCGTACGACTCGTAAAGTCGCGCGAATGCCGGGCCGTCCCCCTCGGCGGCAGCCCGGACGAGGTGAGACTCCTCGGACCCGGAGAGCATTCCAAGAGGGTAACACCGCTCCGGGTCCGTGAGTTCATCTTTCTTGCCTTCGTCTTTTCGCGCGTCCAGGGACCGGTTCAACGAACCCCGGCCCCGGAGAGGCGCAGCCCCCGGGTGAGGGTGCGCTTGTTGCCGGCCATGTCGCGGGCCTTGACGACCGCCTTCAGCTTCGGCGCCCCGCTGCCCTGCCGGAGAGCCTTGCGGACCGGCTTCGACAGCTTCAGGGTGACCGCGACGGTCGTGCCGGACTCGACCTTGAAGGTTCCCTTCGCGGCAATCAGACCAACCTTGGTCCGCAGTGCCAGGTTGCCACGGCAGGGGCCCGAGATCTCGGCGGCTGTGCAGCGGATCCTCAGCGTTGTCCGGCCGGCAGAGCTGATCCGCAGTTTCCGGGTCTGGATCTTGACGTCGACCTTGCTGTCTTCGGTTACCCGCCAGATCTCCCAGCCGTGGAGGCCGTCGTCGGCCGAGAAGTAGAGGGACTTGCCGAAGGGCGTGAAGCCGTAGGGCTCGCCGGAACTGTCCCCGGGCAGGATGTCCCGGACGAGCCCGGGAGTACCACCACCGGTCTTCCACAGTTCGAACCCGTGGGCCTCATCCTCGGCGGCGAAGTAGATGCTGTCGCCGAACCGGACCAGATGCGAAGGGTTGGAATCCTCGGCGTCCGGATTGAGGTCGCCGATCATCTCGACCCCGCTCCCGTTGGTCCGCCAGATCTCGTTTCCACTCTGCTCGGTGCCGCCCCTGAAGTAGAGGTAGGAGCCGAGCACGGTCATGTAGTTCGGGTCCGACCCCCAGCTGCCGGGGTTGATGTCGGCCACCAGTTCGACGTTGGCCACCGGCATCGCGCCGTCGGTCCGGAACAGTTCGTTGCCGGTCGATCCGTTGTTGGCACTGAAGTACAGCTGACCGTTCATCTCGGTGAGGTTCTGCGGATAGGCGTCATCGGCGCCCGGGTCGATGTCCCCCACGATCGAGGTGGTGACTCCGTCCGTGCGCCAGAGTTCCCACCCGGCGGCCGCGGTGTCGGCAGCAAAGTAGAGCCGCCCGTTGAACTGGACCATTTCCTGCGGGTAGGAGCTGGCAGCTCCCGGGTTGATGTTGGAGACCAGGTCGGCCCCGGTGCCATCGGTCCGCCAGAGCTCCTCACCGCTCACACCGTCGTTCGCATCGAAGTAAAGGTTGTTGCCCAGGCGGGTGAAACCAGAGGGGCTGGAGCTGGCGGCGCCCGGCCGGATGTCCTTGATGGTCGTGACGGTGTTGCCATCGAATGACCAGGGCTCGCGCCCGCTCCCGGGAAGCTCGGCAGCGAAGACGAGCTTGCCATCGAGGGCGGTCAGGTAGTTGGGGTGGGAAGATTCTGCACCCGGGTTGATGTCAGCCACCAGTTCGGTGACGTTGCCGTCGGTGCGCCACAGTTCCCGCCCGTGCGACTCGTCGCCGGCGACGAAGTACAGGTGTCCGCCCATGACGGTCAGAGACGACGGGCCGGAGTGGGCCGGGCCGGGGTTGATGTCCTTGACCAGACTGCTCTTGCCTCCGCTCAGCTTCCACAGCTCCTGTCCCTTGCCGGCGCCGCTGGCCGTGAAGTAGAGGGAACCGCCGAAGGGGACGAAGTCGCTAGCCCCCGAGTTGCTCGGTCCGGGATTCACGTCCCTGTACATATGCGCGACCATCGCCGCGTTGGCGCTGGTGCTGTTGATCGTGAGCATTCCGGCCGCCATGACCGCCAGCCCGATCAGGGCGATCGCGAGTTGGGTGAGGCGGGAGAAAAGGTTCCCCGTCTTTGCTGCTTCTGCTGGGTTCATCAGGTCCTCTCTTTTGGAAATGAGCGGGCGCCACTTGCGCCCTTCACTCCTGTAACGGGAGGACGACCCGTTTCTTACGCGGACCCCCGGAATTCTTTTCGACGGACTTCAGCCGCCGAGCTGTTCGCGGAGGTCGGCGACCACTTCCCGCAAGCCGGCGAGCTCCCGCGACAGGTCGGCGACCTGGCTTTCAAGCGCTTCGATCCGTTCCGTTTCCGGCCTGTCAACCGGCACCGGAATTGGCTCCGGGGCCGGTCGGCCGTCGGGTTCACGGTTGGCTTCTGCCGCAGGTTCCACCGCCCCCGCCGGCTCTTCTTCGAGTTGCCCGCCACCGAGAAGCTGCCGGTAGCGGTCCTCCTTCTGGCCCGGGCGTCGCGGCAGCCGTTCGATCAGTTCCCTGCCGCTCAGGGCATCAAGCGTGGTCTGGAGCGCGTCGAGATCGTGGAATCCGAACATCCGCTCGGTCCGCTGCTTGAGCTGGCCGGGAGTCTGCTCGCCGCGGAGCATGAGCACCGCGAGAACCGAGATCTGGTCTTCCGAGAGCGAAAGCTCGGTGTCCAGCAGGTGTCGGTACTTCGGTGAACGGCTGGTATGCCCGGAGGCACCCCGGATCCAGCGCCTGCGACCGAGTTCGCCGAGTGCCTTGCGGATCTCCGCTTCGTCGTAATCGACCACCGGGTCCCGGTTGGTGGACTGATTGCAGGCGAGCCGCAACGAGTTCAGGGTGAGCGGATACTGGTCGGGGGTGGTCCGCTGCTTCTCGATCAGGCAGCCGAGCACCCGGATCTCGACGTCGGTCGGCCCGATCAAGATCCAGCCCCCGCTCCCCCACGGTGAAACTGAAACTGGCTGGTAATTGACCTCATTCAGTTTCACCGCCGTCGGGTTTGGGCGCGCCTTCGGGTTCGGGCGCGCCTTCGGGTCGCAGCAGGCCGGCGGCCTCGATCACCCTGTGGGCAGCCTGGGGGACCGTGATCTTCTCCGCATCGACTTCGGCCCGGGCCCTGGCGATCGCATCCTCGACTCCGGGACGGGCGTGAACCGCCGCTAGCACCGCCTCCTCGATCATCGAGTCCAGCCAGCGCTCGGTCTGGTGGCGGCGGCGCTTCTCGAGCTGACCACTCTCCTCGAGCAGTGCGCGGTGAGCTTCGACCGCATCCCAGACCTCGGTCAGGCCGGTGCCTTCTGCAGCCGAGGCGATCTGGACCGGAGTCTCCCAGCCAGGGGTCGAGGGCGGCAGCATCCGCAGGGCATGCCGGTAGTCACCGCGGGCCCGCTTGGCGAGGGGCACCCTGTCCCCGTCGGCCTTGTTGACCACGATCAGGTCGGCAAGTTCCATGATGCCCCGCTTTATTCCCTGGAGTTCATCTCCGGCTCCCGGGACCAGCAGCAGCATCAGACAGTCGACCATCTCGGCGAGCTCGGCCTCGGACTGGCCGACCCCGACCGATTCGACGATGATCACGTCGAATCCCGCGGCTTCACAGAGCAGCATCGCCTCCCGGGTCTTTCGGGCCACCCCGCCCAGCACCCCGCCCGATGGCGAGGGACGGATGAAAGCGTCCTCGTGGGAGCTGAGCCGGTGCATCCGGGTCTTGTCGCCGAGGATCGATCCGCCGGTCCGGGCCGAGGTCGGGTCGATGGTCAGCACGGCGACCTTGTGGCCCCGCTCGATCAGGAGCAGGCCGAGCGCCTCGATCGCGGTCGACTTGCCGGCGCCGGGGACCCCCGTTATGCCGACCCGGATCGCCTTGCCGGTTTCAGGCAGGAGGTCGGCGATCAGTTCCTGGGCGTGCTCCTGATCATCGGCCCGGCGGCTCTCCGCCAGCGTAATCGCACGCGAAAGTGCCCCCCGGTCGCCCCCGGTGATCCCTTCCTTCAGTTCCTGGACCGAAGGACGAGTCGGCATCAGGCCGAGGGAGACCCGGTCTTGACGTCAAGCCCGCGCCGGTCGATCAGCAGGAGGAGCAGTTCCTCCGCCGCTTCGCCGATCACCGTGCCGGGCGGGAAGATCAGGTCGGCCCCCGCTTCCCTGAGCGGCTCGAAGTCAACCGGCGGGATCACGCCACCCGCGACGATCGCGATGTCTTCACGGCCGAGATCGTCAAGCGCCTTGCGAAGAGCCGGAACCAGGGTCATGTGACCGGCGGCCAGCGTGCTTACGCCAACCGCGTGAACGTCCGCCTCGATCGCCTGCCGGGCGACCTCCTCGGGCGTCTGGAAGAGCGGTCCGATGTCAACGTCGAAGCCGAGGTCGGCGAAGGCCGTGGCGATCACCTTCTGGCCCCGGTCGTGACCGTCCTGGCCCATCTTGGCGACCAGGATGCGTGGCCTGCGCCCGTCCGCTTCTTCGAACTGCTCGACCAGACGGACCGTATCGGCGAATTGCCCGCTGTCCACACCGACCTCCTGTTGATAGACGCCCGCGATCGAGCGGATCTCGGCCTGATGCCGACCGTACTCCTTCTCGAGGGCGAGGCTGATCTCGCCGACCGTGGCATGGACCCTTGCGGCCTTCACACCCAGGTCGAGCAGGTTGCCCTCGCCGCTGCGGGCGGCATTGGTCAGATGCTCCAGTGCCTGCTGGACGGCGGCATCGTCACGCTCGGCCTTGAGTCGTTCGAGTTTTGCGACCTGCGCCGCGCGGACCTCGTTGTTGTCGATCTTCAGCACGTTGACGATCGCGTCGTTTTCCGGCTTGAAGGAGTTGACGCCGACCACGGTCTGCTTGCCGGAATCGATCCGGGCCTGGGTGCGGGCGGCAGATTCCTCGATCCGGAGCTTCGGGATGCCGGCCGCGATCGCCTCGGGCATGCCCCCGGCCTCGTCGATCTCCTTCATGTGAGCCAGCGCCTTCAGTGCGAGTTGCCTGGTCAGGTACTCGACGTAGTAGCTGCCGGCCCAGGGGTCGATCACCCGGGTGGTGCCCGATTCCTGCTGCAGGAAGAGCTGGGTCTGGCGGGCGATCCGGGCGGTGCGGTCGGTCGGCAGGCCGAGCGCTTCATCGAGTCCGTTGGTGTGAAGCGACTGGGTGTGACCCTGGGTAGCGGCCATCGCCTCGACGCAGGTCCTGACCACGTTGTTGTAGACGTCCTGGGCGGCAAGGCTCCAGCCGGAGGTCTGGCAGTGGGTGCGGAGCGACATCGAACGCTCCTTCTTCGGGCCGAACTCCTTGATCAGGGAGGCCCAGAGCAGGCGCCCGGCACGCATCTTCGCGACCTCCATGAAGAAGTTCATGCCGATCGCCCAGAAGAACGAGAGCCGGGGCGCGAACTGGTCGATCTCCAGGCCCGACTCGAGGGCGGCCTTCACGTACTCGACCCCGTCGGAGAGGGTGTAACCGAGCTCGAGGTCGGCGCTGGCTCCCGCTTCCTGCATGTGGTAGCCGGAGATCGAGATCGAGTTGAAGCGCGGCAGTTCCTTCGAGGTGTAGCCGATGATGTCGGACACGATCCGCATCGAGGGCTTGGGCGGATAGATATAGGTGTTCCGCACCATGAACTCTTTGAGGATGTCGTTCTGGATTGTGCCGGTGATCTGGTCATGCGGCACGCCCTGTTCCTCGGCCGCGGCGATGAACAGTGAAAGGACCGGCAGCACCGCGCCGTTCATGGTCATCGAGACCGACATCTCCTCAAGGGGGATCCCGTCGAAGAGGGTGCGCATGTCGTAGATCGAGTCGATTGCGACGCCAGCCATCCCGACGTCACCCGCCACCCGGGGGTGATCGGAGTCGTAGCCACGGTGGGTGGCCAGGTCGAAGGCGATCGACAGACCCTTCTGGCCGGCGGCGAGGTTGCGACGATAGAAGGCGTTCGACTCTTCGGCCGTGGAGTAGCCGGCGTACTGCCTGATCGTCCAGGGCTTGTTGACGTACATCGACGGGTAGGGGCCGCGGAGGAACGGAGGGAAGCCGGGCTTGGTATCGAGAAAGTCGATTCCCTCGAGAGCCTCGGAGGTGTAGGCGGCGTCGAGAGTGATGCCCTCGGGGGTCTCCCACCGGACCTCGTCCCCGTCGGCACCAGCGTGCTCTTCGAGGATCGCCTCGAGTTCGGCGCGGTCGGCCGGCGACTGCTCGACCGGACCGAGTTCCACTTCGGAGAAATCCGGGATTCCGCTCATGACTTCACCTCCACGCCTAGGCGTCCAAGTGTCGCGGTCAGCACCTCGACGAGGTTCACCCCGTTCTTCACCAGCTCGTCGGCGCCGGCGGACATCGCCGCTTCATTCAGCTCGGGGGCGGAGTTGACCATGTAGATGTAAGCGGCACCCGCTTCGCGCAGACGCCCGACCAGGTCAGCCACTGCTTCCGGCGCCTGGTTCTTGCCGGCGCAGACGGCGACCAGTTCAAAACCGCCGTCCGCGAGCGTCTTGGCGAGTTCCCCGTTTCCTTCGACGGCGCCGCTCGGCACGGTCTCGACCCCGGCCACCTCGAAGAAACTCTTGGCCCAGTTGGCGTAGTTGACGTGGCTGGCGATAGTGCCCATGCAGGCCAGGTAGATCTGGGGGCGCTCTCCGCCCGCCTTCTCGTGTTCCCGGGCAGCACGCCGGAGCCGCTCGAAGGGAGCGGAGTCGGGCCGGAGATTGAGTGCAGGCAGCGAGAACGTCTCGCCGCCGACAGCGGCAACCAGCTCGTCGATGCGGGCG
>JRYG01003439.1_pt1 | contig 11808 bp, 12 predicted proteins | sample 235341 | NCBI WGS metagenome assembly JRYG01 (sample SAMN03074218, study PRJNA261478) | activated sludge metagenome | biome: Wastewater Treatment Plant; feature: Wastewater; material: Activated sludge; isolation source: activated biomass of a wastewater treatment plant treating hydrocarbon... ... | reverse complement strand
TTCTTTTTTTTTTTTTTAATGATATGGCGTCAAACGAGATCTACACCAGCGTATAGATTGGGTCCGCCAACAGGGCATGCTAATCTGCCCTGACATTCCCCACATCAGGAGGCCTCTCGTATCCTATGCCCAATTCGTGCGAGGCGGTCCTTGACGGCACGCCGGAGCCTCCCTGTTTGTCGCTCCGTGCAATAAGCAAACATATAGGCGAAGAGGTAAACAAATGCGGCACAAGCGACGTAGAGCGCGAGCCCCTCGGGGGATGTCGGGCGATACCCGGTGAATATCGTGGAAAATCCGCCAACTTGGTACAAAACGGCCAGTGCGAAAAAAAGGACCGGAAAATGGACGAGATACAGGCTGTAGGAGAACTTCGCCATAAACTCGTTGAACGGCGCCAGCCTTATCAGTATTTTGCTCGACACGTTGCGCATCGACACCATTGCCCAGCAGAACGTTAACGCAACCACGTAGTTCTTGATTTCTACGCCATACTCGAAACCCGTAACCCACTGCTGCTTTACGCGCGATAGAGCCATGATCAGGACAAACGAAGTTATCGCCAGCACTGGCTGCTCTATGCGGCTCGACAGGAAAGCGGCAAGCCCTCCAATAACCCACAGCCCGAACAATGGCAGGAAATGCCCCCCCAAGAAGAAGAATGCCGCCATTGCGGCAAAGGCCCACAGCACGCCGGAGCGCCCCCGCCTCGCGCGCCATGCGGCAGCCAGCAGACCGAACACGGCGTAGAACCAGAACTCTGCCGAGATGGTCCACAGCGGCTGGTTGCTGCCGAAGGGAGGAAAGAAGAAGGTTTGCAGCATCAGCAGGTTGGCGCCCAGCACGCCCCATTGCATTGCTGCACTAAAGGCGTCGCCCGTGATTTTCTCCCGGATCATCAACTGCGTATGGTCATACAAACCACTGCCGGAACAACAGCTCACGCCAAAATGATCCACAGCAGCGGTCACCGCCAGAGCCGGGAAATAGGCGATGAATAGGCGAGAGACTCTGTCAATGCCGTAGTCAGTGAGCGAGAAACGACCCTCGGCCATCTTGCCGCACGACAGCCCCCCGACCAGAAACCCACTCAGGACAAAGAAGACAACCACTGCTTCAGCATGTAAACCAGTGACGAAATACCATACTCGAACCAAGGCACCCTGGTCTTCTGCAACAAGGCTGTTGTAGCCTTGGAACAAGGGATTTCTCAGGTGCCCCAGGAACACGATGGAGGCCGCGCACCAGCGGGCCAAGTCGAGAAACGACATGAATGATTGATTGCGGATCGTATCTTGCGCATGCGCAGGTACGCAAAATACGTGTCGCGCGAATCTCACCGGCTCCCTCTTCACGAGCGAATTTCTCTCAAGCACACGGACAGCACCTGCCATACAATTGCATAGACGGGTGGCAACGGCTAACGTCGAGAATAATTAGCGTCACCACAGCAGCCCGAGGATGACCGGAAATTACAGGTATCCAGCGTAGTAGTCGTCCAGATACTCACTTAAGCATACGCGCCAGTCACGCATACAATTGAGTTGGCGAATATCCAGCTTCTTTGTTATCAGCCGTTCTGACGGAGGCCTGGCAGCAAAGTAATCCTTGGAGAAGTACTCCGACCCCACCGGAGTTACCTTGATCTGGCCCTCAAGACCGATCAGCCGTACCAACTCCTGCGCCACCTCCAGCCGCCCCGTCATGCCCTGGCACACCATGTTGTAAACGCCCCAATAGCGACGCTGCAGGAGTTCCTTGACGTTCCTTGCGAAATCAAAGGTGTAGGTGGGAGTTCCCAGTTTGTCATCGACGACGAACAGTTCCCGCTTGCCCGCCTTGATCTGAGCCATGAGCTTCTGGATGAACTTCTTGTCCTTGCGCGGGCCGCCGCCCATCATCCAGCCCGCTCGGCAAACCAGATGCATTCGGCAGTTCTCGGCCACGAAGCGCTCGCCCATGTACTTGGAGCGCGCGTAGTGCCCAAGCGGCTTGGGCTCGTCCCAGTCGTCGTACACCTCTTGAGCGCCGTCGAAGATGCCAGCAGTGGAAATGTAGAGCAGGGGGATGCCGAGTTCGTTTGCGATATAGGTCGCGTTTTCCACCGATAGGGTATTGGTCAGATAGGTGTCGTCTGGATGCTCCTCGCAGTACTCCAGATCCGTGTAAGCCCCAAGGTGGAAGAGAAAGTCCGGCCGGAATTCCATCACGTCCTGGCGATAAGCGTCGAAATCACGGAAGTCCAAGAACGACAACCACGGTTCGTTCACGTCCTTATCGGTACACTTCAGATCGAAATCCGTACCAAATACCTTATAGAACGCCTCGCCCAGCATGCCGCCGCATCCGGCGATATAGATTTTCTTACGCTCACTCATCGTGCAGCTCCATCGTTTGTGTCAGGACGCGACGGTACGCGCCAGCAATGGCCTTCGTCGAATAGTTCCGAACGGCAGAAGCGCGTGCGGCCTTGCCAACCCGCTCCCTCAGCGCAGTATCTTTCAAGAGGCGCTCAAGCGTTTCCACCCATTCATCGTCGCTTCGCACGAGAAAACCGTTGACCCCGTGCGTGATGAGGAGGGGAGACGTGCCCACGTCAGTTGCCACGGGGGGGATGCCAAAGGCCATGTACTGGATCGCCTTGAGTCCACTCTTGCCCAGCACCCAGTCGTCCATGGGCAGGGGATAGACGCCAATGTCGAAGGTCTGAAGATCGGCAACCTCACGCTCCCGAGTCCAGCGCACTACCTCCAACTCCACTCCCTCCAGTGCGTAATCGAAATTGCCAATCACTTTGAGTATGAACGGCACCCGCTTGGCAAGCCGGTGAAATACGTCACGCAACTGATCCAGATAGATCTTCGATGAAAACGTGCCGGTCCACCCGATGGTCAATTTCCCACCATCACGACGTGGTTCTGCGGGAACAAAACGGTCCGTGTCCACTGACGACGAAATATAGGTGCACCGCTTTCGCTCATTCAGGCCCAGACAGAAATCGTTCAGGAAGGGCGACGATGTAATGACATGGTCTGCGCGGCGGATGAGAAATCGCGCTTTGCCAGGGCCCTTCAGCATCCGGACGAGTGCGTTGGGGTTCATTGCCATAGGCAGTTGCTGTTCCACAAGGACGTTGTCCTCGACGTCAAACACCATCCGCTTCGCCAACCGCCGCACCGATCGCTCGAAGAACGACGTGCCGAAAGGAGTGACCCACATGAACACGTACACGATGTCGTAGCGGCGAACCCGCAGTATGTCGCGCAGTCTTCGCCAATGCCCGCGCACGACACCGGCGATCTTCGCGAGCAGATGCCCCGGCTCGTACACCACGCGCCACATCGACTCGTCCATGTACGACGAAACCTCGATGTCGAAACCAAAGGCGCGCCAGTCATCGAAGTATTGCTCGTACTTCAGCCTTTGCCCGGCCGCGACCCCCTGGGGAAAAGGGCACAACACGAGCATACGCATCTTCCCTCTTGGCGACATCAGCATCCCTTGGGTCACGCCCGAATTCCTACGGCACACCAATAAGGCTCAGCCTCGGAGAAGACCACATCCACTAGGCCCGAAGACTCGAGCATTGCCTTGATTTCGCTACGGGTGAAGCGTTGTTCCAGCGGGGTCCCAAAGCGATCCCGACTGTCCGTGCGCATCGTGTAGAAACTTGTGTTGCGGTAGAAGTACAAAGGGAAATTTCGCATGTGGAACCCGAGGCTCTCGCCAAGGCGTGACAGTCGCGCAAGTGGCCAATAGACCGACAGGGCGATCGCGTCAGTCACCAGACGCTTTGCAGTGCCCGGCAATCGGCTGACAAGCGAGCGCAGCCAATCGCTGACCTTCCACACGGCCCGAAACCATAAAGGCCGATTGTCGAACCGGTAATACAGGTAGACGAGAAAGGGAGCACCCGGCTTCAGCAGCCGAGTGCATGCACGCAACGCCGCCGCAGTGTCCGGGATGTGGTGCAGTACGCCGAGCGAGTAACCAAAATCCTGACTCCCCGGCTCGAGAGGAGCCTGGTTTGCAGGGGCATGGATGAACGAAACGTTATCCAAGTCCTTCAACGCGATCTTTGCTACCTCAAGCGCATCCGCTGAAGCGTCGATGCAGTGCAGCCGCCCCACCCGTGGTGCAACAAGCCGCGCCCAGCGCCCCGAGCCGCAACCCATATCGAACCCCTCTGGTCCAGATGGGAGTCGGTCCCACGGGAAGCAACTGAAATAGCCTTCGAACAGCGTCTTGAGTTCACCATCCAGGAGTTCGGCCTGGTCAAACCGGCGCCACTCGTCTCCGAATGAAGCCACGGTTGCCGCGTCCACATTGATGCCATGAGCGTCTTGATTGTTAGCGTGATGTTGCATGGGTGTGTATGGACGTCGATGGAAGCGAGACATCCGGGGACGATCCCTTGCCACCTAGTGCCTCGTAGATTTTCTGATATGCCTGAACCCCGTGGTCAAGCGCGAACAATTCCCGAGCCACGGCGGCGCAGCGACTCCGAATGGCAGGATCGTCCAAAAGCGAGAGGAGCTGATCCACGCCTTGAGCTATAGCGGCGTCAGAAAAACCTGACAAGGTGACGCCAACCCCTTGCCCCGTGAGGATATGCTCCATGTCCCCCACCCCAGCGTTTCCAATGCATGGAACACCGCATCCCAGGTACTCTGCAAGTTTAGTGGGCGCACTCGCAATCTTCGAGTACGCTGGTTTTATCAGGGCCGCCGCCGCGTGCATCCTGGAGATGTGTGCCGCAACCTCGCTGTGATCGGCGGCAACCAACTCCAACCGCTCGGCGGGAATCCCTGCGCGCCTTGCCGCACCCCGGATTGCCTCGTGGTCGTGGCGGTTAACCACCAGAAGACGCGCATCCGGTCGTCTGTCCATCAGCGCATGGAAAAAACGCAAGGTGTCGTCAAACAGATACCAGGTGCCTATGGACCCGACATAGCCAAAAACAAAGGGCTCCCCTCGCGTATCAGAACGCACGCAAAACTTGTCTAGGTCTGCACAGGTCGGGATCACGCTGACCGGAGGAGCCTTGGCGCGAAGGAACTCGAACCCTTCGATGACACGCGCGGATGCGTGCGTCAGCGTTACCACATGATCCGCCGCGAGAAGAAAGCGGCGCTCCAACGCTTTTGTCGTGCGGTAAAGCAAACCTTCGCGGGGCCAAAGGCCACCGTCGACGCGTTCGTCAGCCCAAAACCCTCGCATGTCGAAGAGGAATCTCGCGCCGGACAACCGCTTCACCGCCAATGCCATCAGCGCGGGCACGTAGCTTCGGGCATGAACGATCGCTACCCGCTCCCTACGAGCCAAGGCGAGCGCCCCGATAGCACCAACCGCAATATCGTAGGCAGTGGCCAGCGCCGACGGCGACTTGTGGTAAGGCAAAGGCCGCCAGGTGATGCCCTTCTGGGACAACCGCTTTCGCATGGTCTCCATGCGCTCAAGGTCTGAGCGATCATGTGCCTTTTCGAACGACACGAGACATATTTTGTAATCACCGGCTAGCCGCTCCAGATAACCCAGGACCTGGGACTCCCCCAGGGGTTCAAGCATTCCGTCGTAAGAGAGGTAAAGAACCGATTGCTTCATGATCTTCTGGCCACTGTATCGAGAAAGACGTGCGTTTCAGGGCTTGCGCAAGATCCCGACGAACTTCCCCTCGGATTCCGTAATGGCGAATGGAACACCTTTCTCGTTGACGAAATCCCGAAACGCCAGGTTGTCTTGAATGTCGTCGGAGATGATAACCCCCCCCTGAACAAGCGCATCCCAAAGCAGGGGATAGGCGTATGCGCGCCCCCAATAGGACTTGTCCGAATCGTAGTGACATAGATCGATGACGCCACCGATCAACGCCAGCGCCTCCTTCAAACCATAACGATCTGGTTTCCGCACGATTTGCCAGGCTGAGCGAAAACGATCAGGCACGACCACACCCACAAAGGCCTCGTTATTCATCTTGGGGTACGGCATATCCACGCTGATCAAGCGCCTATCATCCCGAAGATCCAAGGCAGCCAGGATGGCAAGACTGGACCAGCCGTACGCAACCCCGGTCTCCACCACCCGTCGGGCACCGGACAAGAGCACAGCGGCGTGCAACAACGCCAGATCGCCAGCCCCCCCATGCGCACACGCGATTGTTGGGCGCGTGCGTTGCCTTCAGCTAGCAAGTCGGGCGGAAGTTCAGGAATATCCTCGCCAGGAGCCAGCACCCCGATGGCCGAAAGCGCCGACTGCGCTGTCACCGCACGGGCAGCGGCCCACTCTCTCGCCTCTAGCGCCCGGGGGGGGCAATCGCGATCCGGACGCGCTTTACGCAGCCCCAACTCCACGGCGTGTGCCCAGTGACTTGGGCGGCAGACAAACCACAGCAAGGTCTCGAGTTTCTCAATCATTGACGGTCATTCCAGGGGTGGAGCGCCCGAGCCAGCCAGGCGATGCGGGCGGAAACATAAGGTTCAGATAGCGTTCCGTCGCCACCTGCGGCGAGAAATCCGCTGCGCGTTTCTTTAGCGCGTCCCGGTCATGCACGGCGTTGAGCGCCTCAAACATCGCGTCGGCCAAGGCGGTTTCATCACGGACGGGTACCAACCGGCCAAACTTTCCGTTCTGCAATATCTCTGCTGGCCCCCCGGGGCAGTCCGTCGATACCACTGGCAAACCACAGCCCAGCGCTTCCACCAGCACGTTGCCAAATCCCTCGTAATCTGAAGAAAGCACGAAAAGGTCGGCCGACCGGTAATATGGGAGCGGTTTTAGCGCATACCCCGGCATCAGCACCTTGTCTCCGATCCCGGCTGCACGTGCAGTCTCGGCGGTGCTGTCCGCCAGTTCGCCCACGCCCAAGATCATGAGCCGGGCGTCGGTTCGCTCCAGCAGTTTTCTGAATGCTTGGATCAGTAAAGCGTGGTTTTTCACAGCCTTCAAACGCCCCACCGTGAGTATCCGCTTGCCGGACCATCCAGCCCAAGCGGCCTCAGCCTTTGACGCATCGTGGTTCTCGTCCGTGCCGACGGGGACCGGATTGTGGATCACGGTGAAACAATCGCGCCCAATACCGGACAGCAGTGCCAGATCGTCCGCTACAGAGGACGACACCGCCACCCTAGCGTGGGCAAATGGGTAGGTCATAGCGGTCGACGCACGCAACCACCACCAATTCAGCCTTCCCCACCTGGCATACTGAAAGGAGAGCATTCCGTGATCACTCACTACGAGCAATGCGTCCGACCGGGCCAACAGCCGAGCCAATACCGTCACGGACGTCAAGGGCCACATAAAGGCGTGCACCGCATCCGGTCTCTCCGTGCGCAGATACCGGGCTAAGGGCAGAATGGCATCACGTATGCGGGAAGCGCCAAGCTCGAAATACCTTACACCCGCCGGCACCGCGTCGCCTGGGTCCAAAGGTTCGGACAGGACGACAAGATCGACTTCGTATCCCCGCTCCCTGAAATCCCTGGCCTGCGCCACAGCCACCCGCTCCGCGCCGGCCAGGGGCAGCAAGCGTGGCAATACCAAAGCTATACGTCGGGGCGAGGCGGCGTTACCTTGATCTTGTCGTACAAGCACGTCTACACCTTCAGAATTCAGGCTCACACTCGCCATGGATTGAGAGGATGAGTGCTCACTATGGTGAAGCGCCCGGGTGCGGTCACGGTTGCGCGCCAACGCCTTCTTCAGCCCCCCGAATGCACCGGCAATCGTGGTTGCTGCTCTTACCCCCCAGCCTTGAGTGCGCCATTCCCCCCCAAGCGGGACGAAGGCACCGCCAAAACGCTCCTTGAAGGTGAAAATCCCATTGCCGCGGTCTGCTCCCGATGCACCTCCCAAGTCATACCACGCGTAGCCACGAGCCTTGAGTTCGCGGATGGCGGCCCAGTGCAGAAACTGACCCGCACCGTCGTTCTGCTTGTCCAGATTCACCCCGTACATGAAGATCGCCGTCCGCCCCGCAAGATAGAGATGCAGAAAATTGGTAACCGCGCCAGTGGAGCCGCTGCGTATCGCCAGCAGCAGGGCATTGCCGTGTGCGTACATCCGGGCAAGTGCGGATGCTGAAGGGGTGGCAATGCCTCGTCCCTTAGCGAAAGCTGTATAGGCCCTGACAAATTCCGACAGCAAACGCGGCGAAGGCACCTCGTAAGCTTCCGCCCGCAAACCGGCGCGTTCGGCCTTTCTGATCTTGCGTCGATAATCTGCGCTCATGGCGGCCATGATCGCGCTTTCTTCCTGCCTGAGATCTACGACGAAGGTGGCGACATTCAGCAGTCTCTCGTCATCCCCGGCGGCGTACAGCCGACACTTGCCTATCGCTGTTTGATCTCGCAGAACAGAATCAAAGTCGTGAACAATGAGGTCCGAGAAGCAGGAACCGCGTCCGCAAAGGCTTGCGAGTGCGTCCAGATATTGCTCGCCACCAGAGGACACAAGAGCGAGATTCCGAGTAAATATCGCTCGTTGTTTCCGCAGCAGCCGTAAGCCGGGTCGGTCTAGAACGACCCGCCAACCGAAATACTTCTGATGCGCCCAATCTTCGTCAAGGAAGATGCTTCGATAGCCACCGCCGAGAGACAGCTCCGCGTTCATCCCTCGGTCACCGTGCCCGGCGTGCAGCGTAGTAGTGCCAAGGAGTGAAGTACAGCGCTGAAACCTCAGGAAAGTGCCCCCCCACGGTTTCCATCACTTCAAAGCCAGCCCCGGCAAGTTGCGGCGTCATCGTCTCGGGTGACGATGCGTAGGTCAGCAATCCGCCGTGAACGGGGTCCAACAAATAGCCCTCCCCCGAGAAGAAGACTCCTCGTCCAAGGGTCCGCGACCCGATCGCTAACGACTTGAAGAGCGACCGTATCACGCGCCACACACGCTGCGGCCCTCGTGCGCCAGCAAATATTGGGAGGACACCAAGCTGCCGCGCATTGTGCGACGAAAGGATGAAGACACCTCCCGGCTTCAACACCCTAGCCATCTCGCGAAGACATCGGCCACGAGCTTCATCTGACGATATGTAGTCGATACCATTGAACGCGAACACCGCGGCATCGAAGGTTCCGTCGGCGAACTCCGACAAGTTGGTGGCATCGCAATGGCGGAACTCGAGTCGCGGCCATGCCTTCCGACATGCCTCAACCATCGCCGCAGAATAGTCGGCTCCCACGTAACGACCGGCAATTCCGGAGAGATACGGTGTCGTTCGCCCGCCACCGACGCCCATGTCGAGAATGGACATACCCGGACGCAGATATCGGTCGAACAGATGTTGTTCGCACGGTTGAAGCCCGGTCAGCTTCTCGTAAAAAGAGACTACGTCGGGCTCGCTGTATACGGCCAAATTTCCAGCTTCAGTCATGGGTATCCTCTCCAATATCAATGCCGAACGGGTGGGGCGGAGTGATACCACCCAAAGCGCGAAAGCGCACCTCACTCCGGCCCGATCCATACATGGTGAAGCGGGGTTGCGCGAACCCAGCTACAGACGAAAAGCGCTCCCCCACCAACAAAGCGTGCCTGAACCCTGACTGACGGACCAATTCGAGGTGTGTCGAGCGCGCTGCGCCATTTGGAAAGGCATAGATGGCTGGCGGCACGCCAATGTGCTCGTGAAACCAAGCCCTGCGGCGCACCAGATCGGCGCACAAGAACTCGTCCGTCTCAGCTGTCATCGTGGCGTGATCAAAGGAATGTGCACCGATTTCGTGCACTTGGGCAGCTAGGCGAACCTCGTCCAAAGTCATCATGGGCGTGGTGCGAAACTCATTGAGACGAGCGAACTGGTGCTCCAGTCGCGCAAAATGGAGCCGCTGCTCTGCGAGGGGCCGACACTTGAACGCGGACGACACCTGCTGACCGTAGCGTACGCGATCATTCGGATCGACTCGTTCTGGCACGCCGGGAAAGGAAATCTCACGCAATAGCAATGCCGGGGCCTGGCCAATAAAGTCCTGAATAATGACGTTCATCGGAGGGCGGCCTGACTCGACGCACCCGGGAATGACATTCAGATTCGCCTTGACGCCGTGGTGGGCCAGAACTGGCATCACGTTGGAAACGAAATCACGGTAGCCGTCGTCAAACGACAAGACAAGTGGCGGCTTGCCGCCGGGGTTCAGGTTTTGCAGGTCGCCAAAGACGACAATGCGGAAGTGTTCCTTGAGCCATCCAACCAGCCAGTCAAAAAGCTCCGGCGCCATGGCCTCGTAGGCGCTGCTGTTGTCAACATCCACGCGATGGAAGTTGAGGACAGTCAGGGCAGAGTGGGAGGCGACCCGGTACAATCGAAAATTGACCGCAGCGCGAGACCCAAGGAGCCGGATGGCGACCGCTCTTAGTACCTTGCGCATCACGAGGTGAACAGCCCAGGTTTGCCACGGAGCGCGAGACAACTCACCATTGCATGGTCTTCTAGGCGGAACACTCCAGCACAGAAAGCTTTGCTCTCAAGATGCTCGTAGGCCAGAAAGTCCCTAGAGGGAACGCTGCGCAGACGCGCAAAGGTCTCATCCACCTTGACTGTCGCCCGACTGCCGGCACGTCCCGGAATCAAACTACCCAATGAACGTTTTCCCGACTTGCAACCAATGGCATTGAAGTGACATTTCACGCCATCCCAACCGCCTCTGAACGCACCGGCCGCCGATATGGATCTACGCACACTCATCGCAGCCCAGCCCTGGAACGTATCGCTTTTGTCACGCTCGAAGTGCAAATCCCCGCATGGGACGTTTCTTGACCTAACCCTAGCGCATGAGCTAACGACCGCTGACAAAGAAGGTGATTGCCAGGAGTCGCCCCAAGTTGCTCCACTTTCCTGACGCACTTTCCCTCTTCGATTGCAAAAAACGCATAGTCAAGGCCTTTGAAAAAACGCTTAACCTCCGCTCCATACTCCGGGCCGAGAATTTCAAGAAGAAAAGATGGGCAATCGCGGGCAATGATTTTCCCGAACCCCTCAAGCACGGCAATTTCATGCTTCTCCACGTCGAGCTTGACAAGATCAATCGATGAGCCCCCCCGCTCAGCTGCAAAATCATCGATTCGCACGACTGAAATCTCTGTTTTTCGAACGTTTTCAATACCAGACAACATGTCTGGGTTGAGCGAGGCGGAATACGCGTGTTCGATATCCGGGTCAAAAATGGTGGATTTTCCACTTGAATCAGAAACACCCGCTTCGATGACCTCTATGTCGAGCCCATTCAGCGCCACGTTTTCGCGCAGGCGCGCGGCGATGCGCGCGAGCGGCTCAAATGCGATCACCCGGGCATCGACGTTCATCGCTTTTGCTGCAAGACTATAAACACCCGTATTGGCGCCAATATCAAGTATTTGTCCCGATCGCGCCGCCAAGGCTGCCCACAAACGTAAAGACGTTGCCTCCCAACCATTCCCATAGCCGGACCAGAAGAGATCGTTTTCGACCTGGTACCCAAAGTGGCGCATCTGAAAATGATGAATATGATCAATTGACACATCCACGGCGCCTTGAAAATGGAGATGGCGATATATTCGCTGCGGCAACGGAAGCCTGCGCAGTGCATTCCGTACACGGATGCTGGAGCTCAACAACCGATTGACAAGTTTGCTCATTCAGGTTGCTCCTCTGGTCTCGACACGGAACCCATACCTGTCGCCTTCCTGACGACGGCGGGCGCTCCAGCCGCCACCACGTTGGCTGGAACCGCGGCGGTTACGACGGAATTCGCCCCGATCACACTGTTGTCGCCTATGGATGCACCGCGAGTGACGGTCGCCTTAGCCCCCAACCAGACGTTGGCCCCGATGCGAATGGGC
>JRYG01001214.1_pt1 | contig 11814 bp, 10 predicted proteins | sample 235341 | NCBI WGS metagenome assembly JRYG01 (sample SAMN03074218, study PRJNA261478) | activated sludge metagenome | biome: Wastewater Treatment Plant; feature: Wastewater; material: Activated sludge; isolation source: activated biomass of a wastewater treatment plant treating hydrocarbon... ... | reverse complement strand
TTGCCCCCCACCACCAGCACCCGCCAGTCGAAGCCGGGCACGGCGGCCTGGGGGACGAAGCGCTGCAGGTAGGCCAGGCGGCCGTAGGCCTTGAGATCGGGGAGGGGCACCGGCGCCCCGTCCACCCAGCCCACCCGGACGACGCCCTTGCCCTGGGAACCGAAGAGGGGCTTCAGCACCAGGGAGCGGCCCCGGGCGGCCTCGGCCATCACCAGGCGCCGGGCCTCGCCCTCCCCTTCCACCGCCCAGGCCGCCGGGGTGGGGATGCCCGCCCGGTGGAGGAGGAAGGTGGTCATGGATTTGTCCACGCTGCGTTCGATGGCCCGGGCGTCGTTATACACCGGCACCCCCAGCTCGCGGAGGGCGTGGAGGACGCCCAGGCGCTTGGTCACCTGCTCCAGGCTGCCGCCGGCGATGCCGCGGACGATGGCCGCCGCCGGCAACTCCCGGCCGAAGCCGGGGATGACGATGCCCGGCCCCGGGCGGGCGGTGTCGAAGCGGCAGTCCTCCAGGTCGGCGCAGCGGCCCTCCCAGCCGCGGCGGGCGAGGGCGCGGCGCAACCGGGCGGTGTGCCAGCCGGTCTCGTCGGTGAGGATGGCGATGCGGGGGTTCACGCCTCCTCCAGCCACTGGCGCCGCAGCAGGGCGAAGTCGGTGGCGCCGGCGTGGTAGGTGCGCCCGCTCTCCAGGCTGCTCACCCAGACTTCCGCCGGGGCGAAGAGGGCCGGGTCGATGCGGTAGAAGTCGTAGTCGACGTCCCGGAAGATGTCGGCGAAGGAGCGCCCGTAGTCCCGGGAACGGCAGGAGGGCAGGCGGTGGGCCAGGTCGCGGGCGGCATCGTCGCTGCCGGCCACGGTGAGATGCGCCTGGCCGCCGTAGAGGATGGCGTCGTTGGTGCGCCCCATGGCCACCCCGGCGTCGGGGCTGGCCGCCGGCAGGGGTGCCCGGGCGCTGCCGCCGACGATGTCGTCCAGCGGGAAGCCCAGGTCGTGGGCCTTGTGCAGGGCCACCTCCAGCGCCCGCGCCACCACCTGGGCGGTGCCGGCGAGGCTGGTCACCGGGGTGAGGATGAGAGTGAGGCCGGCGGGGGCCAGGCTGCAATCCCGCAGGATCTTGTCCACCACCACCGGCGGCGGCGTCTGGCCCACCTCCAGCACCAGCACGCCGGCGTCCGCCTCGTCCCGGTAGCCCAGCTCCGCGAACAGGGCCTCCCGGGCGGCCAGGGCCCGGGCGGGGCCGGAGCCGAGGGAGAAGAACTTCTTGCCCCCCGTCTCCTCCTTGCTGGCGGCAAGGCTCCAGCCGGCGTACTGGCTGCCGAGGCAGGCCAGGACCGGCTGGTCGCTCGCCACTTCGAGCCAGGTCGGCCAGTCGGCACCGCCCCCGGCCAGGGTTACGGTACCCAGGCCGCCCAGGCAGATCTCGCCGATGGCGATGCCGGCGGCGGTACTGCCGCGCATGGCGACGCCGGCATCCACCACCGTCACCCCGTTCGCCAGGCGATCCACCCGCAGGCGGTATTCGGCGGCGCGGGCGACGAGGTCGGCCACCCGGGGCCGCACCCGCTCATTGACGCTCAAGGGGCGGGACGGGGAGCGCTGACTTCCTTGCTGCATTCTTTTCCTCCAGTAGCGACAGGACTTGCCGCCGGCGCCCGGCGAGACGCCCGGCGGCTTCCCGGGCCGTGGCGGCGGCGGCGGATACGGTGCAGGCCGGCGCGCCGCGGGCGAGGATGGCCCCCGGCCCTGGCAGGTCGTGGCACCAGGAGTGGGCCGCCAGGGAACGGGCGGTGGCGCCGTCCAGCCGGCCGGCGCGGCGGGCGAAGACCACCTCGAAGCCGCGGATCGCCTGCGCCGCCACCTCGCCTGCCGGCAAGCGGCCTTCCCGGCAGGCCGCCCAGTGGGCGGCGAGGAGCCCCCCGGGGAAACGGCCCCGGTAGAGATCGAGGCAGCCCGGGGGCCGGGGATTCACTTCCAGCACGGCCACCTGGCCGTCGGCGAGGAGGAAGTCGAGGCCGTTCAGCCCCCGGAGGCCGAATTCGCCCGCCAGGGCGTCGGCGATGCCGGCGAGGGTGCGCGCCAGGGCCGGCGCCACCGGCAGCGGCCCCAGGCAGCCACGAAAGACGTAGGAGCGCCCCGCCAGCGGCCGGGCGAGCTGGCGCTGCGCCCCCAGCAGCCGGGCCCGTCGGCCGTCGGCCAGGAACAGGGCGGAATGGGGAACGCCCGGCAACCGGCGCTGGTAATGGATGCCCGGGCCGGCCAGCGTCGCCTCGGCCGGCCGCACCCCCCAGCCGCCGCTGCTGGCGGTGTCCTTGCACAGCCAGCCGGCGGCATGGGGGGGCGGCGTGAGGCGGGTTTCCGGATGGGGGATGCCGAGGGCGGCGAGGCGCCCGAAGAAGTCCGCCGGACCGCGCACCCGGGCCACTGCCTCGGGCGGGTTGCCGATGAGGGGCAGGCGCCGGTTGCCGGCCGCCAGGAGTTCCGGCTGGGGTTCGAAACCGCTGCCGGCGATCCAGCCGGCCGCCCCCGCCGCGGCGAGGCGTTCGAGGGCGGCGAGGAAGGCGCGGGGGTCGATGGCCAGTCCCTGGGCCCGGCCGATGGGCTGCCAGGACGCCGCCGCCCGGCGGGTATCGGCGTCGCCGAAGACATCCAGGGCGGCGCAGGGAAAGCCCGCTTCCCCGGCGGCTTCGGCCAGCATCCGCACCGACAGGCCGGCGACGGCGAGGAGCGGCTTCACCGGCCTCAGCCCTCCCCCGCCAAGACCGCCCGGGCCTCGGCGAAGGCTTCGTTGAAGCCCAGGTAGACGGGTTTTTCGGCGGTGCGCATGGCCACCAGCAGGCGGTGTTCGACCTGGTACTTGACGTTGCCCACGGCCAGGGCGCCGATGCCCACCCCCCGCCCGGCCGGCAGGGGGACGCCGTCGTCCATGACGCCGACCCCGGCGATCCCCGAGGGCGGCACGGCATTGACGTCGGCGGCCACCAGGAGCCGGCCGGCGGCGGCCAGGGTATCACCGTCCACCACCTGGATGCCCGCCGCGGCGGTGGCCAGCACCACGTCCGCCTCCGCCAGCAGTTCCCGCCGGCGGGCCGGCGTGCTGGCGTCGACGCCCTGCAGGCGGCAGGCGAAGCGCTCGCCGGTGGCCAGGGCGGCGTCCTCGGCCTGGGCGCGGTCCACGTGGTGGCCGAGGGAAACCCGCGCACCCAGGCCGGCCGCCAGCACGCCGGCGATGCGCCCGACGGTGCCGGTGCCGCCCAGGATCACCACGCCCTTGCCGGCCAGGTCGGTGCCGTGGGCCTGCTGCAGGCGGCGCTCGACGCAGGCCACCAGGGCGGCGGCGGTGGTGTACGAACCGCTGGGGTCGGCCATCACCGACACGGCGAAGGGGGGCACCATGGCCTGGCGGGCGCTGTCCAGCATGTCGGCGGCGAGCAGCACATCGCGGCCGCCGATGAAGATGCCGGTGGCCTTCACCCCCTTGGGGCCGCGGGAGAAGATGGCGTCCTGGGTGAGGCCGCGGATCTCGCCGGCGGCCACGCCGCAGTAGGGCACCACCACCTGGTAGCCGGCGTCTACGGCCATGTTGATGTCGAAGGGGCTCATCTGCCGCCCGGGGGTGAACATGTGAAGGATGGTCTGGCGTTCCATGGCGCGTTCAGGAATCAAAAAAAGTGGACGGCCGCCGGGGCGGGCCCCGTACTGCTGCGGCCGACCAACCAAGGAGATCGGAGGGCGGTGAGGCGGGCGCCCTGGTTGCGCCCCGCCACCACCAGGAGTTGCAGATGGGGCGCCACCACCCCGGCGGCCCGGGCCGCCGCCACCACTTCCTGGGCGGCGAGGCCGGAGGGCAGGATGGCGAAGCCGGTGGGCCCCCAGGAACTCTGGCCGATACCGGCCCGGTAGCGGGGACGGACCCATTCCAGGACCTGCGCCACCGCCGGGCTGGTATACATGGAGCCCCCCTGGGCCGGCGCGAAGTAGTCGCCGATGGCCTGCTGGATGGCGGACACGCCGGCGGCAAACGGCTCGAAATCCGCCTCCAGGGCGGCAGGGAGCACCCGCATCAGCACCTGGTGGCAGAGGTCCGCCGCCAGGGGGCGGGGAAAGGGCGGCAACTGCCCCATGGCGGCGTTCTCGGCGCTGCCGTGCAGGCCGTCCAGGCGGGGATCGAGGACCAGCAGCACGCGCCACGCCCGGGGGAAATCCACCCGGGCGAGCAAGGGCGCCGCCCCCGCCCCGGGGCCGCCGTCGAGCAACAGCCCGCCCCGGTCGAAGCCGGCGATGCCCACCCCGGAACGCTTGCCCCGGCCGAGGAGGGCGGCGATGCGGCGGGTATCCAGGTCGAGGCGATGGCTGGCGGCGAAGGCGCGGCCCAGGGCCAGGGCGAGTTGGGTGCCGGAGCCGAAGCCGGCATGGGCCGGCGGCGCCCGGTGCACCGTCACCCGGAGGGGGCGGTGCAGGCCGATGTCGGCCTGGAGGCGTTCGAGAAGGACAGCCAGCCGCTCCCGCAGGTCCGGCTGCCCGCCCCCGGCCAGCTCCACCTCGTTGGCCTCGGCCGGGGCCACCTCCAGGCGGGTGCCCAGGCCGTCGATGACCAGCCCCAGGCTTGCGAAGCGGCGGCCCAGGGTGGCGTCCGGGTCGAGAAAGCCGAGATGCAGCCGCGCCGGCGCCTCCACCAGCATGGAGGGCGTCGAGGAGGACGGCGGGAGGGGGATGCCCATGGCGGTTTCCGGTCGAAGGCGAATGCCGGCTCTTCTGCAAGCTCCGTTCCAGGCCTCCCACCGGCGAAATTGGGCCGTTTCCGGCGCTTTGTGTCCCCCGGGCCGGGACACTGTGTCACGCCGCCGCTGAGGCATTCGAAAACACCGAACACCCCTTCGGAATAATTCGGTTTTCTCCGCCGCGGCAAGGGTTTAGCCTGCATTTGCCGACCGGAGCCGCGCCTCTCCCATGCCTCCGGCCCCTCTCTTCCCCGGACGGGCGGGGCCCCGGCCGGCGCCCCAACAAGGAGACTTCCATGGCCGATGCCCACCGCGCCGACACCATCCGGCGCATCGTCGATGCCCACCGTGCCCTTCCCGGCGCCCTGCTGCCCCTGCTCCACGCCCTCCAGGACGAGTTCGGCTTTGTGCCGGAGGAGGCCGTGCCGGTCATCGCCGGCGCCCTCAACCTGAGCCGGGCCGAGGTGCACGGGGTGATCAGCTTCTACCACCATTTCCGCACTTCCCCCCCGGGGCGCCACGTGGTGCAGATCTGCCGGGCCGAATCCTGCCAGGCCCTGGGGAGCGAAGCCCTGGAGGCCCACGCCAAGCAGTGCCTCGGCGTCGATTATCACGGCACCACCGGCGACGGGGCCGTGACCCTGGAGGCGGTGTATTGCCTGGGCAATTGCGCCTGCTCCCCGGCCATCCGCATCGACGACGACATCCACGGCCGGATGGATGGCGCCCGCTTCGACGCCCTCATGGACGAACTGCGGAAGGAAGCACGATGAGCACCCGGATCCACATTCCCTGCGATTCCGGCGCCCTTTCCCTGGGCGCCGAAGCGGTGGCCAGGGCCATCGCCGCCGAGGCCGCCCGCCGGGGCGACGAGGTCACCCTGGTGCGCAACGGCTCCCGGGGCCTCTACTGGCGGGAGCCCCTGGTGGAGGTGGAAACGCCCGCCGGCCGCCTCGCCTACGGCCCGGTGCAGCCCAAGGACGTCCCCGGCCTCTTCGCCGCCGGCTTCCTGGCCGGCTGGGACCATCCCCTGGCCCTCGGCCGCATCGAGGACCAGCCGTACTTCGCCCGCCAGGAGCGCCTCACCTTCGCCCGGGTGGGCCTCACCGATCCCCTGTCCCTCGACGACTACCGGGCCCATGGGGGCTTCGAAGGCCTCGCCCGCGCTGCCGCCCTCTCCGGTGCCGAGGTGGTCAAGGAAGTCACCGACTCCGGCCTGCGCGGCCGGGGCGGCGCCGCCTTCCCCACCGGCATCAAGTGGAACACGGTGCTGAACGCCCCCGCCGGCCAGAAGTACGTGGTCTGCAACGCCGACGAGGGCGATTCCGGCACCTTCTCCGACCGCATGCTCATGGAGGGCGACCCCTACTGCCTCATCGAGGGCATGGCCATCGCCGCCCTGGCGGTGGGGGCGGATCAGGGCTACATCTACCTGCGCTCCGAATACCCCCACGCCTTCCGCACCCTCCGGGCGGCCATCGCCCGGGCCCGGGAGGCGGGCTTCCTGGGGCCCGACGTGGCCGGTTCCGGCCGCGCCTTCGAGCTGGAAGTGCGCCTGGGCGCCGGGGCCTACGTGTGCGGCGAGGAAACCGCCATGCTGGAGAGCCTGGAAGGCAAGCGCGGCGTGGTCCGGGCCAAGCCGCCCCTGCCGGCGCTCTCCGGCCTCTTCGGCAAGCCCACGGTGATCAACAACGTCATGAGCTTCGCCTCGGTGCCCGTCATCCTCGCCCAGGGCGGCGCCTTCTACCGTGACTACGGCATGGGCCGCTCCCGGGGTACCCTGCCCTTCCAGCTCGCCGGCAACCTGAAGCGCCCCGGCCTGGTGGAAAAGGCCTTCGGGGTGACGCTCCGCGAGCTCCTCTACGACTACGGCGGCGGCGCAGCGAGCGGCCGGCCCATCCGGGCGGTGCAGGTGGGCGGCCCCCTGGGCGCCTTCGTCCCCGAATCCCGGTTCGACGTGCCCCTGGACTACGAGGCCTACGTGGCCATGGGCGCCATGGTCGGCCACGGCGGCCTGGTGGCCTTCGACGACACGGTGGACATGGCCCGCCTGGCCCGCTACGCCATGGAATTCTGCGCCGTCGAATCCTGCGGCAAATGCACCCCCTGCCGCATCGGCTCCACCCGGGGCGTCGAGGTCATCGACCGCATCATCGCCGGCCAGCAGCGGGGCCGGAACCTCGCCCTCCTCGATTCCCTCTGCGACACCATGCTGAACGGGTCGCTGTGCGCCCTGGGGGGCATGGCCCCCTACCCGGTGCAGTCCGCCCTCCGGCACTTCCCCGAAGATTTCGGCATCGACAAGACCGCGGCCGCGTAACGGCGGCCAGGAGAACAACATGAGCCTTCCCCGCGAAACCGACTACGGCACCCCCGCCCGCCACTCCGAGCAACGGGTCACCCTCACCATCGACGGCGTCGAGGTGACGGTGCCCGCCGGCACTTCCCTCATGCGCGCCGCCCAGGAGGCGGACATCCCCGTGCCCAAGCTGTGCGCCACCGACAGCCTGGAGCCCTTCGGCTCCTGCCGCCTGTGCCTGGTGGAGATTGACGGCCGCCGTGGCTATCCGGCCTCCTGCACCACTCCGGCGGAGGCCGGCATGGTGGTGCGTACCCAGTCCCCCAGGCTCGCCGAGCTGCGCCGGGGGGTGATGGAGCTCTACATCTCCGACCACCCCCTGGACTGCCTCACCTGCTCCGCCAACGGCAATTGCGAGCTCCAGGACATGGCCGGGGTGGTGGGCCTGCGGGAAGTGCGCTACGGTTCCGGCGCCAACCACTTCGACGCCGCCCACCGCACCCCGGTGGACAGCTCCAACCCCTATTTCGCCTACGACGCCTCGAAGTGCATCGTCTGCAACCGCTGCGTGCGGGCCTGCGAGGAAACCCAGGGCACCTTCGCCCTCACCATCGCCGGCCGGGGCTTCGCCTCCCGGGTGAGCCCGGGGCAGGGCCAGCACTTCATGGAATCGGAATGCGTCTCCTGCGGCGCCTGCGTCCAGGCCTGCCCCACGGCGACGCTCATGGAGAAGTCGGTGATCGCCCAGGGCCAGGCGGAAAGGAGCGTCACCACCACCTGCGCCTACTGCGGCGTCGGTTGCGGCTTCAAGGCGGAAATGAAGGGCAACGAGGTGGTGCGCATGGTGCCGTGGAAGGACGGCCTCGCCAACCACGGCCATTCCTGCGTCAAGGGCCGCTTCGCCTGGGGCTATGCCACCCACCCGGACCGCATCACCACGCCGATGATCCGGAAGAGCATCGACGCCCCCTGGCAGAAGGTTTCCTGGGAGGAGGCCATCGCCTACGCGGCCTCCGAATTCCGCCGCCTCCAGGGCAAGTACGGCCGGGACAGCATCGGCGGCATCACCTCTTCCCGCTGCACCAACGAAGAAACCTATCTGGTGCAAAAGCTGGTGCGGGCCGCCTTCGGCAACAACAACGTGGATACCTGCGCCCGGGTCTGCCACTCCCCCACCGGCTACGGCCTCAAGCAGACCCTCGGCGAATCCGCCGGCACCCAGACCTTCGATTCGGTGCTGGAAGCGGACGTGATTTTCGTCATCGGTGCCAACCCCACCGACGGTCACCCGGTGTTCGGCTCCCAGTTGAAGCGGCGCCTCAGGCAGGGGGCCAAGCTCATCGTCGCCGACCCCCGGGCCATCGACCTGGTGCAGGGCCCCCACTACGAGGCCGCCTTCCACCTGAAACTGAAGCCGGGCACCAACGTCGCCCTGGCCAACGCGCTGGCCCACGTCATCGTCACCGAGGGGCTGGCGGACGAGGCCTTCATCGCCGACCGCTGCGAAGGCCCGGCCTTTGAATACTGGCGCGAATTCGTCGCCTCCCACGACCATTCCCCGGAAGCCACCGCCGGCATCACCGGCGTCCCGGCGGAAATGGTGCGGGGCGCCGCCCGCCTCTACGCCGGCGCCGGCAACGCCGCCATCTACTACGGCCTGGGGGTGACCGAGCACAGCCAGGGCTCCACCATGGTCATGGCCATCGCCAACCTGGCCATGGCCACCGGCAACATCGGCCGCCTGGGGGTGGGGGTGAACCCCCTGCGGGGCCAGAACAACGTCCAGGGCTCCTGCGACATGGGTTCCTTCCCCCACGAGCTGCCGGGCTACCGGCATGTCTCCGACGCCGCCACCCGCGGCCAGTTCGAGGCCGCCTGGGGGGCCACCCTCAGCCCGGAACCGGGGCTGCGCATCCCCAACATGTTCGAGGCCGCCCTCGACGGCAGCTTCAAGGGCCTCTACTGCGAGGGCGAGGACATCGCCCAGTCCGACCCCAACATCCAGCACGTGGAAGCGGCGCTGCGGGCCATGGAATGCGTGGTGGTCCAGGACCTCTTCCTCAACGAGACCGCCAAGTACGCCCATGTCTTCCTGCCCGGCGCGAGCTTCCTGGAGAAGGACGGCACCTTCACCAACGCCGAGCGGCGCATCTCCAGGGTGAGGAAGGCCATGCCGCCCCTGGCCGGCAAGGAGGACTGGCAAGTGACGGTGGACCTCGCCAACGCCCTGGGCTACCCCATGGACTACCAGCACCCGTCCGAGATCATGGACGAGATCGCCCGCCTCACCCCCACCTTCCACGGGGTGAGCTACGGGAAGCTCGACGCCCAGGGGAGCATCCAGTGGCCCTGCAACGAAGCGGCGCCGGAAGGCACCCCCATCATGCACGTGGAGGAATTCGTCCGCGGCAAGGGGCGCTTCATGATCACCGAGTACATCGCCACCGAGGAACGGGTCAATTCCCGCTACCCCCTCATCCTCACCACCGGCCGCATCCTCAGCCAGTACAACGTGGGCGCCCAGACCCGGCGCACCGCCAACGTCGCCTGGCACGGGGAGGACCGGCTGGAGATCCACCCCGCCGACGCCGAGGACCGGGGCATCCGGGAAGGCGACTGGGTGGGCATCGCCAGCCGGGCCGGCGAGACCGTGCTGCGGGCCACGCTCACCGAGCGGGTGCAGCCGGGGGTGGTCTATACCACCTTCCACTTCCCCGAATCCGGCGCCAACGTCATCACCACCGACAATTCCGACTGGGCCACCAACTGCCCGGAATACAAGGTGACCGCCGTCCAGGTGACGCCGGTGGCGCAGCCCTCCGCCTGGCAGGAGCGCTTCCGGCGGGAGCGCAAGCGGCAGCGGGAGTTCCTCGCCGGCGCGCCCCAGGAGGCAACGCCATGAGCGCCCCCGCCCGCCGCCTGCCGCCGGAAGACGAGCCCCCCCTGCCGGCGCCCCGCGCCACCGTCACCGCCCGCCGCCTGGCCGACGGCGAAGCGGTGGCCAGCCTGGAAAACCTGGCGGAGGAAGTGCCGGTGGCCCTGGTCTATAACGGCATCTCCCACGCCGTGATGCTCGCCACCCCCGCCGACCTCACCGATTTCGCCCTCGGCTTCAGCCTTTCCGAAGGCATCCTCGCCAGCCCCGGCGAACTTTACGACTGCGAGGCGGTGGCGGTGGAAGGCGGCATCGAGGTGCGCCTGGAAATCGCCAGCGCCCGCCTCGCCGCCTTGAAGGAGCGCCGGCGCAGCCTCGCCGGCCGCACCGGCTGCGGCCTCTGCGGCGTCGAGAGCCTGGGCCTGGCGGTCCGTTCCCCGGCGCCGGTCGCCCCCCGAGCGCCCCTGGCGGCGGCGGCCATCCACCGCGCCCTGGCGGGGCTCCTGCCCCACCAACCCCTGTTCGCCGCCACCGGCGCCGCCCACGCCGCCGCCTGGGCCAACGACGCCGGCACACTGCTGACGGTGCGGGAGGACGTGGGCCGCCACAACGCCCTCGACAAGCTCATCGGCGCCCTCGCCCGCGAAGGCTTCGACCCCGCCGCCGGCTTCCTGGCGGTGACCAGCCGGGCGAGCTACGAGATGGTGCAGAAGGCGGCTTCCGCCGGCATCGGCCTCCTGGCCGCCATCTCCGCCCCCACCGCCTTCGCCGTCCGGCTGGCGGAGGAGGCCGGCCTCACCCTGGTGGGCATGGCCCGCAGCAGCCGCCTCACCGCCTACAGCCACCCTGACCGACTCATCCCCTGAACCATGGACATGGACAATCTCGTCAAAATGGCCAACCAGATCGGCCGCTTCTTCGAACCCTGGCCCGACCGCGCCGCCGCGCGCCAGGAGGTGGCCAGCCATCTCACCCGCTTCTGGGATCCCCGCATGCGGCGGGCGCTGCACCAGCACCTGCAGGTCCGCGGCAGCGACAGCGGTCTCCTGCCACTGGTGGCGGAGGCGGTGGCGGGCCTGGGGGAGCCGGCGAAGCCTACGGCGTGACGCGGACCACGGCCGGATCGTCGAAGTGATCCAGGAGCAGGCGCCGCACCCGGTCCTGCCAGAGGGCGGCGAATTCCCGGGCGGTGGCTTGGCCGCCTTCCCCGGCCAGCGTTTCGCCGAGGAGCTCCGCCATTTCCGGGGCCGCCGGCACCGGCGAGAGATCCAGGCTGGCGGTCGCCGCCGCGCCGCTGTCCACGCGGACCAGGCGCACGATGCCCGCCACGTCGGCGACGCCGAAGCGCAGCAGGTGGCGGCGGCCATGGCGGCCGCCCAGGCCCTTGAAACCACCTTCCCCGGCGGCGCCGGTGATGAGCCCGAAGACGGCGGCCACGACGCCGGTGACGCCCTCGCCCTGGCCGGCCTGGAATTCGACGCGCAGCCCGCCCCGTTCCGGCACTTCCTCACCGTATAAGTGGTGCAGCAGGCGCGCCGCCATCAGGTAGGCGCCGGCCACCGTCGGGCACGAATGGCCTGCCAGGCGGACGGCGTCCTCGTAGCGGTATTCGATGATGCCGTCCTCGGCGGCGCCCAGAAGGGCGGCCAGGGGGTCGCGCAGGACGAGGCGGGGAACGCGGGCGTAGAACTCGGGAAAGGACATGGGCAATACCTCCGGACGTTTCAGTATCGCCCCGCGCCCGCCGGCGGGCCTTGATGCGAATCAGGCGCGCTGGATCAGCTCGATCTTGTAGCCGTCCGGATCCTCGACGAAGGCGATGACGGTGGAGCCGTGCTTCATGGGCCCCGCCTCCCGCACCACCTTGCCGCCCCGGCGCCTGATCTCGGCGCAGGCCGCCGCCGCGTCGGGCACGGCCAGGGCG
>JRYG01020760.1_pt1 | contig 11834 bp, 9 predicted proteins | sample 235341 | NCBI WGS metagenome assembly JRYG01 (sample SAMN03074218, study PRJNA261478) | activated sludge metagenome | biome: Wastewater Treatment Plant; feature: Wastewater; material: Activated sludge; isolation source: activated biomass of a wastewater treatment plant treating hydrocarbon... ... | reverse complement strand
TCGCCAACCGTTCCCGGTCGAACTCGGCCAGCACCACGCCCGGCCCGTGCGGCAATCGGGTGAGGATTTCCCCCCACGGATCGATGATCAGACTGTCGCCATAAGTTTCCCGACCGTTGGCGTGTTTCCCGCCCTGCGCCGAGGCGATGACGTAACACTGATTCTCGATAGCCCGCGCTCGCAGCAGCGTTTCCCAGTGCGCCTTGCCGGTGGCGGCGGTGAAGGCCGCCGGCAGGACCAGCAGCTCCATGCCCTGCTCCACCATGCAACGAAACTGCTCCGGGAACCGCAGGTCGTAGCACACCGCCAGCCCGAGCCGGCCCAGCGGGGTAGCGGCGACGACGTAGCGGTCGCCCGGCTCGATAGTCGCCGATTCCGCGTAACGCTCCGCGCTGCCTACGACCTGCACGTCGAACAGATGCACCTTGTCGTAACGGGCGACCTGCCGGCCCCGGTCGTCGAACAGCAGGCAGGCGGCGCGCACCCGGTCGTCGTCGCCGACGGTCCGCAGCGGAATCGTGCCGCCGACCAGCCATAGACCATGCCGGGCCGCCTGCTCGGCGAGAAACAACTGAATCGGTCCCTCGCCCTCGGCCTCGCGCACCCGCACCTTGTCGTTTTCCCCGCGCCCCATCAGGGCGAAATTTTCCGGCAGAACGGCCAGTCGCGCCCCATTGGCGGCGGCGCGGGCCAGCAATTCCGCGGCGGCGGCCAGATTTTCGGCAACGTCGGGGCCGGAAACCATTTGAATAGCGGCCATGATCGGCATGGTGTTGACCTCGTTCATTTGTCGCTCGCGAATCCCTTGACCTCGGCGGCGGGTGATTCCTGCAGCGATTTCAACAGGGGATTGTCCCAGGAACCCGTCAGGTGGTAGCGGTAGCGGGTGGCGTGCTCGATGCCCTTTTGCAGCAGCCGCTCGGCGACGAACACCGCCGCGCCGACCGCCGGTCCGCCGGCAATCGCGCCTGCGACCGGCAACGCACCGCCGTAATGTGGAACCACCGTGATGGTCTGATCGTAATCGCGCGCCTGCAACCCCACCCGGCCCTGGATTTCAATCCGCGCCGCCGGCGCCTCGATCAACAGATCGTCGGTGTACGCCTGGCCGCGTTTGAACGTGAACTCGCCGGCAATCCGGTCGAATCCCATTCCCGGCTGGAACAGGTCGCTGAAATCGAAACTGAGCCGGCGCGTGAGGTTCTGCACGCCGAACATGCCGATCATGCGCCCCAGGCCGGGGTTGATGTCGCGCAACTGCCCCGAACCCACCTCAAACTTCAGGTTGCCCTCCAGACGCTCCAGCGCGAAATCGGGCAGCGGCGCCGCCCATTCGACCGCCAGCTCGGCCTGGGTCTCGCCCCGGTCGACGCCGCTGCCCGGATAGCCGAAAGCCGCCAGGGTTTCACCCAGCGCCTGGCTGCGCAGCGTGGCCTGGAGCCGGGACGCCTGGCCACCGCCGGTCCACCACCATTCGCCGCTGGCATCGATCCGTTGTCGTTCGGAATTCAAGTCGAGTTCAGTCAGGCGGATACCGTCGGGGCGCGGCATGGCGATCAAACGCAACCGGCCCAGCGTCGCCTCGTTCACGCGCAATTCAGCCGCGGTCAGCACCAGGGGCGGCAACCGTCGCGGATCTATCTCGGCGAACGGCGCGCGCCCGGACGCTTCAGCCACCGTGCGGCCCACATGCAAGCGTTGCAGCGCGGCGTTCACCGGTCGCCGCGGCGTGGGTTCGTCGGGCACGGTCACGCGCCCGGCCAGGGCCTCGCCATCGAGCTCGACCCGCATCCCGTCCTGCTCGCGGACCGCTCGCAGCGTCACGCCGGAGAAGGACCGCCCCCCGATGACCAGCTCGCCGATTCGGGCTTCGACGCCGCGCAAAACGCGCCAGAATTCGGCGGTTTTCGGTTCGGCGCCAGCCGCCGCGGCGGCACGGCGCCTGGCGGAGCCGGCAACGGAATCATTCGTGTCCGACGGCCCGACCGGAATATGCGGACTCCAGCGCGGCAAATTGGCGAAGACCACCAAACCCGGTGCATCCGGCAGTTTCGCCGGTCCGGCGTCGATCCGCAGTTCGCCACGCGCCAGCCGGGGCTGGCGCGGGAAATCCTCCAGTTCCAGCGCGGCCCGCACGGCTGGACCGTATTCCAGCGCCAGGGACAAACCCGTCTCCCGTCCCGAGGGATACAGGCTGATCCTGAGCGGACGGGCTTCGCCAGTGGCCTTGCCCAACGGGGCCGGCAACCGAACGGCGGCACCGCGCAAATCCGAATCGAGGTCCAGCGTGAACGCTGGCACGTTCCGCTGCTCGCGGCGATGGGTTGGCACCGTCAGCACCGCCTCCCAGGCGCTCCTGCCGGCGAGGTATGGTTCCAGCGCCACCGCCGGTTCTCCCAGCAAGGCCGGCAGGCTCAGGCGACCCTGTAGTTGCACCCGCAATTCACGGCGTCCCTCGCGACCCGCCAAATCCAGATCGAGCCGGACCGGTTCGCCGCGCAGCGCGGCCTGCACGTTATTGGCCTCCAGATCCGACTCGGTGAATCGCACGTCACCGCGCAGCCGGTCGAGCTCGATGTTCCAGGTCGGCAGGCTTACGCCGTTTCCCGCCAGTCCGACCCGTCCCCACACCCGGTTGGGGCGCGGGTCCAGCGGAATCGCCAGTTCCAAATCCAGCGTGGCGACGCCGTCGATTCGCAAGGCCGGCAAATTTTCGCCCAGGGCGCGGCCCGCCGGACTGTTTTCGAGCGCGTGCCACATGCTGGCGCCGGCCCCCTTGACGCGCCCCCTGGCTTGCACGACCACGTTCGCCAGATCGTCGATCCAGGCCGAGGCGTTTTCCACCTGGCCATCCAGCAGCCGCCCCGCTTCGACCTCCACCCGCAGGCCGCGGTTGCGGAACGTCACCGTCGCCCGTCCCTGCTCCAGCCGCGGCCAGCCGGGCCTGTAGTCCACCACCGCGTTCTCGACCCGAAACCGGGTCTCGAACAAGCCTTCGCCGCCGTCGAACGGGAAGCGGGCCGGTGGACCGCGAAACACCACCTCCCCCGCCACCCCCCGACCACCGACCAGCGCCCGATCCAGCCAGGCCACCGCTTCGGCGGGGATCACGGCCACCGGCAGATAGCGCCGCGCCTGCTCGCCCCGGGCATCCCGATACTGGCCCTGGATGTCCAGCGAAGGTTCGCCGGCGTCGGGGACGGTCACGCTGCCCCAGAACCGAGCGTCGAGATCCGCGTTGGCCAGCGTCAGTCCGGTGCTTTCCAACGACAGGCCGTCAGTGGAGCGTCGCCAGTTCACCGTACCGCGCAACGTATCCAGGGTAATCGGAGCGCGCAGCAGGCCGTCGGTATTCACCCGGATTTTGCGGCTGTCCAACTCGATTCGGCCACGATCCGAACCGAACTCCAGCGTTCCGGTCACGTTGTCGAATCCCGGCAGGCCGCGGACTGGACGGCACGCCACGCCGCGCAATTGCACGGTCGCGGAGTAGTCGGCCAGATTGGGGCCGGCCTGAAAAGCGATTTCCGGCAGTTCGCCGTGAAGATCGAGCGGAACCAGCCAGCGCCGGGCCGCTTCGTCCAGCCAGGGCGTCACCCAGGCCAGCAAGTCCTGGGCGCGCAACTCGCGCACGCTGCCCTGCCATTGCCCGCCGGTCTGGTTCAACTCAAACGTTGGCTGGGCGGCAACCTGCCCCTTGCCGTCGCCAAACCGGGCGTTGCCTTGCAGTTGCCAGCCCGTTGCCAGCCGCCGCCCGTCGAACCGCAATTCGCCCTCCGGCAACCGCGCCTGCCGCGATTCCGGCGGGACGGGATGTCCCTCCCCTCCCCGTGCCGCCCGCGCCAGCCGCAACTGGCCTTCCAGCCGGACCGGTCGCCAGTCCCGCCAGTCCCCGCGCAGTTCCAGTCCGGCCTGGCCGGCGGCGGTCGGAAGCAGGGGCCAGGCGGCCGGGTTCAGCCGGTCGGCGCGCAGCTCGAACCGGCCCTGCCCGCGTTCTGGATCGGCAAGCCCCTCATGCCGGCGCTCCACGATCAACTGGAGACGGTCGCCGAAACCGTCCGGCAATTCGGCGGTGAACGCCAGGCGCTGGCCGTGCGCGGTTTCCTTGAGCTGGAGATAGGGATGCGGGAATCGCAGGGTAACGCCGTCGGGCCGGCGCACGACCAGCCGTTCGCCGACGATCTCCAGTCGTGGCAGGCTGAACAGCCAGCGGGCGAACTCCGGCAGGGACGAGGCGACATCGGCGTCAGCGGCGTCGCCCAGCAGGCGCGGCGTCCCATCCGGCCCCTGTTCCAGCGTCAGCTTGGCGCCCTCCAGGCGGATGCGGCCCAGCGCCGGGCGCCACTCCCGCAGCGAGCGCCACAGGTTCAGGGTGATCACGGCTTGCGTGAAACTGGCCAGCGTGGCGTCGCCATCGGGATCGCTCAGACTGACGCCCCGCAGCCGCAGGCCGAGCCGCCAGCCGTCCCGCGTGGCGCTCACCGCCGCGATTCGCACCGGGACCCGCAGATAATCCTCCAGGGCGCGGGCCAGATCGTCGCGGTAATCGTTCAGGCGCGGCAGCAGCCACCACTGTCCGAATCCAGCCAGCAGCAGGAACGGCAGCAGTAGGGCCAGCACCAGCCGGCGTGTCCAGCGCAAGACCCGGCGGGGCGCGCTTTGGGGATGCCATTTCACATCAGCACCACGTCGTACTGCTCGCGGGTATACAGGGCTTCCGCCTGGAATTTGATGGGAATGCCGATGAACGCCTCCAGTTGCGCCACGCTGTTGGATTCCTGATCCAGCATCGCGTCCACCACGTCCGGCGCGGCCAGCACCACGAACTGACGGGGGGAATACTGGCGGGCCTCGCGCAGCAGTTCGCGGAAGATTTCGTAGCACACGGTCTCGGCGGTCTTGATCGAACCGCGGCCATCGCACAGCGGGCACGGCTCGCACAAGATCTGTTCCAGGCTCTCGCGGGTGCGCTTGCGCGTCATCTCCACCAGCCCCAGCGGCGACACCTGGGAGATGTGGCTCTTGGCGCGATCCTTTTCCAGATGCTTCTCCAGGGCCTTCAGCACCGCCTGCCGGTGTTCCTCGCTGGCCATGTCGATGAAATCGAGGATGATGATCCCACCCAGATTGCGCAGCCGCAATTGCCGGGCGATGGAAGCGGCCGCCTCCAGATTGGTCTTGAAAATGGTCTCTTCCAGATTGCGATGTCCCACATACGCGCCGGTATTGACATCGATGGTGGTCATCGCCTCGGTCTGATCGACGATGAGATAACCGCCGGACTTGAGCGGCACCTTCTTGCCCAGCGCCCGCTGGATTTCGTCCTCGATGCCGTACAACTCGAAAATCGGCCGTTCGCCGGGGTAGTGTTCAAGGCGCGACACCATCTCCGGCACGAACTTGTCGGCGAACTCCAGCATGCGCTGGCAGGTCTCGCGCGAGTCGATGCGGACCTTTTCCACGCTGTCGCCGACGAAATCACGCAGCACCCGCAACACCAGCGGCAGATCCTCGTACAGGGTGCTGACGCCGCTCGTTTGCGCGATCCGTTCCCGGATAGAACTCCACAGCCGCTGCAGAAATTCCATGTCGGCCCGCAGCGCCCCGGCTTCCGCGCCTTCCGCCGCAGTGCGGACGATGTAGCCGCCGCCGAATTCGGTCCGGAAGGCGTTGACCATCTCCTTCAGTCGTTGTCGCTCGCGTTCGCCGTCGATCTTGACCGACACCCCCGCCACGTCGGAATCGGCCAGGAACACCAGAAACCGCGACGGCAGGGTGATGTGGGTGGTCAGCCGCGCGCCCTTGGTGCCGATGGGGTCCTTGATCACCTGCACCACCAGATCCTGACCCTCGCGCACCAACTCGGTGATGGCGGACGCCGAACGGTCGCCGTTGGCGTCGGCGCCGGATTCGGGCGCGGTATCGGGGCGAATATCGGACACGTGCAGGAACGCGGCCCGTTCCAGCCCGATATCCACGAACGCCGCTTCCATGCCGGGCAGCACCCGGCACACCCGGCCCTTGTAGATGTTGCCGACCAGGCCGCGCTTGCCGGCCCGCTCGATCAGGATTTCCTGCAGGACGCCGTTCTCGACCACGGCGACCCGGGTTTCCCGAGGCGTGACGTTGATCAGGATTTCATCGCCCGTGCCGCCTTCGACGCGTGTGGCCATACCCTCTACGATCCGTCAGGAAGTGGAAGACTACCGAGGATGAACGCCGAACTCCCGCAGCAGTTCGGCGGTCTCGAACAGCGGCAAGCCCATCACGCCGGAATAACTGCCGTGCAACTCGGCGATGAACGCCGCCGCCCGTCCCTGTACCGCGTAACCACCGGCCTTGTCCAGCGGCTCGCCGCTGTCCCAATAGGCCGTGCGTTCCGCCGGCGACAGCTCGCGGAACCGGACCCGGCTCTCCTGAACTTTGACCGCGTCCCGCGCCGGGGTTGCCAGCGCCACCGCGCTCAGCACCCGATGCTCGCGCCCCGACAACCGCGCCAGCATCGTCAACCCCTCGTCCCGGTCGCGGGGTTTACCGAGCATCGCGTCGTCCACCACCACCGTCGTATCCGCGCCCAGCACCGGCAGGGGCTGGCGCCGACCCAGGGTTCGCGCGCCGGTCCGCGCCTTGGCCAGCGCCAGCCGGGCGACATAGGCGGCGGGCGATTCGGCGGGCAACGGGGTTTCGTCCACCGCGACCGGCAGCAGGCGATGGGCGATGCCGATCTGACGCAGCAGTTGACGGCGGCGGGGCGAGGCGGAGGCCAGATAGAGGTGGATAGCCGGCATGTCAAGCGCGATGGTAAGGATGGTTGTGCAACAAACTCCACGCCCGGTACAGTTGTTCGGCCACCATCACCCGCACCAGCGGATGCGGCAGGGTCAGCCGCGACAGCGACCACAGCGACTCGGCGCGGGCGCGGCAGGCGGAATCCAGGCCGTCGGGACCGCCGACCAGCAGGCTCGGGTCGCGGCCATCCCGCAACCAGTCGCTCAACTGCCGGGCCAGTTCCGCCGTGCTCCATTCCCGGCCCCCCTCGTCCAGGGCGATGATGCGAGAACCGGCGGGGATCGCCGCCAGCAACCGTTCACCCTCGACGCGGACGGCGCGCGCCACATCGGCGTTCGGACCGCGCGGGCCGGCGGGGATTTCCACCAGATCGAGCGCGCATTCCCGCGGCAGCCGCCCGGCATAGTCGGCGTAAGCGGTCTTGACCCAGCCCGGCATCCGGGTGCCGACGGCGAGCAGATGAATCCTCATCGGACCGACAGGCGCTTCAAGCCCCCGCCGTGCGGTTGGCGCCGCTCCGGTCGCTCACCGACCACAGCTTTTCCAGATTGTAGAAGTCGCGGGTCTGGGGCAGCATGACATGCACCACGATGTCGTTCAGGTCCACCAGGACCCATTCGGCTTCCCGCTGCCCTTCGACGCCCAGCGGGCGAATCCCGGCCAAGGCGCATTTTTCGATGACCTTGTCGGCCAGCGCCTTGACCTGACGGGTCGAGGAGCCGCTGGCGACGATCATCAAATCGGTGAAGCTGGCGATTCCGCGCACGTCCAGGACCTTGATGTCCTGCGCCTTCAATTCTTCCAGCGCGTCAACAACGATCTTCCGCAAGGCTTCGAGTTGCATGGAGTCGGGTTTATCCTCACGCAGTGACCAGAGTGGAGGCGAGCGGCGACCGGTACAAGCCCCGGTCGTGGATATAGGCCAGCACCGCTTCCGGCAGCAGATAGCGAGGTGACTGGCCGCGCGCCAGCAGGGCGCGAATCCGGGTGGCGGAAATGTCCAGTTGCGTGACCGGCTGGAACAGGACGTCGCCGGCCAGCCGCCGGCGCAGCGCCGGCGCAGCGTGGATCACGCGGGGAGCGATGAATGCGTCCAGCGGCGGCGGCAAGGGTTGCAGCACACCGGGCCGCTGCATCACCACGATATGGGCCAACCCGCTCAAGTCCCGCCAGCAGCGCCAGGTATGCAGTTCCCGGAAGGCGTCGGTGCCGACGATCAGGCACAGGGGCGCATCGGGGAAGTCGGCCCGCAGCGAGGCCAGGGTATCGACCATGTAGGACGGTCCTTCCCGGCGCAGTTCCCGGTCGTCGGTCACGAAACCGGGCTGCCCGGTCGTGGCCAGCCGCACCAGGGTCAGTCGTTGTTCAGCCGTCACCCATGGCGTACCCCGGTGGGCCGGAATGTGGCAGGGCACGAAGCGGATTTCCGCCAGTTCCAGCGCGTCCAGCAACTCCAGCGCCGGCCGCAGATGGCCGTAATGGATGGGATCGAAGGTGCCGCCCAGCACGCCGATTGGGCGCCGCCCCAGGAGCGGCATCAACCAGGTCTCCGCTCGAACCGAACGTGGATCGTCTTCATGGCCGCCTCAGCAGCGAATGTGACCATCGCCCAGCACCACGAACTTTTGACAGGTCAATCCCTCAACTCCGACCGGCCCCCGTGCGTGCAGCTTGTCGGTGCTGATGCCGATTTCCGCGCCCAGGCCGTACTCGCCGCCGTCGGCGAAACGGGTGGAGGCGTTCACCATCACCGAACTGGAATCCACCTCGCGCAGGAAGCGCCGCGCCCGGCCGTAGTCCTCGGTGACGATGGCGTCGGTATGGGCGGAGCCGTAGGTGGCGATGTGTTCCATGGCTTCGTCCATGTCCTTCACGATGCGAACGGCCAGGATCGGCGCCAGATATTCGGCGTACCAATCGTCCTCGGTGGCGGCCTTGCTGCCCGGCAGCAGCTCGCGGGCTCGCTCGCAGCCGCGCAGTTCCACGCCGGCGTCCCGGTACATCCGGCCCAGCACGGGCAGCACCCGGTCGGCGATGCCCTCCGCCACCAGCAGGGTTTCCATGGTGTTGCAAGTGCCGTAACGCTGGGTCTTGGCGTTGTAGGCGACCGTCACCGCCTTGTCGAGATCGGCGCGGTCGTCGATGTAGACGTGGCAGACGCCGTCCAGATGCTTGATCACCGGCACCCGCGCCTCGCGGCTGATCCGCTCGATCAGCCCCTTGCCGCCGCGCGGCACGATCACGTCCACGTACTCCGTCAGGCGGATCAGTTCGCCGACGGCGGCGCGGTCGGGGGTGTCGATCACCTGCACCGTATCCGCCGGCAGGCCAGCGGCGGCCAAGCCCTGCTGGATGCAGGCGGCGATGGCGCGATTGGAATGCAGCGCCTCGGAGCCGCCGCGCAGGATGGCGGCGTTGCCGGCCTTCAGGCACAGCGCGGCGGCGTCGGCGGTGACGTTCGGGCGCGATTCGTAGATGATGCCGATGACGCCGAGCGGCACCCGCATCCGCCCGACCTGAATCCCCGAGGGGCGGTACTTGAGATCGGTGATCTCGCCCACCGGGTCGGCCTGGGCGGCGATTTCCCGCAGGCCCCGCGCCATCGCCCGGACGCCCTTGGGCGTCAGTTCCAGCCGGTCCAGCAAGGCGGCGTCCAGGCCGGAGTTCCGTCCGGCGTCCAGGTCCAGCCGATTGGCGGCCAGCAAGGAATCCTCGGCTGCTTCCAGGGCATCGGCAATCGCCAGCAAAGCGGCGTCCTTGGTCCGCGTTTCGGCGCATCCGACGAGGCGGGAAGCGGCACGGGCGCGCTGGCCGATTTCAGTCATGTAACGATGCATGGCATCGGGTATATCCGCGTTCGTGTTCATCGAATTGGGACCATCTGGTGGCCGACGCGACGCGCGCGTCGGGTCGTGATCTTCAAACCTCGTCGGCCAGCAACTCCAGGCCGGCCAGCCGCAGGCCGTTCGCCAGCAAGGCATCCCAGGGCGAACCGGTTTCGACGCCCTTGATCGTCCGGTCGGTCCGGGCGCAGGCGCGCAACACGCGCCGGCAGTCGGCCAGCGTCAGCCGCTGCAAGGCTTGCCGAACCAGCGGTTTGCGCTTTTCCCAGATTTGCTGGGCGGTCAGCGCCGCCTCCAGCGGCTGGCCCTGGCTTCGGGCAAAGGCCAGTGCCGTCAGCCGGCGGATTTCCTGGTGCAACGCCCAATTGGCCAATACCGGTTCGACACCTTCCCCGCGCAAGCCGTCGAGGATCCGGGCCACCCGCTCCGTCTGACCGAGCAGGGCGGCATCCACCCAATCATAGATGCTGTAACGGGCGCTGTCGCCGACCGCGGCCAACACGGCTTGGACGGTCAACTCGCGGTCGCCGACCAACAACGTCAGCTTCTCGATTTCCTGGGCGGCGGCCAGCAGATTGCCTTCCACCCGCTCGGCCAGCAGCGTCACCGCCTCCGGCATCGGATTCAGACCCCGCTCCCGCAACCGGCGTTCGATCCAGGCCGGCAATTGGCGCGGTTCCACCGGCATCGCCGGCACCGTCACGCCCGCCTCGTCCAGCGCGGCGAACCAGCGGCTTTTCTGAGTGTTCCAGTCCAGCTTGCCGGCGGTGATCAGCAGCACCGAATCCCCGGCTGGCCGCGCCGCGTAGTCGCAGAGCGCCTTCGCGCCCGCTTCGCCCGGCCTGGCGCCATCCAGCCGCAGCTCCAGCAAGCGCCGGCTGGCGAACAGCGACGGGCTGGCCGCCAATTGGCGCAGGACCTGCCAGTCGAAGCCGGCATCGACCGTCAGGCATTCCCGTTCGTCATGGCCGCGCTCGCGGGCGGCGGCGCGGATGGCGTCGGCGGCTTCCCGCGCCAGCAGCGTTTCCTCGCCGTACACCAGATACAGGGACGCCAGGGCCTTGCGCAAATGCGCGGCGAGTTGCTCGGGGCGCAGTTTCAAGACTTGACGGCCTGCAAGCGGCGGAGGATCTGCCAGGCCAGATCCTCGGCCATGCTGTCCACCAGGGATTCCTGCGCGGCCTCGAAACCGAGCACCCGGTTCTCGTCGAACAGCACGGCGCGGTTGGCATTGACGCCTTCCGCCGGAATCAGCATCCTGCCGTTGGCGAGCCTGACCTCGTAGAGGGCGTCGTAAACCAGAAAATACTCGCGCTTGACATCGAAGCGGTCGGCGGCCACCGTGCGGCGGCCACTGCCTTCGCGCAGGATGGTGATGATCGCCGTCGCCTGGGCCGGGTCGCGAGCGACGGTGACGCCGTTGCTCGCCAACAGCATCCGCAGCTTGCGACTCAGCACCCCCGGCGGCGTGCCGATGGCCTGCTGACTCTGCACGTAGGTCACGCTCAGTTCCGGCGGCAATTGGGCCTGACCGCGTAACTGGAACCCGCATCCGGCCAGCAGCAGCGTCGCCAATCCCACTCCACATCGAACGATCCAGCGCATGACAACCCTCACCCCAACCCCTTTCCCAAAGGGAGAGGGGTGTTTTATCCCGCGACTCAGCAGACCAGGTTGACCAGTTTGCCGGGCACGATCACGATCTTGCGAACCGGCTTGCCCTCGACGAAGCGCAGGACGTTGGGTTCGGTCCGTGCGGTCTCTTCGATGACGCTCCGGTCGGCATCGACCGGAACTTCGATCTGCCCGCGCAGTTTGCCGTTGACCTGGACCACCAGGGTCAGCAGGGACCGCGCCAGCGCCGCTTCGTCGGGCGTCGGCCATGCGGCGTTCAGCACGTCGTCGCCATAACCCAGTTCCCGCCACAGAGTATGGGTGATGTGCGGCACAATGGGCGACAGGAGCCGCAGCAGGATGCTCAACCCCTCGCGCCGCACGGCAGCCGCCGCGCCGTGCGCGCCGGTCTCGATCCGCGCCAGCGCGTTCAGCATTTTCATGCCGCCGGAAACCACGGTGTTGAACTGATGACGACCGAAGTCGAACAACGCCTGGCGCAACGCCTCGTGGACCTCGCGGCGCACGGCGCGCAGCGGTTCCGGCAAGGTCGCGGCATCCGGCTCGCCGGCGGCGCGGATGGCGTCC
>JRYG01001208.1_pt1 | contig 11840 bp, 10 predicted proteins | sample 235341 | NCBI WGS metagenome assembly JRYG01 (sample SAMN03074218, study PRJNA261478) | activated sludge metagenome | biome: Wastewater Treatment Plant; feature: Wastewater; material: Activated sludge; isolation source: activated biomass of a wastewater treatment plant treating hydrocarbon... ... | reverse complement strand
CTGGCCCGGCGATTCGCCGGTTTGCCGACTGAATGCATTCCACCGGCGTTTTACGCCAAGGGCCACTACTTCACGCTGAGCGGCCGTCCCCCGTTCCGGCACCTGGTCTATCCGATGCCGGATCATGCCGGCCTCGGCATTCACGTGACGCTCGACCTGGGGGGACAGTGCAAGTTCGGGCCGGACGTTAGCGGTTGGCCGGCCACGCCGAACTACGAGTTCGAGCCTGGCTTGCAGGACCAGTTCTACCGGGCGATCCGCCGCTACTACCCGGATTTGCCGGACGGCGCGTTACAACCGGGCTACACCGGGATTCGGCCCAAGGTAACCGGCCCGACCGAGGCCGCCGGCGATTTCATGATCCAGGGGCCGTCCGTCCACGGCGTAGCGGGATTGGTGAACCTGTTCGGGATCGAATCGCCGGGGCTGACGGCGGCGCTGGCGATTGCGCAACGGGTGGCGGAAGAACTGGAGTCGACCGCGGCGCGCTGAACCGGTCCGGGACGGCGGGACTGGCCGCGCGCCGGCCAGGCTTTACCGGCGGTCGAAGCGGCGTAAGCGCTCCAATCGGTAGGGCCCCACCACTACCGGAGCGGTGCTCGATAAACCGGTAGGTCACCCATTTGACGCCATCCTGAACGACCATCCAGATCAGATTGTAGACCCAGACCCAGCCGATCAGATTCCAGGGCAGCGCTGGCACCAGCCAGCCGAAACCGCACATCAATACCCCGATGAATTGCGTGCCGATCACCGCCGCCAACAGCGGCCAGGAGGGATAAGGGCGTGCCCAGAAGGCGTTCCGGGTGCGGGTCAACAACAGCAGCAAATGCCCGCCGATCAGCAGCTGCAGGAACAGCATGGTTTGCAAGTGGACGGCGTCCAGATGCAGGACCTCCATGCCCAAAACCAGCAGGCCGAAACTCTGCGCGACCGCCAGGAGACCCAGGATTACCGATACCGTGAACGTACGTTCCGGGTTCCAGCGCATCGGCTGGGAATCGGGAACGGTGTTGTCGTAGGCGATGGTCATGATCGGCACGTCGTCGAGCAGCGCCAGCGCCACCAGCATGATGGCGGTTAGCGGAAACAAGCCGAACACGATGGTGGCGAGCACCACGAACAGCATGATGTCGATGCTCATGGCGATTCGGTAAATGATGTAGCTGGTCATCCGCTCGAAGATGCGCCGCGATTCCTCCACCGCGCGGGTGATCGCCGACAAACCCGGCGCGGTCAGCACCAGCGCCGCGGCGGCGCGGGCGGCGTCGGTGGCCCCGGACACTGCGATGCCCACGTCGGCCTGTTTGAGCGCCGGAGCGTCGTTGACGCCGTCGCCGGTCATCGCCACGATGTGACCGCCCTGTTGCAAGGCTTTGACGATTCCATACTTGTGTTCCGGGAACACTTGGGCGAAGCCGTCGGCGTTCTCGATCTGGCGGATCGCCGCCACTGGCGGCTCGCCGTGCTCGACGCCGGCCGGGAACAGCGCGTCGGCGGCGCGGATGCGCTCGCCGATTCCCAGTTGGCCAGAAATCTCCTTGGCGATGGCAAGGTTATCGCCGGTCACCATTTTCACCGCCAGACCGTACCGGCGGGCCTCGGCGATGGTCGCGGCGGAGTCCTCGCGCGGCGGATCGAACAGCGGCAGGATGCCGAGAAACACCCAGCGGTCGCCCTCGTCGGCGCGGGCCACGCCCAGGGTGCGGAAGCCCTCGGCGGCCAGTTCGTCCACCTGCCGTTCCGCTTGACTCCGGGTTTCGGCATCCATCTGGCAGAGCCGCAGCACGACCTGCGGCGCGCCTTTGGTCACCTTGAAGGTTCGGCCCTCCGTACCCTCGATCATCGCTTCGGTGCGCTTGCCAAGCGGGTCGAATGGCGTGAATTGCACTTGATGGTACGCCGCCAACGCGCCCGTATCCGACAAACCGCCGATCACCGCCAGGTCGATGGGATCGTGGTCTTCCGCCTTGGACGCCAGTGCCCCGGCCAGGATCAGTTCTTGCGCCGTGACGCCGAAGGGTTGTGCCTCGCCCAGGGTCAGCTTGTTCTGGGTCAGGGTACCGGTCTTGTCCGAGCACAGGATATCGACGCCAGCCATTTCCTCGATGGCTTCCATGCGCGAAGCGATAGCCTTGAGTTTGGAGAGCTTCAGCGCTCCCAGCGCCAGAGTGACCGACAGCACGGCTGGTAAGGCCACCGGAATCGACGCCACCAGCAGGATCAGCGCCATCTTGAGCAAGTGGAGGAACGAAGTCCCCCAATACAGTTCCACTGCGGCCAGCGCCACGATCAGCGCCAGGGTTGAAAAAATCAGGAAATTGCCGATCTCCAGCACGGATTCCTGCAAATGCGACTTGGCGCCGGCCGATTCCACCAGCTTGGCGGTGCGGCCAAAGAAGGTGCTGGCGCCGGTCCCGGTGACGGCCGCCACCATTTCGCCTTGCTTGGCGATGGCGCCGGAATGAACCAGATCGCCGACCTTTTTACTCACCGGCAACGATTCGCCGGTCAGCGCCGACTGATCCACGCTCAGATAATTACCGTCCAACAGCTTGGCGTCGGCGGGGATGATGTCGCCCAAACGGATGCGAATCACGTCGCCCGGTACCAGATCGCGGGCTTCGATCTCCCGCCATTGACCGTCGCGCAGGGTGCGGGCTTTCAAGGCCAGTTGGCTCTTGAGCGCGGCCAGGGCATTGGCGGCGCTCGCCTCCTGGCGGAGACCGATCACGGCGTTGAACAGCAGCAGCGCGGTGATGACCAGAAAATCGTTCCAGTCGCGGGTCAACAACGACAGCAGCGCCGCCGCCTCGATCATCCACGGAATCGGTCCCCAGAAGTAGGGCAGAATGCGCTGGAGCAGGGTGATCCGTTTTTCCTCCAGAGCATTCGGCCCGACGCTCCGCAACCGAATCGCGGCTTCGGCGGCGCTGAGTCCCTGGGCGAAGTCGGTATTGAGCCGGGCGAGCGTCTCCTCCACGGTCATCTTGTCGTAATCGACCATGCCCTCGGCGGGAGCGGCGACCGGGAGCGGAGCGGCGACCAGGGCTGGCCGGCGGTATTTCCGGAGGATGATACCGATGATGAGCAGCGCCAGAATCGGAATGCCCACCCATTCCATATCACGAACGGTTCGCTGTTCCCATGCCGGTCCAGCCGGTGTCGCCGGTGATCCGGCCGGGGTCGCCGACGATTCGGCGGGCGCCGTTGCTGGTTTGGCCGCGGGCGGTGCGGCTTCATCGACGGGAGCCATTCCCGGGGCGGGAACGTCCGGTTGTTCGGGAGCGGTCACGGCCGTCCGGGTCGCGGGAAGGCAAATTAGCGCCTTGTCGGACACCCGATGATTTTCCCATTCCCGCAACTGTCGCCCGAATTCCTGGCTGGCCTGCTCACGGTCTAGCGCTCGGACTTGCGCCAGGCTCGGAATTTCCAGTATCGCGCCGATTTTCAAGGGAGAATTGGCATTGCAGGGCGCGTCAAACGCCTGGGGATTGGCTTTGAGCAAGGCCAGCATGACCTGATCGCGGCTGACTTCCTCACTCGGATAAACGCGCCGGGCGATATCCCAGAGGTCTTCCCCCCGACGAACCGGGCCATAGGCATCCGCCAGCACAGGAAACGCGGTCGTTATTCCCAGCAGGAAGATGACAGCAGTCACCGTGAGTCGTGCGTTCATTAGGGATTCAGGGTTGGATTCAGTGGTAATGCGCCTTCAAGAAGATCATCAGGTGGTACCGGGATGGGTTTGCACGTCGGTGCTGCCGGCGGTCGCCAGCACGTCGCGCGCGCGCTGAATGGCGTCGGCCCCGCCGTGGACGATGACCAGGAACTTGTTGGCCTTGATGGCGGTTTCGTAGCGCAGCACCGAATCCCTCGGGATGCCCAGTGCCGACAAAGCGCCGACCAGCGCCCCCGCGCCGCCGCCGAGGGCCGCGCCTTCAAGACCGCCGACCAGCGTGGCGGCCAGTGGTCCGAGGATGACGATATGGCCGACAACCGGTACGAACAACATCGCCGAACCGAACAGCAATCCAGCCAGTCCGCCCCAGAAGGCGCCCAATTTCCCGAAGAACTTCGCGCGGTCGCCGGCATTGAAATAGCCGACGACGCTTTCCTCGGTTTGGTAGTCCTTACCGAGGATGGAAATCCCCTTCATGTTGAAACCGGCCTTGGCCAGTTCGCGAACGGCTTCTTCCGCCTGTTCGTGCGAGTCATACACGGCTACTGCAAGATCAGTCTTGTTCATGAGATGCTCCTCATCGTTTCAGTGACCGGTGGCCAAACGGCCATCGTTGGCCGCACTTTAGGAAACCGTCGCGGCTTCCGACAGTGGCAATGGTCACCGCGTGGTCACACCGCTCCCGCATCCCGCGGCGTGACGAAAGTCATTCGAAGAAAAGAGTGACTCCAAGGTGCGGATCGTCACTGCAGGGTCCGAACCGACATCGGATACCATGATCTGCCGATCGCCTCTCCATGACCTGAGTGCCGCATGAGCGACTCGAAAACCGGCACGGCCCTTCCGGAACCACCGTCCCCGCCTGATTCCGTAAGCGTCTCCGCCGCGACGCTGACCCATCGCCGCACGCGCGCCTTGCTTGCCATCGCTCTTGTGGTATTGCTGGTGGCCGTCGCTGTCGCCGCGTGGTGGGGGGTGATCGTCCGCTGGCGGGCCACCACGAGCGACGCCTATGTCGGGGCCGACATAGCCCAGATCAGTGCGTTGACGGCCGGCATGTCCATCGTGCCGCTGGGGGGCGTTTGGGTCGATGCGAATTTCAAGGAAACCGAATTTTCCGCCCTGCGCGTCGGGCAACCGGTCACGCTGACGGCCGACGCCTTCGGTTCGGCGGTCGTCTATCGGGGCAAAGTGGCCGGGGTAGCGCCGGCCACCGGTTCGACGCTGTCCCTCCTGCCGGCACAGAACGCCACCGGCAACTGGATCAAGGTCGTCCAGCGGGTGCCGGCGCGGATTTGGCTGGAGCCAGGGCCACTGGCCACCTATCCGCTGCAAGTCGGCCTGTCGATGAACGTCACCGTCGACCTGCACGATCAAAGCGGTCCGCGCCTGGGCCTGCTGCCGCAAGCGGCGCAGCCGGCGCGCACCATCATCTACGACGACGCAGCGCGCGATGCCGACGCCCGGGTGGCCGCCGTCATCGCAGCCAACGCCGGACGATGAGCCGCATCCTGACAACATCGTTCAGCCGTGCCGGAACCGGCGGCGGTATGCGGCCGTTCGAACCGTTGCAGGGCGGCAGGCGGCTGGCGGCAACCTTCGCGCTGGCGCTGGCCGCGTTCATGAACATCCTGGACTTGACCATCGCCAACGTCTCCGTGCCGACCATCGCCGGCGCGATGGGTGTCAGCGCCACGCAGGGCACCTGGATCGTGACCTCTTATGCGGTTTCGGAGGCAATCATGCTGCCGCTGACGGGTTGGTTCGCAGCGCGGCTGGGCCAGCGCCGGATGTTCATGACCGCCACGCTGGCGTTCACCGCCGCCTCGCTGGCCTGCGCCCTGAGTCCCAACTTCGTGTTGCTCCTGGCCGGCCGGGTGATGCAGGGGGCGGTCGGCGCGGCGATGATCCCGCTGGCGCAGGCCATGCTGCTGGCCATCTATCCCCCGGCCAGGCGCGGACTGGCGATGGGCATTTTCGCCATGACCACGGTGGCCGCGCCGATCATCGGGCCGGTGACCGGCGGCTGGATCACCGACAACCTGTCCTGGCATTGGATTTTTCTGGTCAATCTGCCGGTGGGCGCCCTGTGCCTGCTGCTGGTGCGGGGGCTGCTCGGTCGCTTCGAGAGCGCCCGCCGCCAGCCGCCGGTGGATTTGGTGGGGATCGCGTTGCTGGCGTTCGGCGTCGGCAGCCTGCAGATCCTGCTCGACAAAGGCAACGAGCTGAACTGGTTCGGTTCGTCGTTCATCGTCGCGCTGGCGGTGGCGGCGGGGATTTCGCTCGCGATCTTCGTCGCCTGGACGCTGACCTCGCGCTATCCGGTGGTCGAACTGCGCCTGTTCGCCCGGCGCAACTATGCGGTCGGTGTCGCTTGTCTGGCGCTCACCTCGGTTGCCTTCTTCGGCACCAACGTGGTCGTACCGCTGTGGCTGCAAACCCAACTCGGCTACACGGCCGAGTGGGCCGGCCGCACCATGGCCTTCGGCGGCATGCTGGCGATCGTGCTGGGGCCGCTGCTCGGTGCCAACATCCACCGGCTCGACGCCCGCGCGGTCGCCACCTTCGGCCTGGCGATGTTCGCGCTGTTCGCTTATCTGTCGTCGCGCTTTCCGCCGAACGTGGATTTCTGGACCCTGGCGACCACGCGCCTGATCATGGGGGTGGGAATATCGTGCCTGTTCCTGCCGCTGACCGTTATCTATCTGTCGGGCCTGACCGCCGAGCAGACCGCCGGCGCCGCCGGGCTGGCCAACTTCATGCGCAATATCGGTTCGAGCTTCGGCACGTCGATCATGGTTTCTCTTTGGTCGCACCGCACCGAGCAGTACGCCGCGCAACTGGCCGAACAGGTGGCCTATCATCACCCGGCGGCCACCGCCTATTTAAGTCGGCTGGGCGAACTCGGGTTTTCGCGGGCGGCGGCGTTGGCTTACGTAAAAAACGTCGTAATCGCGCCGCAAGCGTCGCTGCTCGCGACCAACGCGGTGCTGCTCACCAGCGCCGCCCTGGCGCTGGCGCTGATCGGGCTAATCTGGTGGGCGCGGCCGCCGTTCTCGGCCGGCGGCGCGGCGCATTAGCTATCATGGCGGCCGCCTCCTTGGGTCATGACCTTGGTCATCGGCTTCAAAATGATCCAATAACCATCGGCACTGGCGGAGACGCCGGACAATCCAGACAATGGCGCTATGAACCTCAATGGAGATCCTTTATGAACATCATCGTCCATTCGACTAAATCCTTCGATCAGACCACAGCTGACTTGGAACAGAGCGTCGCGCGTCACGGCTTCAGCGTGCTCCACCGCTTTCCGCTCAGCGAGACACTGGCGTCCAAGGGTCACCCCATCGCCGAGCGCTGTGCGGTGTTCGAGATTTGTAATGCCCCCCTAGCCGCGCAAATGCTGAACCGCGATCCCACGATCAGCTTGGCGCTGCCCTGCCGCATCACCGTATTCGAAAGCGGCGGTCAAACGCGGCTGGGTACGATAGCCCCCACCACGATCCTGTCTGGCTTCGAAGTCGCGCCCGACATCGAAGCGACCGCCGCCGAGGTGGAACATACGCTGCAGCGGATTCTGGCTGATGCGGCATAAGCGTGATCCCACCGCGTCAGCCCATCGAGCAAACGACCGATACCGCCGTTCACCCAAGCCCTGATCATTGCCAATATGGCGGTGTTCCTTCTGGCACAGACCGGATTTGGTGACAAAAACACGTCCAGGCCGGTCAGCGTCGGACTCACGCTCTCGGCGGTGCGCAGCAACCCGTAGACGGTCCACGGCTGCCGGCCCACTTCCGTAACGATCCAGCCCGCCAACACGGCGATAAAGCCGCTGGGCCCCATCCCTTGCGCGATTCGCAAAAAGCGCGGTGAACGCTCCAGCCGTGACGCCCGTCACGATTCGGGCTCCGCGCACCCGGCGCCCAAGCCGTATACCGACTTCGGATGCAAGTGCTGGGAAACCAGCGTCGCCACCACGCAGGCCGGCAGAAATACGGTCAGCAGGCCGTATTGCCCCGTCATTTCGGATACCATCAACGCGGCCATCACGGGCGCGTGGGTGGTGCCGGCCAGCAAGGTGGCCATGCCCAACACCGCGTAAACGGGCTCGGTCGCGTTCGGCGCGGACCGCTGGCCATCGCGACCCCGCACCCGCCGCCGAACAGGTTGCTACTGTCCGCCTGACGACTCGCCGTGGCGGGAGCCTATTCGACGATGATCAACTCGTCCTGGGGATGGACTGGAAAGCCGGTCACGGCCAGCAGGGCCGCGGCGGACAGGCTGCCGAGCAGCGCCCGGTGGGAAGCGTTCATCGAACTCATGTCGTTTCTCCTGTGCGGTTGGCCTGCGGCAGGCCGCGCGTCGCATCGCCTACTCCGCGATCCGCGCAGCCCGCGACCGACACTGTAGAAGGGTCTTTCCATACCCTCCAAGTGCCGCCGGTCACGCATCGAAGAGGAAGTTCGTCATGATTCGATCGAGCGGAGGCAATCGGCCGGTCGCTCCTACGCCTCAAATTCCAGAACGATGCAGGTGCCCGCTCCAGGTTGACTGCGCAGATCGAAGCGCGCCCGGATCAACTCCGCCTGCTCGCGAATGCCGCGCAGGCCGTAGTGCCCCGGACAAGGCGCCGCCGGATCGAAACCCACGCCGTCGTCGGTAATTTCGACGCGCACGCGGGCGGGATCGTCGGGATTCCAGCGCGGCGACGCGGCGGATGGGGGCTCGGTCCACCGCAGGGCAACTCGTACCGTCTTGGCGTTGGCGTGACGCTCGACGTTGTTCAACGCTTCTTCGACGATGCGGAATACCGTTTCCGCCGGTTCGTCGGCCATCCCGGCGGCTTGCGTATCGGCGTCCAGCACGGCCTCGACGCCCGAGCGTTCCCGGAAACGGTCCAGCAGCTCCTGCAAGGCCGCACCGAGGCCCGCATCGCACACGTCGTTGTGGCGCATTTGAGCGATCGCGGCCCGCGCGTCGGCCAAACCGTTGGCGGCCACCTCCTCGGCCCGCGCCAGTTCCGCGTCCAGTTCGGCAGGATCGAGGCGGGCGCGCAGCTTTCGAATCAGGCGAATCTGCGTCAGCAGAGCCATCAGCGAATGGGCCAGCGTGTCGTGCAGCTCGCGCGCCAGCCGCAGCCGTTCGCGCGCTATCGCGGCATGGCGCGCTTCCTTGGCCATCCGCTCGATACGGGCGGTTCGCTCGGCCACCCGGGCGTCCAGCTCGGCGTTCCAGATCGCCAAAGCCTGCTTTTCCTGCTGGAGGTGTCCCACCAGATCGGCCAGGGTCGCGCCGATCTGGCTGATTTCGTCGGTCCCGGCGGGAACCGACAAGGTTTGCCGCACCCCATGGCGGATCGCTTGCGCCTGATCGGCCAGCACGGTCAGGCGGCGCGTGAGCGCGCGGGTTGCGAAGACGGCCGCGACCGCCGAGGCCAGGCCAGCCAGTAACACGACCAGAAATACCGCGTGACGAGTCGTTCTGGCGCGCGCCAGCGCGGTATCGGCGTCTTGGCGCAGGACCACGGTCCAATTCAACCCCCCCTCTTTTTCGGCGTGCGCGACCTGCCGGCCGACCACGTAGGCGCCCGCGTCGCTGAGGTCGAAATCCGCCGCGAGCGTGCGGCCGAGCCAGTTTTGCGGACCCATCAACACGAAGTTGTCCGCGGCGGCCAGCAGCAGATCGAGCGGCCGGTCGGTCTCCAGCCCGCGCAGCAGACCGTCCTGTTGGCGTTCGATCCAGGTCCAGGAGAGGCGCGCGCCGAGGACACCGGCCATGCGCCCCGAGGATTGCGAAATCGGCACGGCGGCCACGAACCCCGGCGACCGGCCCGTCAGCGCGGCAGGCGGCGAATTTTCAAGAAGGGGGCTGTGGCGGGCATCGCCGAGAAACGAGCGTTGTCGGCCTTCCTGAAACCAGGGTTGCGCGGAAACATTCTCACCGTGCAGGATTCCGCCCGTGGCGGCCACTACGCGGCCGTGTTCGTCCGCCACGCCGAGCCAGACAAACTCGGGAAATTGCACCTGTATCGCTTCGATATGGTGGCGGAGCGCATCGGTTCCACGGTCGTGAGAGGCGACGATCTGGGCGGCGGTGGCCTGGAGGATGGACCGCCGCGTTTCCAGGTTCATGTCGAGCGCGTGGCGGATTTGCGTGGCGAACTGGGTCAGCAGGCGTTCGGTATCGGTGCGGGCACGACGCTCGGCTTCCCTGGCGGCCAAATTCGCTCCCGCCAGCGCCGCCAATAAAATGATGGCGAACACCGCCCAGCCGATGGCGGCGGCGAGGTGCAGTCGCGGATCGAGACGCTGCAGGAGGCTCACCGATTCCTCCACTGCCCGCCCTCCAAACGGGGGGAGGACCAATCGGCCTTAAAGTCATAGGACATTGTGACCATGACGTGCCTTTCGTTACTGTGATGGCGAAACAGGCATCGGCTAAAATTGCCACCAGGGTGATTTTCCCTGTTCCGATTTCGCCCTGAAAACCCTGCGGTCAGGGTCGTGACAGGCATTCGACCATGATAGACGAGTTGACCCAGGCGGTGGCTCGCGCCGCCAGTCTGCCGCCGGAGCAAGCGGCGCTGGCGGTTGCAGCCATGCTGCGTTTTTTCACCACCCGCTTGCCTTCGGCCCTGGTCGGCGAACTGCACGCTTGTTTGGAAAAACCGGGCTTGCCCCGGCAATGCGCCGTTTCACCGCAACCCGAGCAACACGAATGAGCGCACTGGCGAGCGATACTAACCCATCCCTCCTGCGGCTGCTGATCGTGGACGATCAGCCGCTGATCCGTCGCGGGCTGGCGATGATGCTCGCGACCGAACCCGACATCGAAATCGTGGGTCAGGCGGCCGACGGTCTCGAAGCCATCGAACAAGCCCTGGCGACCCGACCGGATATCGTGGTGATGGACTTACAGATGCCCCGCGCCAGCGGTATCGTGGCTACCCGCGAGATCACGGCGAAGCTGCCTGCGACCCGGGTGGTGGTGCTCACGACCTACGACTACGACGAGCTGGTGTTCGAGGCCATCTGCGCGGGCGCGCAGGCTTACTTGCTGAAAGACGCCTCCGAGGCGGACGTGTTGGAGACGCTGCGGGGGGTCCAGCGCGGCGAGTCGCGCCTGTCGCCGACCATCGCCCGCAAGGTAATGGAACAGTTCCGAACCTTCGCCAGCCGGGCATCCAAAGCTGACGCCGATTCCACGGAAATCACGAGCGCCGCGGACATCACCAGCGTCAATCCCGGGCCGCAAGCCGCTCCGCCGCCGGCGCCCGTGCCGAAACCAACGGCCTCTAATTTTTTGCTCGACGAGCCGCTGACCGACAAGGAAGAGCGCATCCTCGACCTGCTCGCTCAGGGCAAGAGCAACAAGCAGATTGCCGCCTCGGTGTTTCTCGCCGAAGGGACGGTAAAGAATTACGTGAGCCGGATCATGGACAAGCTGCATGCGCGCAGCCGCATCGAACTGGCGATGCGCGCCGTCAACCGTCGCGGTTGACGCTGGAGTTTTTGTTCGTTGTAGCCATATCCGTTTGGCTCATACATGGTTGCCCCTGTTTGCCACAAGCCTCAATCGATGACGAGACGCCACGGCCCAACCTGTCTTGCCATCATGTCATGATTGCCCGAGCAAAAGGAGGGAACTCATCGAACCGCTGAAAGCGAGCTCTGGTCCGATTGGCGCGCTGACGGACGATCTATTCGAGCAGATGTATCGGCTCATGGAGGCGCACTACGCGGCGGTACGGCGCGAGCGTTTTCGCGCCGACCTGGTGAGAAGGATCGGTTTATTCCGCTCCAGGACCGGCAAGAAAAGGTGCGGGGTTTTTCGACTCTCCAATGTTACCGGGCATTCAACGATAGGGTGAACGCCATGTCTGTTCCCAGTGTTTTTGTGTCCCACGGCGCTCCCAGCCTGCTTCTGGAATCGGAACAGCCCGCGCACCGGTTTCTGCGGGCCTTTGGTTCGGAATTGGGCCGGCCCACGGCGATCCTGGTGGTCTCGGCCCACTGGGAAACCGCCGCGCCGACCCTCACCGCCGCGCCGCGTCTGGAGACGCTGTACGATTTCGGCGGCTTCGATCCGGTTCTCTACACGATTCGCTACGCGCCGCCCGGTTCGAGTGACCTCGTTGAGCGGGCGCATGAGCTGC
>JRYG01003019.1_pt1 | contig 11844 bp, 10 predicted proteins | sample 235341 | NCBI WGS metagenome assembly JRYG01 (sample SAMN03074218, study PRJNA261478) | activated sludge metagenome | biome: Wastewater Treatment Plant; feature: Wastewater; material: Activated sludge; isolation source: activated biomass of a wastewater treatment plant treating hydrocarbon... ... | reverse complement strand
GGTGGGCGCCTTCGGCGGCCGGGCCGACCTCATGCGCGAGCTGGCCCCCGAGGGCCCGTGCTACCAGGCCGGCACCCTGTCGGGGAACCCCGTTGCTATGGCCGCCGGACTCGCTACGCTTGAGGAATTGCTGCGCCCCGGGGTATATGATTCATTGGCAAAAAAGACGGCAGCGTTTGCCGCACATATCCAATCGCATTGCGACACCCACGGCTATGAGGTCTCAATCCCCCATATCGGCTCGATATTCTGGATTGCCTTCAGCAGAGAACGCATCCAAAGGGCCGACCAGATTGACGCCGGCAAGATGGAATTATTTAAAATATTGCACTACGAATTGCTGCAACGCGGAGTGTACCTGGGCCCCTCGGGTTATGAGGTGGGATTTGTATCTACGGCTCACAACGACCAGGACCTCGATCAGGCCGCAGATGCCCTGTGCAGAGCGCTGGATGTGGCAATGATATGAGTGTGGGAGGGTGGGAGGGTGAGAGGGTGAGACTATTATTAAATAAAACATTCAACATTCTTCCCCTACTATCCCCATACCTCACTGCCGATCATTTTGAGTTGTTCGATCGCCTTGGCGGGATCGGGAGCGGCAAAAACGCTGCTGCCTGCCACCAACACATTAGCGCCGGCCTGAAGGAGACGCTCGGCGTTTTGCAGTCCTACGCCGCCATCCACCTCAATATAGGCATCAATATTGCGCTCGATCATCATTGTTTTGAGGCGTTCAATTTTGGAGAGGGCCCGATAAATAAATTTTTGTCCGCCGAAACCGGGATTTACCGACATCACCAGCACCAGGTCGAGATCTTCCAGCACATCGGCCAGTAATTCTACCGGCGTATGGGGGTTGAGAGCCACGCCCGCTTTGGCGCCCGTTTCCTTGATTTGGTATATGCAACGATGCAGGTGGGTACAAGCTTCGTAGTGCACTGTAATAATATCGGCGCCTGAATTACGAAAATTTTCTATATATTTTTCCGGAGACGCGATCATCAGATGCACATCTAAAGGCTTGATTGCGTGTTGTTTAATTGCTTCGATAACAGGAAAGCCGTAAGAAATATTGGGCACAAACAGCCCGTCCATGATATCGAGGTGAAACCAATCGGCCAAACTTTCGTTAACCATAGTAGTTTCGGCGGCCAATTTGGAAAAGTCGGCGGCCAACATAGAAGGAGCGATAAGATGCTTGCTCATTGAAAATTAATTCGTACCTTTGCAAAGATAGCAAAAAAAAACCGGTCGGGGTTACCAACCGGTTTTTAAAATGAGCTTTGAGAGGCTATCTACATACCAAAAAAGAGGATATCCTTTGATATCCTGGATCTTCACGAGATTATGACCTACTTATTGTGGGATCATAATTTGTTGTTGTAAGTCGTTTCAAATATTTAAAGGTCGTCGTCTTTCTACTTCCTTGTGTCATGCTCATCATCACCTTTCTTCCCTTCTGACAATACAAAGGTCGCTACACAAACAAGATAAAATAAGTACAATTTCTAGATTTACTGGATTTTTTTAAACACTCTCATTTTACATAACACATTGTAATTCAATTTTTTAAAATTAAAGTTAGGTTTATTTTTTGACTCATTTCAAATTATTTACGGCACTATATCAACTCCATAGAGGGAAGAAAAAGTGATTTTTTATTAAAAAAAATTGCCGCCTCAAAGAAATTATACCCGGCGCAGGCTGTCAACGCTTCAGCTTTTACAACAAAAAAGGATGAAGTTTATAGTAAATGAACCAAAAATGTTCTTACCTTTGCACGGCAATTTTCGGACCTAGTAAATATACATTTAACAATGGACCTGATAAAATACGTACACGAGCAACTGACGCAGGAAAAAAACATCCCTGCTTTTCGTCCTGGCGATAATATTGTGGTTAACTATAAGATTATCGAAGGCGACAAAGAGCGTATTCAGTCGTTTCGTGGCGATGTGATCCAAATCAAAGGTCATGGCGCGACCAAGACCTTCACGGTACGCAAGATTTCCAACGGCGTAGGCGTTGAGCGTATCTTCCCTTACGCCTCTCCCAATATCGTGGATATTCAAGTGGCCAAACGCGGCAAGGTGCGTCGCGCACGCCTGTTCTACCTACGCAGCCTGGTGGGCAAGAAGGCCCGCATCAAGGAGCGCAAGTATACCGGCAACCGCGAGAATTCATAAAGGCCTCGCGATTGCCCGCGCGCAAAAAAAGCGCCATTCCGGAACTCCCGGGGTGGCGCTTTTTTTGCTTACGCATGTACTCTAACTCAGGAACGCCACGGGTTTGTTTAACTGTACTCAGGAACGCATTCGGATAGTTTAGCTGTACAACGATCCTCCCGTGGCTGGTTTAGCGATAGGGTGTAGTTTTGCCACGAAAAGCTAAACAGCGAAGCGCTAAACAAACCTGAGGCGTACCGCGGTCAAACTAAACAGCAAAGCACACAACCCTAAATAATCCCAAATAAATCGGTGATGCCGATAGTGCGGGCGGCATTAAAGCCTTCGGCAAACTCGAAGCCGGCATTTCGGCCGTAAGCCCGGGCCTTGGCGCGAAGAAACTCGATAAAATCCCTGCCGGAAATCGGCGTATTCAGCTCGCTTTCATAATCAGAGCTATCCGACAAAAAAAACTGGGAGCGGAAGGCCAGCACCAGTTCGATCTTGCGATCCATATAGGGCGAAATATCAACTACAAAATCGGGGGTAAGGTTGTGGTCTTGTATGTAATGGTACAGTGCATCGGGGCGCCAGCGCTCCTGGGGGTTGCCCTCGTCGTCAAAAGTAGCAATTTTTGCCAGTCCGGCATAAAAACAGGCATCGGCAACCAGTTTAGCGGCGCGGCCGTGGTCGGGGTGGCGATCGGATAAGGCGTTGGCCAATACGATACGGGGTTGATGCATGCGCAGGATGCGGACAATGCTGATGATATTATCCCTGCTGTATTCAAAAAAACCGTCGGGCATGGCCAGATTTTTGCGAAACGAGGCGCCCATCATATTGGCTGCTTCGGCTGCTTCGGCGTCCCTGATTTCGGCGGTACCCCGCGTGCCGAGTTCGCCGCGGGTGAGGTCGAGCAACCCCACGGTTTTTCCCATTGCCAGATGCCTCAGCAATGTGCCGCTGCAACTCAACTCGACGTCGTCAGGATGTACCCCAACAGCCAGGATATCTATTTTCATGTTTATCTATAATTAGCAACAAACCCAATTAATAAACGCCCAATGACAACATCACGAGCGTACAGGCTACTTCAACCGCTATACCGCGTTCCTGGGCCAGGCGCATCAATTCGGGGTTTTCAGTGCCCGGGTTAAAAATGATCCTGACCGGTTGAAGCCCAAGTATATAGTCGTAATAAGGCCGTTGATGATCGGGATTGAGGTAAAGCGTTATGGTGTCTACGCTTTCGATGGCAGGTTGTCCATTGAGGATATCAATACCGGCAGCCTGCCCTTTGCGGATGCCTACAGGAAAGACCTCATGGCCGTAGGCGAGAAGTCGTTGTACGGCCATGTAAGCAAAACGCTGCGGGTTGGGCGTGGCGCCCAATACCAGCGTGCGTTTTGAATGTGGTGACATGCGCATAATATAGGGCCCATGCGCCCGCCGGTATTACACCAGCAGGCGGATAGGATCTTCGAGTATCGCTTTGAAAGTTTGCAGGAACTGCGCGCCGGTAGCGCCATCGACAACGCGGTGGTCGCACGACAGCGTGACGCGCATCATTTGTCCGATTACTATCTGTCCGTCTTTAACGACCGGCTTTTCGATGATGCCGCCTACTGCCAGAATACAGGCGTCGGGCGGGTTGATGATTGCCGTAAATTCTTCGATGCCGAACATGCCGAGGTTCGAAATCGTAAAGGTATTGCCGCTCATCTCCTCGGTGCTGAGTTTGCGCTCTTTGGCTTTGCCTGCCAGCGTTTTCACCTCGGTATTGATTTGCGAAAGCGATTTCATATCGGCATAACGGATTACCGGCACCAATAGCCCGTCTTCGACAGCTACGGCCACGCCGATATTGATATCCTTGTTGTAACGAATTTTGTCGCCCAGCCAGGAAGAATTGATGGCCGGGTGCTGGCGCAATGCGGCAGCGACAGCTTTGACGACCAGGTCGTTAAACGAAATCTTGACGGGGGCTACCTCGTTGAGCCGTTCGCGCAGTTTGGCTGCTTTTTCCATATTGAGCTCGATGGTGAGGTAGAAGTGGGGCGCTGAGAACTTGCTTTCACCGAGACGGCGGGCAATGGTTTTGCGCATTTGGCTGACGGTCTTTTCTTCGAAGTTGGCGCCTGAAGCGCTAAATGCGAAGGGCGTCACTGCCGGCGCGGCTTCAACTGCGGGCGATGCCATCGGCGCCGAAGCCGGTGCGGCCTGCTGGGCGGCGAGGAAAGCTTCCACATCGCGTTTGACGATACGGCCGTAGTCGCCGCTGCCTTCTACGCTGCCGATATCGATCCCTGTTTCGCGGGCAAGCGAGCGGGCCAACGGTGAGGCTTTCACACGTTTTTCTTCGTCCGTCTGTACAACGGCCTGTACCTGGGGAGCTGCCGGGGCGCTCTGCGGCGTAGGCGCGGCTACAGCGGGCGCGGCATCGGTTGCAGTGGCGCCGTTGCTTTTGCCCGCGCCGGCTTCGGCAGCCTGGAGGGCGGACTTCCAGTCTTCGCCGGGTTTACCGATAATGGCAATCACCCCGTCAATGGGCACGGCGCCTTCTTTTACGGCTATATGCAGCAACACGCCGTCGGCGGAACTGTCGAGCTCCATGGTGGCCTTGTCGGTCTCCACTTCTGCCAGCGTATCGCCGGTTTCCACCGCGTCGCCTTCTTTTTTCAACCAGCTTACGATATTGCCCTCTTGCATCGTATCGCTCATTCGGGGCATGCGAATGATATCAGCCATGGTGTTCGTTTTTTATGTCAATCAGGTAAAGGTTTGCAAAATTGCGACTTTTCCGGCAGACTTGATGAATCGCCGGCGTTTTTTTCAATTAACAATATGGGAGAAAGGTTGTTTTGGTAATGTGCTGATTAGTTAATGTGCTGATGGGTTAATGCGCTGATTATTAGAATTAGCAAATCAGCAAATCAGCAAATTAGCTAAATTTGTGCGATGAACTTCTCCTCCAAGCTACTCGAAGAAGCGGTACAGGCATTTGCCACCCTGCCCGGTATTGGTCGCAAGACAGCCTTGCGCCTGGCCCTGCATTTGGTCAACAAACCGGCAGAGCAGACCGAGCAATTTGCGGAAGCAATACAAAACATGCGTCGCAATATCAAAAATTGCCAGGTGTGCCATAATTTATCCGACGAACCGGTGTGCACCATCTGCGCCAACCCGCGGCGCGATCGCTCGATGGTGTGCGTGGTGGAACACATCCGCGATGTGATGGCCATTGAAGAAACGGCCCAATACCGCGGCTTGTACCACGTACTGGGCGGCGTCATTTCGCCCATTGAAGGCGTCGGTCCTAAAGACCTGAACCTCGATAGCCTGGTAACCCGCAGCGCCTCGGGCGAAGTCAAGGAAATCATAATGGCCATCAGCCCCACTATTGAAGGGGAGACCACCATTTATTATTTATCCAAACAACTCCAACCCTTCGAGGTCAAAATCAGCGTGATTGCCAGGGGGATATCCTTTGGCGGCGACCTGGAATACGCCGACGAGGTGACACTGGGGCGCTCCATCCAGGCCCGCATCCCCTATCGCACGGAAGAATAAGCCGTATGAAACTCTCTATTGTTATTGTCAACTACAACGTCAGGTATTTTCTCGAACAGGTGTTGCTGTCGGTGCGGCGTGCCTGCGCGGGCATTGCTGCCGAGGTATGGGTAGTCGACAACAATTCTGTAGATGATTCGGTGTCGATGGTGCGCGAGAAATTTCCGGAGGTAAAGCTCATCGCCAATACCGACAATGTGGGGTTTGCTCGCGCCAATAACCAGGCTATCCGCCAGAGCAGCGGCGAATACGTGCTGCTGCTGAACCCCGACACGGTTGTAGAAGAAGACACCTTTGCCAGGTGCATCGCTTTTATGGATGCGCACCCCGAGGCCGGCGGACTGGGCGTGCGCATGATCGACGGCTCGGGAAAATTCCTTCCGGAATCCAAACGCGGTTTTCCAACGCCCTGGGCAGCCTTTTGCAAAACCTTCGGCTTGTCGCGACTATTCCCGCGTTCGCAGCGCTTCAACCGTTACCACCTGGGCTACCTGAGCGAACGCGAAACCCATGAGGTGGACGTGCTGGCCGGCGCCTTCATGTGGATGCGACGTTCGGCCCTGGATAAAGCCGGTTTGCTCGACGAAGCATTTTTCATGTACGGCGAAGATATCGACTTATCGTACCGCATTGTACAAGCCGGTTACAAAAACTACTACTTCCCCGAAACGACTATCATCCACTACAAGGGCGAGAGCACCAAAAAGGGCAGTCTGAACTATGTGCGCACCTTTTACCAAGCCATGATCATTTTTGCGCGCAAGCATTTCAGGGGCCGCGAGGCCGGCTTTTTTGTGCTCATGCTGCAGGTTGCTATCTACTTCCGGGCGCTACTCACCCTGGGGAGCCAGGCACTTCGCCGGGCCTACCTGCCGCTGCTCGACGGCGCGGCCATTTACGCCGGGCTTGTCTTCCTCAAACACTTTTGGGCCAGCTACCACTTTCGCGATCCCGGCTACTACGACACTTCCGTGTTATACGTCAATTTTCCGCTTTACACCGCCATCTGGCTCGCCAGCATCTACTTCAGCGGGGGTTACGACCGCGTTTTCCGGTTGCAACCGCTGGTGCGCGGGTTATTATTCGGCTCTATTCTGCTCGCCGCCATTTATGGTTTTCTCGATCTGGCGTACCGCCCTTCCCGGGCGCTCATTCTGCTGGGCGCGGTTTGGGCGGTGACTGCCACGGTAGGTATCCGGGCGGCGCTGCACCTCATTATATTCGGCAATATCGATATCGGCCAGGAAAAACCCCGCCGGCTGGTAATCGTAGGCGCCCTGGCCGAAAGTCGCCGGGTAGAACAGTTGCTGCACCAGGTACGGGCGCCAAAAAATATCATCGGTTATGTATCGCCGCAGTTGCCGGTCAATGACAAAGCCTTTTTGGGCGGCTTGTCGCAATTAGATGAAGTCGCGCTGATCTACCATATAGAAGAGATTATCTTTTGCTCAAAAGACCTGGCGGCTCAAGACATCATGCGCTGGATGACGCGGCTGGGCCCCGGCATCGCCTACAAAATCGTACCTGAAGAAAGTCTGAGCATCATCGGCAGCCAATCCAAAAACTCCTCCGGCGAATTATACACCATCGATATCAAATTCGAGATTGCCACTGCTGTGGGGCGGCGCAACAAACGCTTGTTTGACATCGGCTTGTCGGTGTTTTTACTATCCACCCTACCCTTCCAGGCGTTGATTGTAAAAAAGCCCTGGGGGCTCATCCGCAATAGCCTGGCTGTACTGCTTGGCAGGGCAGGCTGGGTGGGCTACATCCCCCAGGCTAGTCCTGACGCCGGTTTACCGTGGCTGCGCCGGGGCATCCTCAGCCCCCTTGACGGGCTACCCGCCATATCAGCCGGCCTCGACGCGGCCGGGCGGCTCAATTTCCTGTATGCCAAAGACTACGATACCTGGCGCGATGTGGAGATTTGCCTGCGGGCGTGGCGGAGATTGGGAGGGTGAAACATTTGAATTTGTCAAGCAATTCATCATCCGGGGCCATCATCGCCTTGTCACTAAAATTTCCGAACTTCGCCCCATGTCAACTGCCAACACTACCCTGCCTCATCGCTTTATTGCCATCGAAGGCAATATCGGCGCTGGAAAAACTACGCTTTCCCGCATGATTGCCGATGAATTCAACTGCCGGCTTATCCTGGAGGAGTTTTCCGACAACCCGTTTTTGCCATTTTTTTATGAAAATCCAGAGCGATACGCCTTTCCTGTCGAATTATTTTTCATGACGGAAAGGCACAAACAGTTGCAATCCGAACTGAGCCAGACCGATTTATTCCAAAACGGGATTGTGTCCGATTATTTTTTTCTCAAAACGCTGTTGTTTGCCAAAAACAACTTACAGGATGAAGAGTACCGGTTGTTTCAGCGACTTTTTCACATACTGAACGCAAATTTCCCCAAACCCGACTTGCTGGTGTACCTGCACCGGCCTGTTGACCAACTAATGGTGAATATCAAAAAACGCGGCCGCGATTTTGAAAAAGATATTGCGCCCACTTACCTACAGCAGATCCAGCAGGCCTATTTCGAATTTTTCAAAACAGATCACGATCTACCGGTGTTAATCCTTGATATCAACCAGATGGATTTTGTGCAAAACCGCAGTCATTATGAATTACTGCTGAACGTATTGCAACAACCCTACGGCCCGGGATTGCACCAGGTAAGCGTATAGTTTTCGATAAATCAACAACCCTGTCATGACCAGGATTAATTTACCCGAAACCGGCCAACCGCGCATCGTTATTGTGGGCGGCGGTTTTGCGGGACTAGCGCTTGCCCGGCGGCTGGCAGGCAAAAACTTTCAGGTGGTACTCATTGATCGCAATAATTACCATCAATTTCAGCCTTTGTTCTATCAGGTAGCCATGGCAGGCCTGGAACCCAGTTCTATCGTTTTTCCTTTTCGGAAATTATTCCAGCACTATAACAATGTGTTTATCCGTGTTACCGAGGTGACCGCCATTGAAACAGACAAGCGCCGTTTGTTAACGCCGCTGGGTATCGTAAACTTCGACATACTCGTAATCGCCACGGGCGCCGAGACCAATTTTTTCGGCAATGAGAAACTGGCTCGACTAGCCATACCAATGAAGTCGGTTTCGGAAGCCCTCTATCTCCGCAATGCTATACTCGACGACTATGAAAAGGCGCTCACCTGCCCTGATTCGGAGGAAAGACAAGGATTTCTGGATATTGTAATTGTGGGCGGGGGACCTACCGGTGTGGAGGTTGCCGGCGCATTGGCAGAGATGAAACAGTATATTTTGCCCAAAGATTATCCCGAACTGAATATTGCAGAAATTGACATCTATCTGGTACAAAGCTCCGGCGAGTTGCTCAAAGGCATGTCGGAAGCCGCTTCCCGAAAAGCGTTTGAATTCCTGACCGACCTCGGCGTACATATCAGGCTCAATGCGCGGGTAGTCGACTTTAACGGCGAATTGGTTACGATGAATGACGGAAGCACTTTGCGCGCCAAAAAAGTAATTTGGGCAGCAGGCGTAGTCGGCGCGGCGTTGCCTGGTCTGCCGGAAGCGGCCCGAGGGCCGTCGGGAAGAATCCGGGTTGATCGCTTTCATCGGGTAGAGGGCCTTGAACAAGTATTCGCCATCGGCGACATCGCCTACATGGAGGAAGAAGCTTATCCTCATGGTCACCCTCAACTGGCACAAGCGGCCATGCAGCAGGCTGAAAATCTGGCCGGCAATTTATTGCGCGAAAAAACCGGCAAACCTTGCCGCCCTTTTGCCTATCGCGACCTGGGCTCCATGGCCACTATAGGCCGACACCGGGCAGTCGTCGACCTGCCCAAGTGGCAATTTCAGGGCGCTTTTGCCTGGCTGATCTGGTTATTAGTGCACCTTTTTCAAATTTTGGGCGTAAAAAACAAAGTTTTCATTCTCCTGAACTGGGTGTGGAATTACCTTACCTACGACCAATCGCTGCGCTTGATCATACGGCCCAAAGCAGCCGCTCAACAAAATTCGCCAGCTAAAACCTGAACGCTATGCGCATCGCCATATTAACGGTTGTCTGGATGGGTTGCCAACTCACCCTCTGGGGCCAGTCCAACCTCAATGTATCATTGATCGCCCAATACCATCGCGGCGATGTTCGCTACTCCGGGTCCTGGTGCTACGCCGCCCCTGACGGCACAGAATACGCCCTCCTGGGCGCCAAAACCGGCACGGCTGTTTATCGCATCCTTGACGATAGCGTGGAGGAACTGGCCTTTATCCCTGGACCCGTTACCAACTGGCGGGAGATAACAACATTGGGACAGCATGCCTACGTAGTGACGGATGTGCAGGGTAGCGGACACGGTATGCAGGTAATCGATTTGTCTACCCTGCCCGATACTGCGACGCTGGTCGCCAATTATACAGCTACGTTTACGATGGGGCATATCATACAGCGGGATATTTTTGACGAGGCGCCGTATGTGTATGTCTGCGGCACTACCGCTACCGAAGGCGTGCACATCCTTGATATCGGCAACCCGGCCCAACCCGTTGAAATCGGGCTGTACGATCCGGGATACTATATTCACGATTGTCACGTGCGGGGCAACACAATGTATGCCGCGGCTTTTTATGCAGGCACAATCGACATTGTGGATATAAGCGATAAAAGCCAACCGCTGTTGATCGCCCGAATTAGTATCAGCGACGGGTATACGCATAGCGCCTCGACCACTGCTGATGGCCGCTATCTATTTGTGGCGGCCGAGCGCGACGGGCTCCCCGCCCGGATTTTTAACGTAGAGGATCCCTATGATGCCTACGAAGTAGCCGACTATACGGCCAGTCAACTCAGCCTGGTACACAATCCCTATATTGCCGGCAACTATGCTTATGTATCGCACAATACCGAGGGTTTGCGCGTGGTAGATATCGCCGACCCTGAATTTCCCGTCGAAGTGGGCTATTTTGACACCTACGCCGGCGCCGGCGGCGGTTTTTTCGGCCTGTGGTCGGCCTGCCCGTACCTTCCCAGCGGGCGCATCATTGGCGGCAACCGCGAAGACGGCTTGTATGTGTGGAGTTTTAACGGCGCCCAGGCCGGCAGGATCTACCTTTATGCGCGCGACGCCAATACCGGCGAGCCACTGCCTGCCGCAAGCGCGATCGCTTCCCTTTCTTCCGATACTATTTATGCCAATCTGGAAGGTTTAATAAAAACCGGCGGCTTACCCGGCACTTTCACCTGGGAAATTGCCGCCCCGAATTATGAACCCGCATTTTTTTCTGCTGAAATTACTGCCGGCAATAGCGATACGGTTACGGTATTTATGCACCCCCTTACTGTAGCTACAAATGAGTCGCAACGGCCCTCGCAAGTATTAAAGGTTGCCCCCAACCCCGCACAAGATGAGCTACAGTTATTTCTCGAAAGTCACCAACAAATATCTCTGCTGGAATTGCGCTCAACAACCGGCGCACTGATCTGCCGTTGGAACTCACCCTCCAGCCCCATATCTACTGCCAATATTTCCCCAGGTCTTTACTACCTTACTGCCTATGACACCTCCGGAAATTATATCGCCGCCACTCCCCTCCTCATCAGTAATTAACCACTCCCTCTCACACTCATTCCTCCAACAAATCCGGGCGTCGTTCCCGGGTGCGTTGCAGTGATTGCTCGTGCCGCCACTCTTCAATTTTTGAAAAATTGCCCGACAGCAACACCTCCGGCGCCTTCCAACCTCTGAAATCCGCTGGGCGGGTATACACCGGTGGCGCGAGCAGGTTGTCCTGAAAAGAATCGAAAAGCGCGGAGGTTTCATCATTTAACACGCCGGGCAGCAATCGCCCGATAGCGTCAACCAGCACCGCTGCAGGCAATTCGCCGCCCGACAGCACATAATCGCCGATAGAAATTTCGAGGGTAATAAAATGCTCGCGGATACGCTCGTCGATGCCCTTGTAATGGCCGCACAAAATCATCAGGTTGCCTTTAAGGGAAAGGCGGTTGGCCAGCGGCTGGTCGAGGCGGCGGCCGTCGGGCGTCATAAAAATAATTTCGTCATAGCTGCGCTGAGCCTGTAAGGCCTCAATTGCATTAGCCAGGGGCTCGGCCATCATCAC
>JRYG01015295.1_pt1 | contig 11881 bp, 11 predicted proteins | sample 235341 | NCBI WGS metagenome assembly JRYG01 (sample SAMN03074218, study PRJNA261478) | activated sludge metagenome | biome: Wastewater Treatment Plant; feature: Wastewater; material: Activated sludge; isolation source: activated biomass of a wastewater treatment plant treating hydrocarbon... ... | reverse complement strand
TCAAAGGGAGTCTTCGGTTTTGCCGATCAGTATGTGAGGTGCATTGACAGCAAGTATGAGAAGCTTTTGAAATACATACTTGACGAATACGTGATTGTTGACAACGCATCTACCGCAAGAAAGCTCGCGGAAGACAACTATTACAAGTTCATTACGCTCGATGGGGATATTTACACCAGAGGATTTATCAGGGCGGGAAGCAAGACGAATGAAGAGTCAATCAGGCTGGGAAGAAATAAAGTGATAGGACAGCTTGAAGAACTCGCAGCGCGGTTGAATTTGGAAGCTGAAGAACTGTCCAAAGAGCTGGCCAAACTGGAAAGTGAAAGGAACGGAATTGATGAAGATCCGCTCAAACAAGGACACGATGCGTTGCGGATCGAATGCGATAATGCCGTGAGGGATCTTGGCAATCTGGACTTCAGGCGAAGTCAGGTCAACTCCATGATCGCTGAAAATGACGAGGCATTCTCAAGGATAAGCTCTGCAAACAAGGAGCTGAATTCCGCTATCAACTCGCTTATTGAGGAAGTGAACAGATGCGAAAATGAGCTTTCCAATCTCGACAAGGAACTGCTCTTCCTTACTGATGAGTTCAACGCCATTGAACAGCAGTATTCTCAGGAGCAGGCAGATTACAACAGCTACAACATCGAATTTCTCAAGCTCAGAAATGAACTTAAGAACGAGGACAGCAATCTTACGAGACTGGTATCTTCAATACAGCACAGTGAGCGGCAATTGGCTTCCAACAAGGAAGCGCTGAACCGTGACACGGCATTGCTTTCCGAGATAAGGTCGGCGATGGCAGTGAATGGAGAAGAGCTTTCGGTCCTGAGGACCCGGTACGCTGAAACAGAATCCGCATACACAAAGGAGAAGTCGTTGCTTGATGAGAGATCCGCGCTTCAGCATTCGATTGACGTGGCGCAGAGGCAGAGGCGGCTTGATTTTGATTCGGTTTCGCAAAAGCTCATCAACTCCCAGATCAGGATAAAGGAGAACGAGATAAAATCCGAGCAGATCAGGGACTACATTCTCAAAAAATATGAGAAGGATATTTCGCTTAGCGGGTACATTTCCGATGAGGGAATAGACTTCAATGAATTTGATTATGCCGCGGCGAAGCGTGATGTGGAGGAACTTTCGGAGAGACTGAAGAAACTCGGCGGCGGATATCAGCAGATCCTCTTTGAAGATTTCGAGAATGAAAAAGAGGAACTCAAGAAGCTGATTGAACAAAAGGAAGATCTGCTTGAATCCGAAAAGGATATTCGTAAGACCATAGACAGGATCAATCAGGAAGCGCGTCAGAGGTTCCTTGAGACCTTTGAAAAGATCCGCGAGAATTTCATCATGATCTTCAAACAGCTTTTTACAGAAGGCGATGAAGCCGACCTGAGGATAGTGTATGAGCAGGATGAAGAAGGAAGAGTGAAGGAAGACCCCCTCGAGGCAAAAATTGAGATCACAGCAAAGCCGCGGGGTAAGCGCCCCACTTCAATAGAACTGCTTTCCGGGGGGGAGAAAACTCTTACTGCAATTGCACTTTTGTTTGCGATCTATCTTGTGAAGCCATCACCGTTCTGTGTGCTTGATGAAGTTGATGCCCCGCTTGATGTGGCAAACCTCGGCAGGTTCAATAACATGATCAGAAAGTTTTCCGGCAATACTCAGTTCATTCTCATCACTCACAACGAACGTACAATGGAATCCGTTGACCGGCTGTACGGCGTTACCATGCAGGAGGCAGGTATTACAACTATAGTTGAGACGAAGTTCAAGACGGGTGAAAAACTGCAGGCTTAAGATCTTCTGCGATTTTGACGGGACTGTAACGAAGAACGACGTTTGGTTCACTTCCCTGGCGCGGTTCGTTGAAAACAAGGACATGCTGAAGAATATTACGGATGACTTTGTTGCAGGCAAAATAAACGGAAGAGATGTCACAGATCGTCACCTGAGACTTATCAGAGGTTTCAGGGAGGAGCTGTTCAGGAGTTATCTTGATGAAGAGGAAATTGATGAATCATTTCCACGACTAATAGAGTATTGCAGAAGATCAGGCGATGACATCTTTGTCGTAAGCAGCGGATTGGAATTTTACGTCTCTTACATTCTGATGAAGCACAGCATCAGTGTTCCGCATTTCGGGACAGGGCATCTTGTTGACTATGCAAAGGGGACAATCAAAGGGGTCTATAACCACGCTGATGAATATTGTGAAAATTGCGCGATGTGCNNTTCCGACCTTGCAGGAGAGATTTCGGTTTACATCGGAGACGGAGCATCCGACTTCTGCGTCAGCAGATATGCAGACGTGGTCTTTGCCAAGGGCAGGCTTGCATCACATTGCTGGAAGAACAACATCACCTATTACGAATTCAAAACTTTTGACGACATCATAAAGAAGCTGGAAAAGCTCAGAACAGCAGGAAAGCTCCGGCACAGGCAGGAAGCTGCCGTTAGAAGAAAGGACGCGTTCCTTGGAGGATAAAGTCCGCGAAAAAGAAAGCCTTGTCATACGGCTCGGCAATCTCTTCTTCAAGTACAGAAGTTACATTCCGGTCCCCTTTCTTATTGTCTCACTGATATTCATGAGGCCGACTCCGGCAAGCATGATTGCTGGCTTTCTGATCGCTCTGTGCGGAGAGATTATCCGGATCTGGTCTGTAAGCTATGCTGGCAGTGAAACCCGAACGACCTCCGGCGTTGGCGGCACTTACCTTGTAACACAGGGGCCCTACGGGATCGTGAGAAATCCGCTCTATGTCGGAAACATACTCATTTACACGGGGATAGGAATTATGAGCAATGCGCTTTCTCCGTGGTTGCAGGCGGCAGGATTCATCTTCTTCACTTTTCAGTATTACTGCATAATCAGAACCGAAGAGAATTTCCTGGCTTCGAAATTCGGCGAGACTTACGGCAAATTCTTTGCTTCGGTGAACCGGTTCATGCCAGGTTTCGGAGGAGTCCCGAAAGAGATTCTTTCTGATCTTGATTTCAGTCTGTCAAAAGGCCTGGTCTCCGAAAAGAGATCCATACAGGCATTTGCAATAAGTTCACTCCTTATTATTGCCGGCTATTTTCTGCTCCGCTAAGCTCTCGGATGCGCCTGCTTGTATGTCTTCTTCAGTTTTTCAGGCGTGAGATGCGTGTAAACCTGAGTGGTTGAAAGGCTTTCATGCCCGAGCAATTCCTTCACAGCCCTGATGTCCGCTCCGTTATCGAGCATGTGCGTTGCAAATGTGTGACGCAGTACGTGCGGAGATTTCTTGCTGAGCTCGGACACAATCGAGAGGTTCTTCTTTATCATCCTCTGCACTTTGACGGGATACAGACGGTTCCCTTTATTGTCAATGAAGAAATCATCAATGCCTTTGGTATTGCAGATATCCCTTATCCTGAGATAGTTTTTCATTGCTTCCGCAGCCGCCTTTCCGAAAGGAACGATCCTCTCCTTTGAACCCTTTCCCAGCACTTTCAGAGTCATCGAACTGAAACTTACACTGTTCATCTTCAAACCGATCAGTTCCGATAACCGGATACCGGTCGAGTAGAACAGTTCAATGACCGCCCTGTCAAGTACCGGTATTTCTGCAATGTGCCTGAGGCCAAGAAGATTGTCAACTTCACCCTTGCTGAGATACTGTGGAAGTTTGCCTGAGAGTTTTGGATAACTCAGTGACGATGCATGGTTCCGCGACACCTTGCCGTTAATTGCAAGGTACTTGTAAAACGACTTGAGCGCGGAGATCTTTCTTGAAATGGATTTCTTGGTGAGTGGCGTTTTTGCAGCAAGAGGATCCGACAGCTCAGCAACAAACGACCTCAGTATGTTCCTGTCAATTGAACTGAGGCGAGCATCCTTCTCACTGCCGAAGGTCCTTGCAATGAACTCCCTGAACTGCGCCAGGTCGGTCTCGTATGATCTTACTGTATTTGGAGAGAATCTTCTTACACTTGCGAGATGCTGAAGAAATCCGGCGATGCATTCATCCAGTTCGGCGGACATTGTCAGACAGCTTCAGAGATCGTAGAGAAGTTGAAATCCCTGACCTTCAGCGCCGGCACAACTATCCGCGAGTTTATGTTTTCGCTTCCGACTGCCTTTTCTCCGGATGACATGTCCACAACGCTCTGCAGAACATGCGCCGGCGACTCATTGAATCTGAAGTTGTTTACGGGATAAGTGATCTTGCCGTTCTCAATGAGAAAAACCCCGTCCCGCGTGAGGCCTGTCAAAAGCATTTGCTTTCTGTCAACAGTTCTGATGTACCAGAATCTTGTAACAAACACTCCTCTCTCCGTGGATGAGATCAGATCTTCCACTGATCTGTCAGTGCCTTTCATGATCAGGTTCGTGGGATGAGGATTGTGCGCCTTTCCCGTTTTCTTGGCCCAGAACCTGCTTGAGAAGAGATTCTCAAGAACGCCGTTCCGCACCCAAACGGTCTTATCTACCGGATAGCCCTCTTCAGTAAAGGGTCTTGCAGGAGCGTCGCTGTCTGATGGATCCGATTCAATGCTGACAATCTCGCTGAACAACTTCTTTCCGATCTTATTGCTTCCGTTTTCCGAGAAGAAGCTTCTTCCTTCATCTGCGCTTCGCATGCTCATAAAATTCATGAGCCCGTTTACCATGTCGCACGAAGCTGCATGATCAAGAACGGCAATATATTTCCCGGGCTCAAGTCTTTGGGGATTACCCGACATTTTAGACCTGTCCGCGATCTTTTCTGAGATGCCCTTGATGTCGAGCCTGTTAATGTCAGCATATGATCTGTCCATCTTGCATGAACCAGTGCCGTCGGCAGTGCGCATCGTTGACGCAAATCTAGCAAAGGTATTTCTGTGATATGCAAACAGGCCTTTTGAATTCCCGATCGCTGAGAATGCTTTGTCAGCCTCGAAATATCCGGCTGCGGTGAGACTGCTTCCGATTGAGGTTTCCAATGCGGAAGAAGCCCTTCCGGCCATTTCGGCAGGTGTCATGGCGGCGGTTGATTCGTAATACTCTTTCGACTCCCTGTAAGATAGCCCGGCTTCAACCGGCGGCATGAATTCTTCATTGTCCTGTGATAGAGTTGCACTCATTTCCGACACTCTCACACCCTCTTCTATCCTTTCGTCATCAAGGCTTGTGATCTCAGACGACCCGGATCTCTTTCCTATATTTGAAGTTATGCTTATCTGAATGCTGTCGCCTGATCCTGTTGTTGTGACTGTATTTGCGGCAAACCTGATGTTCGATGCATTGCTTCCTCTCACGGTCACTACCGCACTGTCCGCTTTTGAGAGACTCAGTACTTTGTCAATTATGTCCTTTGCTTCTTTATCGGTAAGGAGCATTTCTCAAATCTGTTTTTTTGTGTTTAGGATATTCACTTGCCTGAACCTTGCGGGGACACATCCGTGGCTTACTGGAGAGACCTGACCGGGCTCCCCTTTCCCGCAAAAGAGCGAGCCGCCCAGCTCGTATTCTTCTTCTCCGCAGAGCGAATCGCATGAGTTCCAGAAATCCACTGTATTTCCCTGGTAGGCCACATCCTTTAGCATCCCCTGTATCTTGCCGTTTTTGATCTCCCAGAAATGCTGTCCGGTGAACTGAAAGTTGTATCTCTGCATGTCAATGCTCCAGCTTCCGTCACCGAAAACAAGGATCGCATCATCCGTTTCCGAAATAAGGTCATCGAGTGATTTCTTTTCCTTTCCCGGCTGAAGTGATACATTTGGCATTCGTTGTATGGGGAAAGTGTTCCAGCTGTCTGCGTAAGAACATGCATACGACACATCCTTGCCGATCAACGGGGCAAGGTCCCTTGTGGTCTGATAGTCAACAAATATTCCGTCCTTTACAATATGCCACTCGGTTGTTTTCACCCCGTCATCGTCATACCCCCTTGTAGCAAGTCCGTTGTCCTGCGTCCTGTCGGCTACCATGTTCACGATCTCTGAACCGTATTTGAGTTTGCCCAGCTTGTCCTTTGTCATGAAACTCGTTCCGGCATAATTTGCCTCATACCCAAGCGCCCTGTCAAGCTCAGTGGGGTGTCCGCACGATTCGTGGCTTGTAAGCCAAAGGTTTGACGGATGAATTATGNNAGCTCATGGGAGAAATCAGAAGTTCGCACGATTCAACTTCTCCCTCGGACTTGTCAAACACGGTAGGAGTGCACTGAGCCATAGCCCTTGTCATATCTTGCTCAATGAAAGACCCCTCTGAAGATGCAAACAGCTTCCATTCATTGATGAACCACATGAACGAATCGCAATAAGTTGCGCCGTCCTTCAAGGCCCTGGAATTAAGGCTGAGGAGGAAATCGAGCTTCTCGGAAATCGGTATGCTGAAAGGATTAACTTTTACCGGCGTTGACCACTTGTCTGTGTAAGCCTTATTGCCGGTCAGAGCTACAGGCTGTTTCTGAAGAATTGAATTTGCCATTGCTATCTCGCATGCAAGCCTGGCTTTCTGCGAGATCACTTCGGCAGTGATCACATGGCTCGATGCAAATCCCCACGTTCCGTTCACAAGCACTCTGATCCCGAATCCAAGGCTGTTATTGTCGGAGATCCCGTTTGGCTTGTCTTCTCTGGCAGATACACTTTGGTTTCGGTTCCTGCAAAACCTGATGTCTGAATAACTCGCACCATTGCCGGCGGCAGTTGCTATTGCGGCGTCAGCAAAGTTACGGAAATCTCCGCTCGTAAGACTCAGAAATCTCCCAAGCTCTGCAGATCCTTCCGCAACAAGCGGTGTTATCTCTCCTCCTGCTATACCTGCAAGCGAGCGCGCCGCTAATGCTCCGCAGCAACCAACAGCCGTAGTCAAAAGGNNNTTTCATTTCGAACGAATTAACTTTCCTCGGCAACTTCCTCCTTTGAAACTTCCGCATTGGGTAACTCCTGCCTTGCCTTGCAGGCAGGGCACTCAAGGTAATCGCCGTCTTTCTTTGTGGATTTCTTGACCAAATAGTTATTGCCGCACTCTGTGCAGTTCTTTATCACGGGCATCGCATTGCTGATGAAATCGCAATTGGGATATTTAGTGCAACCGTAAAACGACCTGCCCTTCTTCGCCTTTCTCATAAGCACTTCACCTTCGCCGCACTTGGGACATTTTATCCCAAGTGTCAGCGGCTTGATGCCGTTGCATTTCGGATAATTTGTACAGCCGTAAAACTTCCCGAACCTTCCCGTCTTGATCACCATATCGCCGCCGCATACATCGCACTTAACATTCTTGGCCGCTTCAACTTCCTTTTCATTCGGCATTTCAAGCGGCAACGCGCCCTTGCACTTGGGGAATCTCTCGCATGAAAGAAACTGGCCGTTCCTGCTCCATTTCTTGATCATCTTTGCTCCCGTTTCCTTTCCGCATTCGGGGCATTCAATGTCCGTCTTGACGGCTAGGCCCTTCTTGATCTCCGCCGCAATTGATTCCGCCTGCATCAGGTCTCTGCTGAAAGGATCATAAAAATCATTCATCACTTCCTTGTATGTGCTTTCACCGTTTGCGATTGTGTCAAGCTCTTCCTCCATCTTTGCAGTGAAGTTCACATCTATCACATCTTCGAAGTGTTTCGAAAGCACTTTGTTCACCGTTCTTCCGAGTGTGGTTGCATGAAGTTTCTTTTCGATCACATCCACATACTTTCTGTCTATGACCGTTGATACAATCGTTGCAAAAGTGCTCGGCCTGCCAATTCCGAGTTTGTCAAGCTGTTTGATGAGACTGCTTTCCGTGTACCTTGGAGGCGGCTTGGTGAAATGCTGTTCCTTCGTAAGTGACAACGCTTTCAGCATGTCATCAACTTTGAGGTCTGCAGGTATCGGCGTCATTTCTTCATCTTCTTCCTGTGTATCTGGTTTGTCGGTTGTGTCTTCCTTCACATCCTCATATACCTTCAGAAAACCGCTGAACTTAAGCACGCTTCCGGTAGCTTTGAAAAGATATGTGTTCTTTGATCCCTTCGGCGAGATCGCCTTAATGATCACCGTCTTCTGGTCAAACACAGCCTGCGACATCTGCGATGCAACAAACCTTTTCCATATCAGGTCATATAATGCGTGCAGATCTTTCCCGAGTTTTTTCATCTCCCGGGGCAGTCTGTTTACGTCAGTTGGCCTTATAGCTTCGTGCGCATCCTGCGTATTCTTCTTTGACTTGAAGACCTTTGCGGCCACCGGAAGAAAATCGTCTCCGTAATTATCCTTTATAAACTTCCTTGCCGAATCAGTTGCTTCTTTGCTCACTCTGGTCGAGTCTGTTCTCATATAGGTTATGAGCCCTACCAGACCTTCTTCCTTACTGCCTTCAATTCCCTCGTAAAGTTTCTGGGCAAGCATCATGGTTTTCTTTGGAGAAAAACCAAGTCGTGATGATGCAGTCTGCTGAAGCACACTTGTAGTGAACGGAGCCGGGGCGTTTCTTTTAACCTCCTTAACGGTGATATCTGTGATCGTGAACTTGTTGTTCTCAAGATCGTTCAAGATCCGGCTTGCTTCATCAAGACTGCTTATACAGGGCATCTCTCCGTCAAACTTGAGAACATCCTCGTTGATCTTGTACAGCTTTGCCCGGAACTGCGCGCTCTTTCCTGATGGCTTTGCGAACAGGCCTTCTATTGACCAGTATTCCTTGGGCTTGAAGTTCTCAATCTCATCCTCCCTGTCGCAAATGATCCTGAGTGCGACCGACTGAACCCTGCCTGCTGACAAACCGAAGTAGAAAGTCTTCCACAGGAACGGGCTGACCTTGTATCCGAGAATACGGTCCATCACCCTTCTTGCAACCTGAGCCTGCACAAGATTCTCGTCTATTTTCCTTGCTGAGTTCATCGCCTGCTCGATGCCGGTCTTTGTGATCTCGTTGAAGAGGACCCTGTAGATCCTTTCCTTGTTTCCCGCAATCTCGTCGGCAATGTCTGAAGCAATGGCTTCACCTTCGCGGTCAGGGTCAGTCGCAATGTATATCCTGCCCGAACCTTTGGCGATCTTCTTAATGGAGTCAATCACCTTCTCCTTTCCGGGGATCACCTGAAAGGTCGGCTTGAACTCGTTTTCTATGTCAACGTTGATCTTGCTTTTGGGGAGGTCCTTAATGTGCCCGATCGTGGCTTCCACCACATAGTCTTTGCCAAGGTACTTGTTTATCGTCTTTGCCTTTGACGGCGACTCAACTATTACCAGTGATTTTTCCTTCATCTTGTCAATTGTGCGTGTGTTCGAATTATAATTATGTCAGTGTATGGTTTCATTGTTCTGAAGCACGAGTTTGGTTCTCAGATCTGAAGCATCATCCGAACTGAAGATAATTGTGCTTACAAAGAGTTTGACCTCATATATGCCTGCCTTGTTATAGCCGGCGGATATCAGCCTGTCAATAACATTCTCAATATCAGAGTCGGAAAGAATTCCGAGTTCCTTCAACTGCATCAGATAACCGATCGCTTCCTTTGTAAGAATCTTCTTTTCAGCCGGATGGTAAACCCTGTGCGACCCCTTTGTCTTGATCTTCTCATTCAGCAGAGATTCCCCGGATTCCAGCTTCGAAAAGATCCATGCAAATGCAGTGTTGATCTCCGCATCCGTGTAACCTTCACTTGAGAGCATCTTTACATCAATGTCTTCGAGGCCGTTTGTTGGTCCGAGCCGGCTAAGAATGTAAACTATTATCTCAATTACCTTTTCCTGCATTGTGTAGTATGTTTAAGTACTTGTTTTCTTTCTTTCTCATCNNCAAATCTCCCTGCATTTTCGCTTACAACCTCAGGTGAAATGAAAATTTGCGCGTCTTTGTATCTTTCGTCATCTGAGATGTCAAAAGTCAGTATGTCAGTGTCATAATCATGAGCAAGATGCTCGCTGTTGAGCTTCCTCAATTCGCTTTTACGGAGAAAGATGATTTCAAGATTTCCAAACTCCGTTTTCTCATACAGTTTAAGCATCTTTGCAGCATCCAGAATATTGCCTCTCAGGGATCTTCTGTCTATATGCAAATCAGGGAAAATATCGGAGAAGATAAGGCGTAAACCCAAATTCTGATTTTATTAATTGATAAGGAAGGATTGCTTACCGTCCAGCTTCGGCTACTGACAATGCGACAGCGGCGAGGAGCTTTTCCGAACTCAGTTCCATAAAATCCGAACTGAGAAGTTCCCTGTTTACGCCTGCATACATTGAGCAGTCACCTTGCCGTGAAATGATCAATCCGGAAATGTGAGAATCGGTTTCGGAAACGAAGATCACCTCCTCCAGCATACTGCTCACTATCGCCCTGCTGCAGTTCTGCAATTGCAGATGCGAGTTGCTCGTATAAACGGATACCAGATGATTGCCCCCTTCTTCTGAGAATATATCCAGGCTGATCTTAATGCCTGTCCTTTGATTCACAATGCCAAGCGACCGGCAATTTTCAGTTACTGCAAATTCCGTGCTGAACAGCCCTGCAATATCCCTGAATTCCGATTCCGAAATGCCTGCCTCTGCCAATTATCTGCGGTTGTTTAATGATTTCACTGCGCGTGTTTCAATTGCTGAAGGTCAAAATATCAATAGATATGAAATATTTCAACATTAAATCCGGATTTGCACATCGCTTTTTCCTTCCCTGACATAGATTCCGGCCAGTTCAGTGTAATGTGCCGCACTCAGCCTTATGCCCTCAATCTCATCTTCCGTCAGGTCCCTCACGATCTTTGCCGGAACTCCGGCTGCCAGCACTCCTGACGGGACCGTAAAGCCCTGCCTTATCAGAGCTCCTGCGGCTACCACAGAATTGCTTTCGATCCGGCAATCATCCAGAAGAACCGAACCCATTCCGATCAGAACATTGTCATCAACTCTGCACCCATGGACAACTGCGTTGTGTCCGATTGTCACCCCATTTCCGATACTCAGCGAGAATGTTCCGTTTGAAATATGAAGCACGCAACCATCCTGTACATTTGTACCGCTCCCGATCCGGATGAAATTCACATCTCCCCTGATCACGGCGGAATACCAGACGCTTGAACCGTCTCCGATCCGGCTGTCGCCGATCACAACTGCGTTTGGCGCTACGAACACGCCTTCTCCGAGCCGGGGAATTATTCCTTTGAAAGGAAGGATCATTCGCTATCGGATATCGAGAGTGTCCTTTTCTCCAAGCAGGTCTATTTCAATTTCACCCTGCCGAAGAATCTTCTTATCAAGCGGAAAAAGCTCCCTGTTCTCCTTCGCCCATTTTGCAGCGATTCCGTTCAGCGGGCTCGTGACATTATAGCTTTGATACATGATCATTTCGCCAATCTGATAAACTATGTCAACCAGTGTCTCACCCGAAGCCCAGTAATCGCCGATGCAAATGTCGTTTGGCGATGCCATTCTGAAATTCGGATGAAAAATGTCCGTGATCATGTTGCATTGAGGCTTCAGACGAGGATAATCGGAATGAAGATATATCTCAAACTGATGTTCTGTCAGGAACTCCAGTTCCTTTCTGTCTTCAAGCTGAATCAGCTTAAGGCCCTTCACATTCCTGAAAGTCACAATATATCTCTGCGGAGGCAGTTCGTTCTCATCGTATGTAAAGCTTATGTAAGGATGATTGGAAAACTCCTCCTTCATCTTTCTGAAATCAGATACAAGTCTTCTCTGTCGCGGGCTCATCGTCTTTTATTCGTCAGCTTCAGTTCTTTACCGGCAATTCAATTATCTGCCCTATCTTGATAGACGTCTTGTCCTTAATATTATTATGCTTCATTATCAGCTCGATGCCGTCCCTGCTTCCGTATGTTGAAAGTGCGATCCTTTCAAGTGTGTCACCCTTTTTTATAGTGTACTTCTTTGAATCCTGCTTTTGCTCTGTGCTCTGCTCACCTGCAACCTTTTCTTC
>JRYG01003667.1_pt1 | contig 11883 bp, 9 predicted proteins | sample 235341 | NCBI WGS metagenome assembly JRYG01 (sample SAMN03074218, study PRJNA261478) | activated sludge metagenome | biome: Wastewater Treatment Plant; feature: Wastewater; material: Activated sludge; isolation source: activated biomass of a wastewater treatment plant treating hydrocarbon... ... | reverse complement strand
GAAAAACAGAGGAACAACAACCCCAAAACCTCAACTTTTCAGAAGAATTACGGCTCTTCTCCGACGCCGATATCAATCGCCCCGCCTGGCTCGATAAATATGCCGTTGATAGCTTGCTTGACAATGGCCGCCTCCAACGACTTACCTATCGCGCACTCGAAGAAGGACTGAAAACCAGAGAACTCCAGATTGATTTCCTGAACGGCGAGGTTAGTGAAATTCACATACGCAAGCAATTTAACACCGCTATTGCCAATACCGAACAAAAGCTGGAATACTACCCCGGCAAAGGCTATTCGGTCTATAACCGCCAAAAAACGGTGTTGCAAGCCCCACAGGTCTTTAAGGTGGAAGTATCTCTGGAGTTTTGAATGCTTGATTATTTGTAACTATTTAGCAGGNNTCCCCTTTGGGGGTTAGGGGTGCGGGTTCGCAATTCGCGAATAACACGGTCAACCTAAATAGATACGATTATTTTTTTAAATCAACTAAAAATCCAGCATAAAAAAAAAGAGGCAGCGCGTAAAGCACTACCTCAGCCCTAACCAAATAAAACCAAATTATATCTTTATCACTAGCGAATGAAAGCTATCGATCTTCAATTCCGAAAGCAAAGATAAACACTTATTGTAAAAAATACAATTACAAAATCATTAATTTTTTTCAAACTTTTTTAAAACATGCCATCAAAAGCCCTTTTTTGTTTGAAAAAATCTACGAAGCTGTAGCTTTTAAAAAATAGAAAAAAGAATTATTGTTTAATAAATCCCTTTTTGTATGGTTTTTAATTTTATTTTATCATTTTTAATGGTATAATATTCTAAATTTTAAATTTATAATAGCTTAATATTTTAAAAATGCCTGGTTGCGGGCATGGGTTTTCAACAAAAGCTCAGCGAAAAGCGCTGGGAAACCATTGTAATACTGGTGATATTGCGTTTTCCGGGGCCGCCGTATTTGTCCATAATCAGTTAACCGGAGGTGTGTAAAACTGGAGGATATATCGTATAGCCAAATGGAAAAAAAGGGAGAATGGTAAAAATTTGGCGGCAATTCCCCAAATTTGACCGCCATACACGGATTTTTTGTGATATGAAAAACTGGATATTCATTTTTTGCTGGTTTGCATGGCCGGCAGCAAGCCAGGCCCAGGAGCCCGCAGCAATAACTACCGACGATGACGCCTTCTACATCAGGCGTATTTACGATAGGGCGCTTACCGACGGCCGTTGCTACAATTGGCTGGAATACCTCTCCAACCGCATCGGCGGAAGGCTGAGCGGCTCGCCGCAGGCGGCTGCTTCGGTTGAATATACGCGATGGATACTCGACACTATCGGTTTTGACAGCGTGTGGCTGCAACCCTGTATGGTGCCGCACTGGGTACGGGGCGACGCCGAGCAGGTGCGCATAGTGAACTCGCCCAAAGTGGGAAGCATCGACTTGCACGCGCTTGCCCTGGGCAACTCGGTGGGAACCGGTCCGGCAGGGTTCACCGCAGAAGTCGTAGAGGTGAAACACCTTGACGAACTCGAAAAACTGGGCCGGCAGCGCCTCGAAGGCAAAATCGTATTTTTCAACCGGCCTTTCGACCCTACGCACCTCAATACTTTTGCCGCTTATGGCGGCGCGGTAGACCAGCGCGCCTACGGCGCTACCCGGGCCGCGCGCTACGGCGCCCTGGGCGTACTCGTTCGCTCAATGACCAGTCGACTCGACGACATTCCCCACACCGGCAGCCTGGCCTACGACGACGGCGTGCCCCGCATCCCCGCCTTCGGCATCAGCACCAATGACGCCGAACTGTTGAGCGGTTTACTCAAAGAAGACCCCGTGCGCGTATACATGCGCTCAACCTGTATGTATATGGGCGAAGCGCTTTCGCACAACGTCATTGCCGAATGGCGCGGCAGCGAACACCCCGATGAGATCATCCTGGTAGGAGGCCACCTCGACTCCTGGGATGTCAGCGGCGGCGCCCACGACGACGGCGCCGGCTGCGTGCAATCAATGGAGGTGCTGAGGCTGCTCAAAACTATGGGCTACCGGCCCAAGCGCACCTTGCGCTGCGTATTGTTTATGAATGAAGAAAATGGGCTGCGAGGCGGACGTACTTATATCAGCGAATCCAACAAGGCCGGCGAATATCACATGGCAGCAATTGAATCCGACCGGGGCGGATTCACGCCCAGGGGGTTCACCTGCGAAGCCGATGCTGCCGTTTTTGAAGCCAAATTCAAGCAACTCGCACAATGGATGACCCTGCTCGAACCCTATGGGCTGCGCCTGTCTAAAGGCGGCTCGGGCGCCGATATCGGCGGTCTCAAATCGCAGAAAGGTCTACTCATTGGTTTTGAACCCGATTCCCAGCGCTATTTCGACTACCACCACGCCCCCATCGACAATTTTGACAGTGTAAACAAACGCGAGCTCGAACTCGGCGCAGCCGCTATGACCGCCCTTGTTTATTTGCTCGACAAATACGGACTCGATTAAGTACTTATGCCGCCATCAATACAAATCCACGACCTGCAATTCAGGCTAATGATTGAAGAGGCCGCCTTGTTGAACAGGGTACAGGAACTGGGCGACGCCATCAGCCGCGATTACGCCGGGCGCCGACCCCTGCTGCTGGGCGTTCTCAACGGCGCTTTTATTTTCGCCGCCGACCTCGTCAGGGCCTGTTCTATCGACTGCGAGATGTCTTTTATCAAGCTGTCTTCTTACAAAGGCACCCAGTCTACCGGCGAAATTACGCAAATGATCGGGCTGGAAACTCCCGTAGAAAATCGCCACGTTATTCTCGTTGAGGATATTATCGACTCCGGCCACACCATGGCCCATTTTCTGCCCGCTTTGCGCCTCTTGCAGCCGGCTTCAATAGCCGTGGCAGCCCTGCTTTTTAAACCTGACGCCCTGGTTCACCCCGTGCATATCGATTACCTGGGCTTCGAAATCCCCAATCACTTCGTGGTGGGTTACGGCCTCGATTACAACGGCCTGGGCCGGAATCTGCGCGCTATTTATCAATTGGAGGGAGCGTAGGCAACGCCCGCTAATCTTTCCTCCGCACCTTATACGGCCGCTTTTGCTGCGACTCAAAATAGGTGCGCATCTGGATTTCAATTACGATACCGACGGTAATCAACTGCACGCCGGCTATAACCAGCATTAAACCCAGGATCATCAGCGGTTTGCCCCAAATGTCGTGGCCGAGCATTTTTAAGATGCCAAGATAGATGTTGATCAAAGCGCCTATGCCGAACAATACGAGCCCCGTGTTGCCAAACAAGTGCATGGGCTTTTGCAGGTAACGCTTGAAGAACAACATGAGCAGCAAGTCGCTCATGACTTTGAAGGTGCGGCTCAGCCCGTATTTCGACTGGCCGAATTGCCGCGCGTGGTGGCGCACGGGCACTTGTGTGATGCGCGCGCCTTCGAGGTGGGCTAATACCGGGATGAACCGGTGTAGTTCGCCGTATAAGCCTAAATCTTTGGCGATTTCCGTTCTGATGACTTTGAGCGCGCAGCCGTAGTCGCGCAGGTGAACCCCCGATGTATTTCTAATGATATAGTTGGCAATCCGGCTGGGTATTTTGCGCAGGAACATGCCGTCCTGCCGGTTGACCCGCTCGCCGGCAACCATATCCCAATCCTCTTTTTCGGCCAGGGCCATCATGGCGGGGATATCGGCAGGGTCGTTCTGAAGGTCGCCGTCCATAGTGGCAATAAATTCGCCGCGGGCATTGTCGATGCCGGCCATCAGGGCCAAACTCTGGCCGTAGTTTTTGCGCAACTCGACAATGACCAGCCTGTCATGCGATATGCTGCGCAATTCCTGTACCGTGCCGTCAGTTGACCCGTCGTCAACGTATACCATTTCGTAATCAATGCCTTCCAGCGCTTCGCTGATGCGGGTTATCAAAGGCCGGATATTGGGCTTTTCGTTGTAGACGGTGACTACCACCGATAGTTTGGGAGCCATAAATGTCAGTTTGCGCTATTAATAACGCCTATGTCGTAGGTAAGTTGGCCGTGCCGCACTTTAAACTCGGCCACTTTGCGATAATCCAGATCGGGGTAGCGCTTGGGATCGATAATGTAGTAAGCGCCGGGAGAGACGGGGTCTTCATGGTAACGCACAATGGCGCCGTAGGCGTTGGTGATGTAAAACGAGTTGGTGATTTGCATTTCCGTATCGCCATATACCAGCAGGGGTTTGCCGGCAAATTCACGGCCTGCCTCGATGGATGTGTCGCGGCATAAATCACCGAAATCATTGGCGTTGCGGTCGGGCAATACAAACCAGTTGAAGCCGATGCGAAAGACCAACAAAAACAAGCCGAGCAAGAGCAAACGGCGATCGGGCTGCCTCCAATAGCAATATGCAATTCCGCCCAGGCTCGCTACCATAAAAGCCGTTTTTAAGGCGATATATTCCACAAGACCATTAAGATTCTCCATGAAAAGCGGCGCCAGCCAGGCGACGGCAATAAGCGTGCAGACTATCCCGAAAAAGGGATCCAATACGCGGAATTGCCAGGCGTTCTGCTGCTTGCGCAATCCGTGGAGATAGATGAATACCGAAAATATCATCGGCGCCAGCATGAGCAAATACCGCGGATATACCGCCGGCGAGGTCCAGTATACGATGATATTGCTCAAAAAAACAATGACATTGAACGTGATAAAGGGATCTTGTTTGATTTCGGCGTAAACGCCTTTTTTGAAAAGATATAGCACCAGCAGCGACCAGGGCAGGAAGTGGTATACCATTTCAAAAGGAAAAGTAAAGAGGTGTACGACCGTCTCCGTCCAGCCGTTGTGCGTAACTGTGCGCTTCGAAGATTCATCGAAGAGGGTGGAAAAGACGTGCTCCAGCGAATTGTATTGGTGATAAGCCAGGTAGTAGGCCCCTACGATAAATAAAAAAGTGAGCCCGCCCGCCACGTGCGCCGTTGAGAAAAAACGCCGCAAACGCCGCCAGTAAGCAAAGTATACAAACAAAGTCGTTACCTGAAATACCATAGCCGGCAATCCTTTCATGAGAAAGCCGATGGCGCAAAGCAAATACGACAGAAAAAAAAGCTGGTAGAATTTCCCTTTGCGAAATTGGTGGAAGATGACCATAAACATGGTAAACATCACCCACGAAAAACAAATATCGATGAGCCCCAGTAATGAATCCCAGAACAAAATTCGACCGCAAGTGATCAGTACGACGGCGTTGAGCAGGGCGGTACGGGTATCGTAGTGTTTGCGGAAGTAATACGTCAGTGTGGCGGCGTAGCCCAACAAGCACAACACCGTGGGGATACGGGCGGCCAATTCGTTGACGCGGCCGCTGAGTTCAAAAGCCGTCAGCAGGATCCAGTTGTAGAGGGGCGGTTTGTTGTAGTAAAACGCGCCGTTGAGCGTGGGCGTGATGTAGTTGCCCGACAGCTTCATCTCCAACGCTACCAGCGAGCGTATGGATTCGTCGTCGATAAACGCCAGCAACCCGAGGTTGATCAGCAGTGCGGGCGGCAACACAACGATAAAGGCAAGCAATAACCAACGATCAAATCGACTCACTTCGCGTGAAATTATGGGCTTGCGCAAAAGTAACTAAATTCGGAAAAGCGCCCTATCTTGCCGTATGCTTAATTTTACGATCATGCGATGGATATCGATTGCGCTGTTGACGGCGTTATTGAGCCGGGCCCAACCGCCTGTCGATCAGCCTGCCCCTCGGCCTCCGGTTGTGGATAGCCTGCCCCTGCCGGCGCCCCGCCCGCAGGCGCCCGATTATGACACAACCCGGTGGACCGATATCGCCCTGGCTGATACGGCTATTATGCTCGACCTTAAATACGCCACTGCCGATAATTTTGTGGAAACCCAACTTTACGATTGCCCGCGCTGCCTGTTGCGCCCCGAGGTCGCCAGGGCCTTGATCGCCGCGCATCGCGAATTGCAGGCCATGGGCTACCGGCTGAAAATGTTTGACTGCTACCGCCCGCTGCCCATCCAGTGGAAACTCTGGGAAAAAATGCCCGACCGCCGCTACGTGGCCGACCCGCGCAAGGGCTCCATGCACAACCGCGGCGCCGCCGTTGACCTCACCCTTGTCTATCTTGACGGCGTCGAATTCGACATGGGTACGCCTTTTGATTTTTTTGGAAAAAAAGCTTACCACGCTTATACCAATCTGCCCAAAGCCGTATTGGACAGAAGAAAGCTGCTCAAAGCAACCATGGAAAAACACGGTTTCAAGGCCACGTCGACAGAATGGTGGCATTATGCGTATATTCGGAAAAATTACCCGCTGTCAGATTACATGTGGGAGTGCAGGTAAAAGGAGGCACAATTTGCTCCTTCCGGCCTCAACTTAAGGGCATTGTGCCAGGGGCGAGTCATACAAAAAAAAAGAGGTCAGCGTTTCCCTTAACGTTGACCTCCTCGGAAGTGTGGAATAGTATTATAACTATTAAACTTGTTTTGGCACTTCAGGTTGCTCTTCGAGCTCACTTTTTTGCATGCCATTATCATTTTCTGCCGAATGGGCCGTTTCGATGGCATGTGCAAGCGGTTCCGTGAAGGGGCGAGGGCCTATCAATCGTTCGATATCCGACTTGTGGAGCACCTCTTTTTCCAGCAGCGTATTGGCAAGAATTTCGAGTTCGTTGCGGTATTTGCGCAGTAATTCCTTCGCGCGCTCGTATTGAGCTTCCACCATGTTGCGCACTTCGTCGTCGATCATCGAAGCCGTCTCTTCAGAGTAGGGCTTGTGGAACTGATCTTGCTGAATGCCGTAGAAAGACACCTGGCCTACCTTTTCATTCATGCCAAAAATCATCACCATGCTGTAGGCCATTCGCGTAACCTGGTCGAGGTCGCTTTGCGCGCCGGTTGAAATTTTGTCAAAAATAATCGACTCTGCCGCGCGGCCGCCGAAAGTCATACACATGCGGTCGAGCAATTGCTCGGTGCGGGTGATGTATTCCTCCTTTGGCAGGTATTGGGCATAACCCAAAGTGCCGATGCCGCGGGGAACGATCGTCACCTTCACCAGGGGCGAAGCGTGTTCGAGATACCATCCGCAGATAGCGTGGCCTGCCTCGTGGTAGGCGATAATGCGTTTCTCATCGGGAGAGATGAGGCGATTTTTCTTTTCCAGTCCGCCGATCACGCGGTCGAGCGCCGAGTTAAAATCGTCCATATCCACCGTTTTTTTGTTGCGGCGGGCGGCAATCAGGGCAGCTTCGTTGCAAACGTTGGCGATTTCGGCGCCGGCAAAGCCGGGCGTCATTTCCGACAGGGCGGCGGCAGTGACTTCGTCGGCTTTTTTAATATTCTTGAGGTGGACGTTAAAGATGGCTTCGCGGCCTTTGAGGTCGGGGCGGTCGATGCCGATTTGGCGGTCGAAGCGGCCGGGGCGCAGCAGGGCGGTGTCGAGCACGTCGGGGCGGTTGGTGGCGGCCATCAGGATAACGCCCTTGTCGGTGCTAAAACCGTCCATCTCTACCAGCATCTGGTTGAGGGTGTTTTCGCGTTCGTCGTTGCCGCCCTGTATGCTGTTTCGGCCTCTAGCGCGGCCAATGGCGTCGATTTCGTCGATAAATACGATACATGGCGCTTTTTCGCGGGCCTGGCGGAATAGATCGCGCACGCGGGAAGCGCCCACGCCCACAAACATCTCCACAAAATCGGAGCCCGAGATAGAGAAAAACGGCACTCCGGCTTCGCCTGCAACGGCCTTGGCCAGCAGCGTTTTACCGGTGCCCGGAGGGCCTACCAGCAGCACGCCTTTGGGAATTTTGCCGCCCAATGCAGTGTATTTTTTCGGATTTTTCAGAAAATCCACTACTTCCATTACCTCTTCCTTGGCTTCATCGAGGCCGGCCACATCCTGGAAAGTGATATTTACCTTGCTGTTTTGGTCAAACAGTGTGGCTTTCGACTTGCCAATGTTGAAGATCTGAGCGCCAGGGCCCCCGCCTGCGCCGCCTACGCGCCGCATGATAAAGACCCATAAAGCTACCACGATGAGAATAGGCAGAATCCAGCTCACGATAAGATAGAGCCAGTCGCGCTCCGTATCGTATTTGGCATAGATGCGATCTTTAACCGGAATATTCTGCTCATCCTGAACATCTTTCAAAAAAGCGTCAAACGAGGTAGGAGAGCCGATCTCCATCCAGTAGTGGTAGCGATTGCCGCCGAGGTTGCTTTGGGAAGCGTCGCTATACTTGGGGTCGCTGAGTTTTTCCTGCTTGATATAGATGCGGGCGGAGCGTTCGTTGATCACCACCAGCCTTTCCACGGCCTGGTCTACGAGCATTTCCTGAAGGCGGTTGAGGGAGATAGGCTCCTTACTGCCTTTAGACATACTGTAGAAATTCAGGGCAAGCAGCAAAATCGCAATCACGCCGTAAATCCAGTAAGATCCCAGCCCCGGTCTGCCGGGTTTGGGATCGCGATTGCCGTTATTATTGTTGTTTTCCATCCAATTCTCTTTTACAACTCAAATGCTAGTCATGCGTATTAACACTGCGGCGTCGATTTCGTTGAGCGATTGTCGACGAAGTGCAGGCAAAAGCCTATAAAGTTTCGTATTCCGTGAATATGGCGTCGCTCCACAAATCTTCCAATTCGTAAAAAGTGCGCGTTTCGCGATAAAAGACGTGGACCACCGTCGAAAAAAAATCGACGCAAATCCAGCGCGCATGGCGTTCTCCTTCTACGTGAACGGGCGACAGGCGCATTTCTTCTTTTACGCGTTTGCAAATATTATCGGAGATTGCTTTTACCTGCGTATTGGAGTCGCCTTCGCAAATGACGAAAAAATCAGCGGGGGCGTCTTCCAGGTGTCGAAGGTCCAATTTGACAATCCGCTTGCCCTTGATGTCCTGTATGCTATCGATGATCAAATCGTTGAGCGCTTCCACATTGGGCTTCAGCGGTCTTACTTTAACTTGTGAATTCAAACTGTCTCGTTAGTTTTGTGATAAAATTCCATTTGGAAATAAAAGTATCAACATTGTCTCATTCAAACACACTTTTTGTCGGAAAGGTTCTTTTGCACTTTCCCAGCCTCGTTTCTACAAACGAATACGCCCTGGATTTGCTATCAAAAAGCAAGCCAATGGAGGGAACTGTCATATCTGCCGACTTTCAGACGCGGGGCAAAGGACAAATTGGCAGCAGTTGGGAAAGCGACCCCGGCCAAAATATCACGCTCAGCGTTATCATGTACCCTTCTTTTTTGCCGGCCCAGCGGCAATTTTACCTCAGTGAGGCGGTTGCGCTGGCGGTCAGAGATTGCGTTGCAAAGTACGTCGAAAATCAGGTGACTGTCAAGTGGCCCAACGACGTATATATCGACAACTGCAAAACTGCCGGCATTTTGATTCAGAACTCGGTTGCCGGCGCTTTTTTGCAGAGCAGCGTCGTGGGTATCGGCCTGAATGTCAATCAGTCGGTTTTTTTGCCTTCGCTTAGCCGCGCCACATCGCTTTGCCTGGCCCGCGGCAACCGCCCGGTCGACCTCGACGAGTTGCGCGACGCCCTTTTTGCCTGCCTGGAGGCGCGTTATCTGGCCCTGCGCGCCGGCCAATTCGAAGCGCTGCGCGAGGATTACTACGCGCATTTGTACCGCTACCGCCTGCTGTCGACTTTTCGCACAGCCGATGGTCGCCTGCTGGAGGGCCGAATCGAGGGGGTTGATGATATCGGCAGGTTGCTCGTGGCGCACGACGGCGCCGTCGAAGCTTTTGACCTCAAAGCTATTACCTTAATCGATAACGACCGGGCGGTTTAATAAGCTGCCGCAAATTGCCGCAGGAAGCGCACGTCGTTTTCGAAGAAAAGCCGGATGTCGCCAATGTCGTACAATCGCAGTGCCTGGCGCTCGATGCCCATGCCGAAGGCAAAACCCGTATATTTACGCGAATCAATGCCGCAGTTTTCCAGCACCTGGGGATCCACCATGCCACAGCCCATAATTTCGAGCCAGCCGGTGCCTTTGGTTAGGCGGTAGTCTTTTTCGGTTGCTGTGCCCAGGTAAACGTCCATTTCAGCGCTGGGTTCGGTGAAGGGGAAATACGAGGGCCGCAGTCGGATACTGACTTGTGGGCCGAACATTTCGCGGGCGAAATACAACAGTGTTTGTTTCATATCGGCAAACGATACGTTTTCATCCACATACAAACCTTCCACCTGGTGAAACTGGCAGTGCGAGCGCGCCGACACGGTTTCGTTGCGGTACACCCTCCCCGGGGCAATGATGCGGATGGGGGGCTGTTGCGAGGTCATAACCCGTGCCTGCACCGACGAAGTGTGGGTGCGGAGCAGCATCGAGAGGCTGTCCTGCAGGTAAAACGTATCCTGCATATCGCGGGCCGGGTGGTCTTCGGGGGTATTCATGGCCGTAAAGTTGTGCCAGTCGTCTTCGATTTCGCGTTCATCAGCCACCACAAAGCCTATGCGTTCGAAAATGCGGATGATGCGGTTCATCACAATCGCCACGGGGTGCCGGCTGCCCAGGCTGAGCGGTTCGCCGGGGGCGCTCAGGTCAAGGCCTTGCGCGCCGGCGTCTTCACTGCTGCCTTCGAGTTGTTCTTTGAGGGCGGCGTATTTGCTTTCTGCAGCTTCTTTGGCGGTATTGAGCAACTGGCCGAACTCTTTTTTCAGTTCGTTGGGCACGTTTTTGATCTCGCCAAACAGGGGTTTGATGATGTTTTTGGCGCCCGCATACCGAATGCGGAATTGCTCCAACGCCTCTTCAGTGGCGGGTTGGGCGGCTTCAATTTCTGCAATGATACCTTTTACCGTGTCGAAGATTTCAACTGACATCTCCTGTCGTTTTTGCTTTTGAAGCGGCAAAGGTACGATTTTTTTGACCTTAAAGTCGAGCTTCCAGTTACTTAGCCCGCTTTTTTTTATACAATTGATAAATATCCTTTAGCCTAATCGTATCCCCTTTGTCGTCAACAACTTGTAACACATAGCGAAATAGTACGCGCGTACCCGCCGGCGCATGGTAGTAGGTCACCCAGGCATCTGCCTCGCGCATGCCTACGCAGCCGTTGGAATAGGCCTTTCCCAGTGTTTTGGGGTTGGTAGTGGGGTGGATGAGGCAGCCGGGGCGGCGACCGCCGATTTCGGGCTCCAGCCAGGGGATTTGCGGGCAGCGCGTCACCCGGCCGTCGTCGCGGTGGGTTTCGGTGTAGGGCTTGCAATTACAAGGGTCTATCCACGATGGAAAACGTTCGATTCGCACAATATGGCCCTTCCCAACAGGTGTGCGCAGGTCTACTTCGCGGCCTGCCATTTCGAGGTAGCGCTTCTGGTCGCGCCCCACGCGCACCGGGAAAGTATACAATACGCTGTCGCCTTCCATGATGCGCAACTTGAATTCGGGGATATTCACGTCGATCCAGGTGGAGTCAATGCGGGATTGCAATTCGGCGGCCAGGGCTTCGCCGGGTATGCCCAGGGTGTCGCCTTTGTGCAATACCGCCATTTTTTGCTGGTCGTATACAAATTGCCCCCTGGCCATCAACCGGTAGTAGTCGGTTTCAGCCAGGGTATCTATCAGCCAGGGATTGGCGCGCACCAGCAGATGTTCAGTAAGTTGATATGGCAATAAGCTATCCCAGGCCGCTACCAGCGAATCGAGATAAGGAAAGTATTTTTTTATGGTAATGTCGCGATCCAACACAATGCGGGCTGTAAAAGAATCGACGAAAACTTCATTTGTACTATCTTGCGCCACCTGTGCTTGCCCCGGCGTTGAGGAATCCCCTGAAGACGGCGCATCCCGGCATCCTTGCAGTAAAATAACAATGAACAAAAAGTATTGACTTGAGATTTTCATATTATGTTGTAGGTTGTAAGTTG
>JRYG01006353.1_pt1 | contig 11887 bp, 11 predicted proteins | sample 235341 | NCBI WGS metagenome assembly JRYG01 (sample SAMN03074218, study PRJNA261478) | activated sludge metagenome | biome: Wastewater Treatment Plant; feature: Wastewater; material: Activated sludge; isolation source: activated biomass of a wastewater treatment plant treating hydrocarbon... ... | reverse complement strand
ATGATCCGCAGTCTATTCTGAATTATTTTCGCAAAATGATTCAACTGCGCAAATCAGAACCCGCCCTCGTGTATGGCGATTGGAAACTGCTGGATGTCGATAACCCCGATGTTTTTGCCTATACGCGTTCGCTTAATGGCAAAACATTGCTGGTTTTGTTGAATTTTAAAGCGACGAAAGCAACTGCTAATACCGGCTTGAATCTCGAAAGCGCCCGCGCACTGATCGGCAATTACGCCGATCCATCCACCGATGGGCAATTGAGACCGTACGAAGCAGTAGTTTTGTCTTTATAAGGGTGACAGGGCATAACCATCAACTGAAGGAGTTATTCCTCGTATAGCATTGACTACTAGCTGTTTAAATAGTTGATTGGAAATACCCCGGTATTGTTGTTACTTTTTTCATCGCCAAAAAAGTAACCAAAAACGCTAGGCAAATTTAATTGCTCCGCTAAATTTGCCGGCTCTCCCACTCCCGGATTGTTTGATTTTTAAGCTTTTATCTCCTAAATTGATGGCTATGGGGTGACAGGGTGACGAAGCAATCAAAACCGACAACTGATGAGCGATCAAGGCATCCATATTTTGCCCGTCTGGCAAAAACGACCGGGCAGCCTGCTGACGGCAACGACGGACGCCGTGGTCGTTGAAGAACCATTGGAAATCAGAATAAGCTATGGCGAGCCGGGCCGCCGGCGTACCGACAGCCTGGCCGTTACCATGCGCACCCCCGGCCACGATGCCGAGCTGGCCCTCGGCTTCCTGCTCACCGAGGGCCTCATCGGCAGCGCCCATGATGTGGCCGAAATACAGGAAATCCCCGCCACCGCCGGCGATGAACCCCACGATAACCGGCTGCTGGTATCCCTGCATCCACAGGTCAAATTCGATATGTCGCGCGTGGAGCGCCATTTTTATACGTCTTCAAGCTGCGGCATCTGCGGCAAGGCTTCCATCGAACAGGTGCGGGCCGTGAGTTGTTATTATCCACAACAAGGGCAACCCGTTGTGACAGCCGGTATACTCAATAGATTGCCCCAAACCCAACGCCTGGCCCAATCGCTTTTTGAGGCCACCGGCGGTATCCACGCAGCAGCTTTATTTGACGACGCCGGGCAGTTGCTGCTGCTTCGCGAAGATGTAGGCCGCCACAACGCGCTCGATAAACTCATCGGCGCCGCGATGATGAAACATTGGCTGCCCCTGCGCCGGCATATCGTGCTGGTTAGCGGACGCGCCGGCTTCGAGCTTGTACAAAAATGCGCCATGGCCGGCGTACCGATCCTGGCCGCCGTGGGCGCCCCATCAAGCCTGGCCGTCGAACTGGCCGAGGAAACCGGTATGACGCTCGTCGGCTTCCTGCGCAATGACCGCTTTAATGTGTACAGCTGCCCCGAGCGGGTGGAGTAGCGAGGAGGAGAGGAATTGGACCAGGCCTTTGTGGTACTTTGTGCGCTTGGCGCCTTAGTGGTAATAAAAATCGGATTAAACGCTGTTTTTCTTTTAACACAAAAACACTAAAACCACACAAAGACACAAAAGCATAGCCTTTTTCAAACCTGAAAGGCTTTGCACAATGAATTTCCTATGACAATATCCTGGAATACAAGTATATCACTGGCCCTCCTTGCCCTGATCGGGGCCGGCTGCAGCCCCCGACTGAGCTCCCGTTTCTGCACCCCTGCCGACCTGGCGCTTCCTTCTTCTTATGATCAGGTGAAACCCCAAAAACAGCTCAAACGCGACCCCTGCAACAACTACCAGTCGTATATTCCCGATACCCTGCACCTCGACCATACCCCCATTAAATACATCAGAGTGAACGTGCATTGGGTGAATTCCAGCGATAAACTGAGCAATTACGACGGTGAGGAAGCCATAAAATTTACCAAAGGGCTTATGCACGCCGTCAATTACGACCTGGCCAAAAATGCAAAGATGCTCCTGCCCCGCCGCAATACAACGCCGGTGATCCCCACCCAATACAGGATGGTACTCACCGGTCGCCCCGGCGAGCCCGCAGATGAAGGTATTTATTTCCACTACGACGACGAAGTCTGCTATTATATCCATAAAGGAAAAAACGCCAACCTCTTCGACCGCCGGGTCATCCAACGCTATGGTATCCAACTCGATACCGTCCTCAATATTTTTATCATGCCCCACCACCCCGACAGCGTGGTGTCCAGCACTTATCTGCCCGGCGGAGTGGGCGTGGCCTTGGGCAGCGCGGTGAAAATGGCAGGCCCCTACGAAAATCCCCGGTTGACTTACTGGGATTTCCGCGGCGTACTCAACCACGAAATCGGCCACATTTACAGCCTGTCGCATACCTGGGCCTACAACGACGGCTGCGACGATACCCCGCTGCATCCCCAAGACTGCTTCGGGCCCCACGACCGCCCCGGCTGCGATACGCTGGTATCCAATAATTTTATGGACTATGCCGCCGTACAAAACGCCTGGACGCCCTGCCAAATCGGCAAAATCCACCAGCGTATGGCTACCGCCAATTCCAAAACACGCGCTTTCCTGCAACCCAATTGGTGCCAACTCCACGAAGACCGGCATATTTATGTCAAAGATTCCGTCACCTGGACCGGCCACAAAGACCTGGAAGGCCACCTTACCATTGAACCCGGCGCTGTGCTGACCATCCGCTGCCGCGTAGCTCTGCCCGCCGACGCCAAAATCACAGTGAAGCCCGGCGGCAAGCTGGTCCTCGACAACTGCCGCCTGTACAACGATTGCGGCGATGTTTGGCAAGGTATAGAAATCCAAACGCTGGGAAAACTCAGCGCAAAAATCGAAGCTGTCGGCCAACCGGTAATAGAACACGCCCTCAACACATTACAATAAGCGGCTTTTTGCTACCTTGCATGACCATTGCATCAAAAGGCCATGAAAAAATACTTGTCCGTTTTCGCCCTCTTACTGGCGCTTACCCAGCTTTTCTATTTCCAAACCCGCTATGCCGGGTTTGTCACCGATTTCACGGGATTGGCCGCCCGGCTTGAAACCGGCGACTGGACCGATATTTTTTCGAGTTTTGGTTTCCCCGCGCTGCATCCGGCGCTTTTTTCATTTTTTTATTTCTTTTATAAATCATTTGGTCCCGACGGACTGGGCTGGCATGCTGTTCATACGATTATGCACGCCGCCAACGCCTTACTCCTTTTTGCAGTTGTTGAGCGTTTGCTAACTATTTTTCGCTTCGAGCGGGCGGTTTGGCCTGCACTGGCGGCTGCGGTGTTTTTTTTGCTGTCGCCCAATCAGACAGAGGTGGTGGTATGGCGGGTTTGTTTTAATTATTTGATGGCATGCGCCTTGGCGCTTTTTACGGTATACTTCTTATTAAAAGAATTGGAACTCCCCTCTGCCCGCAGCCGGTATTTCGGTCTGGCAGCTTTTGCTTTGGGCTTGTTTACATTCGAGCTTACCCTGGTTGTTCCTTTTATTTGCGCAGCTATCGCCGCCGTTGTGGCTGTTGAACACCAGGAAAAAAACCGTTTTGCGCGTGTTTTACGCCAATTCATTATCCCACAACTGGCGCTGGTGGCGCTGTATTTTGTGCTTACCAAATGGAGCCTTGGCGTATGGGTGGGATATTACGGCGCCGAAACGCACCTGCGTTTTCCACTAGCGGAAGTTCTGGGCAATTTTTTTCGCTATGGCATCAAAACCCTGTTTTTCGTCCGTTTTTTTGAGCACCCCACCAAAGAGGCATTGTTTACAGCTTTTAGCCGTCCGGCTATTCTATATCCAGCCGTCATATTGGTATTGGCCGGCCTGGTTTTTTGGGCGGCGCGTTTCCGCCGGTTGTCGCCACAACTTAAATTGGCGGGGCTTATGCTGGTGTTGTTTGGCATAGCATTACTGCCTGTTATCAACCTGTATTTCAACTATTTACTACACATTGAAAACGATCGCTACGGCTATTTCGCTTCGATGTTTGCAGCCGGCATGCTGGCAGCTCTGCTGGCCTTGCTACCGCGCAATGTTTTTTATGCGCTGGCGCTGGCCTATGCGCTCGTTACAAGCGTATACTTACACCGGGCAGTTTCCTATTGGCGAACCGGTACCTGGTTGTACCAATCGCTGCTGGCCGATTTCCGCTGGTATGACCGCCCCGAAGTGTATGTGCTTAACCTGCCCGATAATTACCAGGGCTGTCCGCTGTTCCGCGATTTTCATCCCGATAGCGACAATGCGCTGTCAGACGCCCTGCGTTATGTGAAACGCCACCCCTACGAAGGCAAACTTTTTGAAGTTGCCCAGTTCAACCTCGCCCACGCCGAAGACGGGATCACCGCTTCCTGGGCAGATAGCGCCAATACAATTGCCGTTCAGTTTGAACAATACGGCAATTGGTGGTGGCGAAAAGGCATCGGCGCTTCCGATTATGAGACGGATTTTTTTGTTTTTGATAAAAATGACCTTCAATACCAACTCACCTTAAAAAAACCTCATCCCCAGGCAGTTATCATTTTTCAAAAGGCCGGCAAATGGTTCGAACTGCCCCGCCCTGCTCAATGAATTTCCCCACGCTGTCTTCCAATATCATTGCGTTGAGGCAGAACGGAGTCAAATGGCGAACCGGGGTTGTCACTCTCCCGATCTTTTTCCTCCATAAATTGTTATAAGTCTAAATAAAAATTGCCAAATTCGGCACTGCAAATCGAACACCCTATTTGCCTTAACCATGACACCGTTAAAAGAAGAATATCCGGTGATTGCGCTCTCCGGAAACAGCGATATTGGCTCAACAACGCCCGTAAATGGGGCACAACCGCCCGCCCGTTTTACCGGGTTGAAACTCGCCGATCCCAAGTCTTACGCCGCCGGGGTTCCCGGCATACTCATTGCACTGCAACATGCGGCCAAATATATGTCGCCCGACCAGGCGGTAAAAACCATGTTCAAGCTCAACCAGAAGGGCGGCATCGACTGCCCGGGTTGTGCCTGGCCCGACCCCGACGACGAGCGTTCGAGTCTGGGCGAATACTGTGAAAACGGGGTAAAAGCCATCGCGGAAGAGGCCTCCAGCAAAAAAATCGACGCCGCTTTTTTTGCTGCCCACAGCATTGAAGAATTGCTGACGTATTCCGATTTTGAACTGGGTAAACTGGGCCGGCTGGCGCAACCTATGGTTTTGCGCGAAGGCGCCACACACTACGAACCTATTACCTGGGAAGAAGCGTTTGCTACAATCGGGCAGGCGCTCAACGAACTCGACTCGCCCGATGAGGCTGTCTTTTATACATCCGGGCGCGCTAGTAATGAAGCTGCATTTTTATACCAGCTTTTTGTACGCGAATTTGGCACCAACAACCTGCCGGATTGTTCCAATATGTGCCACGAATCGAGTGGAGTTGGACTTAGTCAGACCATCGGCATTGGCAAGGGCACAGTGACGCTCACCGATTTTTACGAAGCCGACCTGGTGATCGTGATGGGTCAAAACCCCGGCACCAACCACCCCCGCATGCTGTCGGCGCTGGAGCGCTGCAAGGAAAACGGCGGCAAGATCATATCTATCAACCCGCTGCCGGAGGCCGGCTTACAGCGGTTTATCAACCCCCAGCGATTAGGGAAAATACTGAGCGGCGGCACTCCCCTGTCCGACTTGTTCCTCCAGGTGCGCATCAATGGCGATATGGCGCTGCTCCGAGCCATTGAACTACTTTTATTGGAAGCCGACAACCAAAACCCCGGCAGTGTATTCGACCGCGATTTCATCAACCAATACACCTCGGGCTACGAAGATTTCGTCAACCATCTTCAACAATACCGTTTTCAGGACATGGCCGCGGCCTGCGGCGTTCCCGAAGCGCAATTACAAGCGGCAGCGGCTATGATCCAATCGGCCCGCAAAATCATCGTCTGCTGGGCCATGGGCATCACCCAACACGAAAACGGCGTTGACAACGTGCGCGAGATCGTCAACCTGCTCCTGCTCAAAGGCAGCATCGGCAAACCCGGCGCCGGCTTATGCCCTGTGCGCGGCCATAGCAACGTACAAGGCGACCGAACCATGGGCATCTGGGAAACGCCAAAACCCGAATTCCTGGATCAGCTCGAAAAAACCTTCGGATTTGCGCCCCCCCGCCGGCACGGCTTTTCAACTGTTGAAGCCATTCAGGCCATGTACGAAGGCAAAGCGCGCGTGTTTTTTGCGCTTGGGGGCAACTTTCTTTCCGCTACGCCCGATACCGAATACACTGCACATGCGCTGCAACGCTGCCGGCTCACAGCGCACGTGAGTACCAAACTCAACAGAAGTCATCTAATACATGGTCGCCAGGCGCTCATCCTTCCCTGCCTGGGTCGCACCGACCGCGATGAGCAATCCGGAGGGGTACAATTTGTAACCACTGAAAATTCGATGGGCGTCGTGCAGCAATCGAAAGGAATTCTGCCGCCTTGCTCGCCGCATTTGCTCAGCGAACCGGCTATCGTGGCCGGCATGGCCCGCGCAACCCTCGGTATGAAAAGCAAAATCGACTGGAAAACGCTCATTGCCGATTACGACCGCATCCGCGACCTTATCGCTGCGGTCATCCCCGGGTTTTACGACTTCAACCGCCGCGTGCGCGAACCCGGCGGCTTCTACCTGCCCAACGGCCCCCGCGAACGCCGCTTTCCGACACCCGAAGGAAAAGCGCTTTTTACCGTCAATGCCGCTCCGCAAACAGCATTGTCGTCCGGACAGTATGTTTTGATGACTATCAGAAGTCACGACCAGTTTAATACCACCATCTACGGCCTCCACGATCGCTACCGCGGCATCTATAACGAACGCCGGGTAGCCCTCATGAACGCAGCCGATATGGCCGCCGCCGGATTGCAGCCCGGGCAAGTAGTAGACCTCTTCAGCGAATACGACGGTATAACCCGTTTGGCCCGGCAATTTATTGTGGTCGAGTACGCCATTCCGTCTGGTTGTATAGCCACTTATTTCCCCGAGGCCAACGCCCTGGTGCCGGTTAACCACTACGCGCGGGAAAGCAAAACGCCCATTTCCAAATCGGTAATCGTGCGTATCCAACCGGCAGCCGTCTGAGTTCTTGTATTGAAAAACTACGCCGAAATGAATATTTGGCTATCTTTAGGCGTTATCTATCACTGGTAATTAGCCGGCGCCTGTTTATTGGGTTATTCGGTTATTTGAAGCTTTGATATCGAATAACCGAATAGCCAACCATCACCCCGCAGTCACAATGTACGAAATTATCATAGGCAGCGTTTCCCTGAGTCTTCTCCACGCTTTATTGCCCAACCACTGGTTGCCGGTGCTGGCATTGGGGCGTTCGCAGCAATGGAGTCAGTCAAGTACCGAGCGACTAACATTGATTGCCGGCCTGGCACACGCCCTGAGTACTATTATTATCGGCCTGGCGATCGGCTATATTGGCCACCGGGCCGCCGCTCGCGTTGAAACTTTTACCCACTTCATCTCCCCGGTTATACTCATAGGCATGGGTATTTTTTTTATGTGGCGACACCACCGGCACCACCACTTCCATTTCGAAGCCAAGGGCCTTGACCTAAAAATGCCCCGCGGCCGCCTGATTTTTTTCATCGTTTCCGCTATGTTTTTTTCTCCTTGTCTGGAAATAGAAGCTTTCTTTCTCTCGGCAGGAGCTTATGGCTGGCAAGTAGTAGCGTTAATTGCCGTACTTTATCTCCTCATCACTGTAGCCGGTATGTGGACCTGGGTGCACTGGGCATATCCTCGCTTTTTGCACCTTAATTGGCACAAACTGGAACACAATGCCGGGCTTATTACCGGTGCAATGCTGGTATTGACAGGAGTATTGGGATTGTTATTACATTGACGGCAGCCGGCGCTTTTTCACTGCCGTTATCGTTAGCAATGTTTTTTCAAATGAAATTAAAATTGAGACACATTCATATTTGTATTTTGTGAATATTATTGCTAGCTTTGCATGTGTGGCTTAAACCATTCGTGGTTTTTGAACATTATCTACAATCAAAAAGGCAAATTTGTATATTTATTTGCCGTTCTTGACAAGTTTGGTATGGTATTTGAATTCTTTATAATACGACGGTAAACCAAAACAAACCTTCCCGTCGTTAAGAAGAACATTATAAAACCAACAGTACTATGAGAAAGTCAAAAAACGAAACTGTCGTTCTGAAGAAAGGTAGAGGCAACATCCAACTAGATTATGCCGAGTTGCGCAAGGCCGTTTTAGTGCTACGGGCAATTAATCACAAGTTGCGCCAACGCGTAATCGACCTCTTGGAAGAATTCGACAAGATGACGGTCACCGACATCTACATCAAACTCCGCCTTGAGCAATCAGTCGCATCTCAACATTTGGCCATCCTGAGAAGGGCAGGCGTAGTGATCACTGAGCGCAACGGGAAGTTTATCTACTATTCTCTTGACAAGGATCGCCTTCAGCAAATTTCCAAGCTGATCGAAGAATTGGCGCCGCGATAGCGCCTTTCCCCCCATTTTGCGGATATAATAGCAATTTTGCAGCGCCCCCCGGTGTTTGTACATCGGCGCGTTGTAATTTTGAAACATCGATAAAAAAACTCATCTTCGCTGTTGCTGTGGCTAAAAAGGGAGGAGTCCACAGCAGCAGTATGAGCATATTGCATTTTTAGAGAAAACTCAAATTTTGGGAGACTATGAGAAAGGCCAAAGTTGACCTGAACTACGAACAACTACACATGTCGTCGGAGCTCTTACGGGCATTGGCGCACCCCTTGAGGCTTAATATTCTGGAATTTATTGACAAAAACGAGGAAATCAACGTCAATAAAATCTATAATGCCCTCAAGCTTGAACAATCGATTACTTCGCAACACCTGCGAATTTTGCGCGCGGCAGGACTGGTAGAGACCAAACGCAGCGGCAAGTACATTCACTACAGTATCGATTACGAAAAGGTGAGGCAAGCCGTTGAGGCCATCCGGCACTTTCTGCTACCTGCCGGAGAATAACGCCGCTTAATCCTGTTCTTTGCCGGCATTTTTGCCCTCCTGGTCATTGTCGGCGCCCTTTCCTTCCAAGGAACTTTCGATGGAAGGCTGGGTTTCGTTTTGCTCCTGTGCAGCCGCTTCTTGTATTGTGTTTGTTCCTTCTTCTTCGTGATGTTTGTGCTTGAAAAAGCTGCGCTGGAACAGCAGAATATACAATACGCCCACCGTAATAGAGGAGTCGGCGATATTAAATACAGGTTTAAAAAACTGGAAGTGCCGCCCGCCAAGTATTGGAAGCCAGTCGGGGTAAAACCCTTCTACAAAGGGGAAATACAGCATATCTACCACTTTGCCGTGCAAAAAGCTCGAATACCCGCCTCCTTCGGGGAAAAGCTGCGCCAAGCCGCCGTGATAGGGCGACTCCGAAAATATTATACCGTAAAAAGCGCTATCGATGATATTACCGACAGCTCCCGCCAAAATGAGCGAAAAGCTGATCAGCAAACCCAATGAAGCGTCTGTAGTCAACAGAATGCGCAGGTAATACACCAGAAAACCTACCGCCAATATGCGAAACAAACTGAGCGCCAACTTNNCCAACTTGCCGTATTCTCCGCCCAGGTCGATGCCGAAGGCCATGCCGTTGTTTTCTACAAAATGAATGCGCGCCCAATCCAAACCCAGCATATTGAACTCATCTCCGTATTCCATATTTGTTTTGATCCAAATCTTCAGCGACTGGTCGATGAGCAATACCAGCGCAATAATCCCCCAAACGGCAACAGATCTTTTCAACTTGACAATCAATTTGTGATGTAATGTGATGATATCTCCTGTGCTTCCCGCAAATACTTAAATCCAGATATTAATCGTCGCTTTCGTCGTAATCGTCGGTCAGCTCTTCTTCCTCTTCCAGCAGTTCATCTTCTTCGAGCAACTCGTCTTCTCCTTCAACTGCGGGTTTGCTGCGCCTTACCATAGCATTTTGATGCATTTCGGCATACATTTGGCGGTTGCGGGCAATATCAATAGCCATAAACAACGCCTGCCGGAAAGAAGAAGGATCGGCTTCGTTTTGCCCGGCTATATCATAAGCCGTGCCGTGGTCGGGCGAGGTGCGCACTGCCGACAAACCGGCAGTATAGTTGACGCCGCTGCCAAACGACAGGGCTTTGAAGGGTATCAGCCCCTGATCGTGGTACATAGCCAGGATGCCGTTGAATTTGTTGTATTGCCCCGAGCCGAAAAAGCCGTCGGCAGAAAAAGGCCCCATGACGAGGATGCCTTTCTTTTTCATTTCTACAATAGCCGGCCGGATGATCCGCTCTTCTTCGTCACCGATCACGCCGTGGTCGCCGGCATGAGGGTTAAGCCCCAATACGGCAATGGTAGGCCTGTCTATGTCAAAATCAATGCGCAGGGTATCGTGCATGATCTGCACTTTGCGCATGATCAATTCTTTGGTTATGGCTCGGGCTACCTGGGCAACCGGCAAATGATTGGTGGCCAGCCCTACGTATAAATCGTTGCTTACCATCAACATGAGGCTTTCCTGGGCGCCCAGTTGCTGGGTCAGATACTCCGTATGCCCGGGAAAGGCAAAGCCGCTTTGCTGCATGGCGTGCTTGTTGATCGGCGCGGTAACCAACGCGTCAATTTCGCCTTTGCGCAAATCCTGTACCGCCGCCTCTAATGCTTTGAAAGCATATTTGCCGCTCGCCTCCGAAGGTTTGCCCAACGTGATATTCACATTTTCCTGCCAACAGTTGACAACATTGATCTTGTCGGTAACCATTTGGTTGACGGCTCTGATGGGCTGAAACGGAAAGTCGATACCCACAATGTTTTTGTGGTACGATACCACTTTGGTGGAACCATACACGATGGGGATACAACTATCCAGGATTTTTGGGTGGGAAAGTGTTTTGAGGATCACTTCCAGGCCGATACCATTCATATCGCCCATGCTGATCCCTACTTTTATTTTATTCATTACTCGAATATTTGTAACCGAAACGCAAAAGTAAGCAACAATATGGCGATTTTAACGAGAAGTTTCGAATTCTAAAGCTATTAAGCTACATTTTTCAACCGCTAACTGCCGAAGGCTGCCTATCTTTGCACCGCTTTTTAGGTTAGACATTTCGATTTGAAAGCAAAAAAGTCATACGGCCAGCATTTCCTCATCCACGAACAAGTGGCGCAACGCATCGCCGGCAGCCTCACCGGCGCCGACCAATACAAGCATGTGCTTGAAATAGGCCCGGGCAAAGGTATGCTGACTAAGTACCTGAAGGAACTGCCCTATGACCTGCTGGCTGTAGAGGCCGATCGCGATATGGTGGCTTACCTGCAACAGCACTATCCCGCTCTGAATGTAGTTTCTGCCGACTTCCTGCAACTCGACCTCAATACCTGCTTCCAAGGGGAACCTTTTGCAATTATCGGCAATTTCCCATATAACATCTCTAGCCAAATTCTGTTTAAGCTGCTCGATTACAGGGCAATTATCCCCGAATTGGTAGGTATGTTCCAAAAAGAAGTGGCCGAACGCGTGATCGCACCCCCAGGTAGCAAGGTTTACGGCATTACGAGCGTGCTGATACAGGCTTTTTATGAAGGTAAATACCTTTTTACGGTCGACCGACGCAATTTTTCGCCGCCACCGAAGGTGCAATCTGGCGTTATCCGCCTGGTGCGCCGCGCTCAACCCCTGGTAACCGAATCGGAATCCCTGTTTCGAAAAGTGGTCAAACAGGCTTTTTCCCAACGACGCAAAATGTTGCGCAATACGATGAAACCTTTCCTCGAGGGCGACCCCCTGCTGGAAGACCCCTTTTTTAACCAACGCCCCGAACAACTCTCTGTAACCGATTATGTGCAAATTGTGAAATGGATCAACGAACGCCCTCATAACCCCTCATAAC
>JRYG01009742.1_pt1 | contig 11898 bp, 13 predicted proteins | sample 235341 | NCBI WGS metagenome assembly JRYG01 (sample SAMN03074218, study PRJNA261478) | activated sludge metagenome | biome: Wastewater Treatment Plant; feature: Wastewater; material: Activated sludge; isolation source: activated biomass of a wastewater treatment plant treating hydrocarbon... ... | reverse complement strand
CAAAGCACGAGAGCAAATCAACAGAAGAGATCCCAAAGATAGAGTATGATTACCTCATCACAATGGGTTGCGGGGATAACTGTCCCTGGGTGCCGGCAAAGAACCGCATTGACTGGGATATCCCTGATCCGCGGGACATGGACAAGGATGAGTTCAGAAAAGTGAGGGACTTTATTGAGTCAAAAGTTCTGGATCTCCTTCGCAATCTCTGATACTGCCTTCGGTCCGTTAATTCCGATTCCAACACAACAACTTTCTTCACTTCTTATCCGTAAACTCATTTCAAAATCAAATGCTTTGAGATAATGAGTTTATACGCGTTTCTGATATTTGCGGCAATGTCATTTCTGTCCCCGCCACTTTCACATTCAAAAGATTACAGAACAGATAAGGATTCTGCTTCAGCATGGTTCGGAGAACTGAAGGAGGCCACATCCGCAAATGCCGGCCTGTGGAACATCGACATATACGGACCCGTGATGCTTGCAGATCCTGTATCGGGAAACATAATTNNAGCGATACAGCAGGCATGTTAACGAATGAAGGATCTGTATTTACCGGGACGCTTCCTGCAAATGTGAACATAGCAAACACATCCATTGAACTTTGGGGAAAGATGTGGGCAATGGTGATGATGCCTCTGCCAAAGAACAGGCATGACAGACTGAACCTGCTTTCGCATGAGCTCTTTCACAGTGCGCAGAAAAGACTTGGATTTTCGCCGCATAATCCGGACAACTCTCATCTTGACAGGCAGGAAGGCAGAATCTATCTCCGGCTTGAACTTGAAGCTCTGAAGAAAGCAGCAACAGCAAATTCACCGCAAGAATCGGACAAACACATATCTAACGCCCTGATGTTCGGAATGTACAGGTCCGAAGTTTTTCCCAGCGCTGATTCATCGGAAAATCTTCTTGACCTCAATGAAGGCCTCGCGGAGTTTACAGGTGCAATACACAGCGGCAGAGATCGCCGAGAGATGGCCTCACATTTCACAGAGAGCATTGACCGGTTTGTGAAGGAACAGACTTTCGTACGTTCGTTTTCATATCAAACCATTCCCGTTTACGGCTACTTCCTCAGTGCCCGTAAGAGCGGCTGGAACCTGCAGATCAATTCTGACACATATCTCAGAAGTTTTTTTCTGAAAGAATTTGGCGTTGAGATCCCCGAAGATCCGGCAGTCCATGTTGAGAATGCAATGGACGAATACAACGGAAGAATCATTGTTGATGAGGAATCCGCGCGTGAGCTTGAGAGAACCAAAAAGATTGCCGGATACAGGAAGGTCCTTGTTGATGATCCTCATCTCCAATTGCCTCTTGTCAACATGAACATGTCATTCGATTACAGAATGATCATGCCGATTGATGAACTTGGCACGGTCTATCCCGTGATCCGTGTGACAGACAACTGGGGAATACTCACTGTTGAAAAAGGTGCACTCATAAGCAAAGACTGGAGCAAGGTCAGCGTCAGCATGCCGCTTACTGTCTCGGGGAGTTCCGCTGCGGGAGATGGTTGGACGCTTGAACTCAATGACGGCTACGAATTGGTTCACAACGAAGGCACGGGCATGTATGGCCTGGAGAAGAATTAGGGTAGATCAGGAAAATTTCCGCAATGCTTTTGCATCTCTTGCCGACAAGAATTGTTTAAGTGCAACGGCATTCATAAATTGCAAAGAATTTAATCTCACCTAAAACCATATCACATGAAACCCACTGAAGCATACGGGCTTTGGGCGGAAATATATGACTCAAACGAAAACAGGACGCGCGACCTTGAAGCCGTCTCCTTAAAGAACACACTGAATCAATTCCGGTTTGAGAACTGCCTCGAGATAGGATGCGGCACGGGAAAGAACACGGCATTCCTTGCTGAAATTGCAAAGAGTGTTGTAGCGGCGGATATTACGGAACAGATGCTACAGAAGGCAAGAGAGAAGAATCTTTCCGGCAATGTGGAGTTTATGCTGTTTGATGCTAAGGGCAAATGGATTTTCAGCGGGCAGACGTTCGACCTGATAACATTCAGTCTTGTGCTTGAGCATATAGAAGACCTTGATGCTGTATTTGCAAAAGCGGCGACAGTCANNGAGGATATGTTTATGTCGGCGAGCTACATCCTTTCAAGCAATACACCGGAACAAAAGCAAGATTCGAAAGCGGAGAGGGAACAAGAATTGTGGAATGCTTTGATCACAACATCTCCGACTTTACTTCAGCGGCATCGTCCAACAACTTTGACATAGTGATGCTCAACGAATATTTTGATGAAGCAAACCGAAGCGGCATTCCAAGAATACTCACTATCCTGTTCAAGAACAGTTCAGGTATATAAAGACCAATGGAGATGAACAGCCGCACGGACAGTCGGCTTGAGAATTTCAGAAACGGATTCCTGAATGCAAACAGCTGGGAGCAGAGAAAGGACGGACCTCCGCTTTACCTGCTCGACGAACTTACCGAAGACGAAAGGAAGATCGCGGCGAAGGAGCTGTGTAATGCCGCAGGGCCCGGTGATTCATGGCCGGTTGCAGGTCTTGGGCATTTGCGGTCAACGGAATCTCTCCCGAAACTTTACAGATTGCTTTCCCAGGGCGGGCCGGGCTTCAAGATCGCAGTTGCACATTCCATCTTCCTCATCTCTGGAGATCGCACTGTTATAAAGGTTGTTCTCGATGAGGCCGCGAAGATCCATTACCTTAGTGAACTAATAGACACCTTATACTTACTCCCGGATTTCAGGGACGAAAAGATCAATGAGTTGCTCGCGAGACTGCGCAACCATCCTGAATATCTAATTGCTTACAATGCAACTCGCGCGCTTGGGCTTCCCACAGATACAGTTGTTCAGAAGTTCAGAGGCAAAGCGGCGGAAAGAAATAACAATTCAGAAAAACGGCAAACATCTTCAGCTCCGTGGTGGAAGAAGCTACTCGGTTTGGAATGATCAATGAATAACTAACTGAAGTTGAAGAAGGACAATTTCTTCGTGATCACAGGCGGACCGGGTGGCGGCAAGACCACACTGCTTGAGTTAATGCAGGCAAATGGAATTCCGTACGTTCCCGAGGTGGCCCGTGCTCTGATCTCCGAAAGGATCAGTCTTAACCTTCCTCCGAGGCCGGAGCCGTTTGAATTTGCACTGCAGATATTTGAAAAGGATCTCGGCAACTTTCTTCGGCATTCTGACGACAGCTCCGTAAGATTCTTCGACCGTTCATTAGTTGACAGCGCAGGAATGCTTAAGAGCCATTTCAGATCGCAGAAGGATCTCGATCATGTTCTCAATGAATACCGGTACAATTCAAGAGTTTTCATCACACCTCCGTGGAAAGAGATATACTGCAATGACAATGAAAGGGATCAGACATTTGAAGATGCTGTGAGAGTTTACAACGAACTGTTTCATTGGTATTCTGTGAATGGATACGAGCTTGTTGTACTGCCGAAGGATACGGCGGAAGCAAGGGCTGAATTTATAATGAACATGATCTTATCATGATGCTTGACTCGGCATCCCGCATTACCGAAACATCAAACATAAACAGAAGCGAAAAGCTGAGCGCCCGATGAAGAAGGATTACATAGCAGACAAGACCTTTAAAAATATTGACGGGAAGAAGACAACATTGCACAAGGCCGGTTATGAGAACTGCCGCTTTGTACACTGCGACCTGTCAAACTTCAACCTGACTGAATACCGGTTCATAAACTGCACATTTGAAACGTGCGATCTGAGTCTTGCCAATCTGAGTCTGACAACTTTCCGCGATGCGGAGTTCCGGGACTGCAAGATGCTCGGAATGCAGTTTGACAACTGCAATGACTTCGGGCTTGCATTCAGTTTTGACAATTGTATTCTTGATCATTCTTCTTTTTATAAGACAAAGATATGCAAGACAATATTCAGAAGGTCACAGCTGCATGAGACCGACTTCACCGAGTGCGACTTAACCGGCTCGGTGTTTGACGACTGCAGTCTTGCAAGAGCGATATTCCACAAGACAAATCTCGAAAAGTGTGACTTCCGCAACAGCCGCAACTACACTATTGACCCGGAGAATAACAGGATCCGCAAGGCAAAGTTCGCCTTTCCGGGAGTGGCAGGACTTCTTGACAAGTATGATATTTTGCTTGACGGCAAAGACTGAGCCGACGATGCGGATTGGTTTTGAGAAGTAATTGCAGTTGTGTTAATTTTCCGCTTTCCGCAACCAAGCCGGTATGAGGTTGAAATTTTCCGGCAGTGCGCGCGGACAATTCACATCAAATTAAAAGAAGGTCGAACATGAGACTGCTGTTAACCGCAATGCTAATTGCAATTGCAACAGGCGCATTCAATTCCGGCCACACCTCCGTATTTTCAGGAGAACTCAACGGCGACTGGGTTCCCGTTAAGCAGGTTCTCGGAGGAAAGGAACTTCCCGGATCAGTTTTCGAAAATCAGTTGCTCACAATCAGCGACAGCAATTACACATTGGTTGCTGAGAGCGCGGACAAAGGCACGGCAATTTACGCTGACGGCAGGATGGACATTTTCGGCAAGGAAGGTGTGAACATGGGAAGAAGCATTAAGGCGATTTACAAACTTGAGAATGAAGTGCTTACGATCTGTTACGATCTCACCGGCACTGATTATCCCGAGTCATTTGAAACGGAAGGCAATCCGATGTTCTTCCTTTCCGAATTCAAGCTAAAACTGTGAATCTTCCTCAAGATGCGCACGGCATTGACAAACAAGGTGGTGCAGATAAATACTGTCAATACACGGAGTGAAATTGACTGACAGTTATAAGTTGCAGGTAAATGCACTTCTTGCTAATGCAAAGAAGCATATACCCACCGCCTATTCCGAAGCGGCAGTCTCTAACGCGCTTGGGATCCTTGAAGCAACACCCCCGACGCTGAAGGAGATATCCTCACACATCTCCGAACAAGATTTTGCAAAGCCCATAATTCCGGGGAAGAGGTCGTTCAAAGAGACGCTTCACCATTTTCTTAACATTGAAGCGCTGAACTATGTGACGATCTATCCCGCTTTGCTGATTGACAAGCCGAAGGTTTACGGATTGCATGCAGAAAGAGATCTCGGTAGGCTCCGGCTTTATGAAGATTTCACGCGGGACGAGCTTCTGACCTCATTTGACCTGGAACGGAGAAAGACGCTGAACTTTCTTAAGGCGCTGAAGAAAACGGACTGGCAAAGGCAGATCATTGAGAGCGGCAAGTCCAGGCAGGAAACAATTTACTGGAGAGCCAGAGCCCTTGCGCTTCATGATCACACACATGTGTTAATTCTTCGTTTTCAGATGGGACTATGAATTAGTGCATTTCCTTGCCTGATCCGCGAAAGACGAAAAGCAAATGGGTGCACATCCGATATGATAAAAACTTTCTAAGCAGCTCTGAGAATCTTCTCCAACTTTCTGCCTTTGGCCAGCTCATCCACGAGCTTATCAAGATACCTGACTTGCCGTGTAAGAGGGTCTGCGATTTCTTCAATCCGGTAGCCGCAGATCAAACCTGTTATGAGATTCGCATTCGGGTTCAGCTTCGCGTCACGGAAGAACTTCTCAAAAGTGACTTTCCCTTCGATCAGTTCAGACAATCTTTTCCCGTCATATCCCGTAAGCCACTCAATAACCTGATGAAGTTCTTCTTTTGTTCTACCCTTCTTTTCCACTTTTGCCACATAGTGCGGATACACAGATGCGAATGTCATTTTTGCAATGCGTTCATCCTGATTGCCTGAATTTCCCATCTTTTGTTATCATATTTTTTTATACTTATGTTTCGATCTTACTTGTAGTCCTGCTTATTCACAGCCGCAGAATTTCTGTCCGCTTTCTTTAACCGGAATTAGAAGTTTCATTCTTTGGTAAGCCGGTCTGCCTCAAACTCCAGTACGGCTGAATTCATGCAATACCTCTTGCCTGTCGGCGGCGGGCCGTCGTCAAACACATGTCCAAGGTGCGAGTCGCATCTTCCGCATTTCACTTCGTAGAACAGGATTCCGAATTGCGGATCATCTGCATACGTTACACTTCCCTGCCGGCTTGGTTCAAAGAAGCTCGGCCAGCCGCAGGCACTCATGAATTTCGCATCGGAGGTAAACAGTTTGTTGCCGCACACTTTGCAATAGTATGTCCCAGCACCTTCAAAATCCCAGTACTCACCTGTAAATGCAACCTCCGTATTTTTGAGCCGGGCTATCCGGTAAGTTTCTTTGTCAAGCACCTTTCTCCATTCAGCATTATCAATGTTGAGTTTTGCCGTGTCCGTTCTTGAGTAATACGGATTCTTGTTGCCTGCATTCGGTTCGTCACCGAGTATATTGTGATTGACGGCAATCAGAGATAACAGAAATAGTATGAGTGCCGGAAGTGATATCATATGCTTAAGAAACAAAGTTGGATGTATGCTTGTCGTTTGTCTTCCCGCAACCGGATGCAGAGATCACAGGAGCGAAGAGTCTCGGGGTAATTGAAATTAGCTTTGCCATATCATCATATTGTTTTACGTTCTTAGCGGGAAGAATTTACCTATCGTTGAATTCAATTGATATTGAGATTGGGATCGAGTAGTACAACTCTTACCTTAATTATCAGTGTGTGCGTATTGGTCCTCATCCTATCTAAAATTTTTATGGCAAGCGAGTTCCGGTAAAGCCTTCTGCTGTCGGTCCTGCTCAGACATGCACTGCTGCATTTAAGCAACATAGCACTGACCTGAATATGACTTTGCCATTTAAGTTTGAAAATTCATTAAGTAATTTCTCAAACTGAATTCAATTGGGACGATTTATACCAAAGCGTGGGTTTGCTGGTGGAATTTGGGATACTTTTCTTTTCAGCTCATCCTGGAAGTATTTGATTTGTTAAATCAATTACTTATATGCATTACTATTTGAACTGCCCAGAGTCCTGGAATCAGCATGCGAATGTTTCTCAAGAAACATTTTCTTTCAACAATTAGATTGATCTACCCATTGCTTGTTCTCAATCCATTTGGCAGATGGTAGAATCGTTTCGGGCTTTGTTCCATCACTTGAATTGAAGTGTTCATGATGATAAACGCGGGATTAATTTTTGTGTGAATCAGTCTTAGTACATTAGTACCGGCTTCATGATTCGTCTCTTAGATGAACAAGAAGTTTGGAGCAGTGGAAATAGATTTCAAAATGTTTCTCAAGAAACATTTCTTCATTTGAATAAGTGATAAAAGACACATACGACATAATTGTAATTGGCGCAGGACATGCCGGAATTGAGGCATCTTTGTCTGCGGCAAGAATGGGGTGCCGGGTCGGCCTTGTCTCTATGGACTTGAACGCGATTGGCAGGATGAGCTGCAATCCGGCTATCGGTGGGACGGCAAAAGGTCACCTTGTGCGTGAGATAGATGCGCTCGGAGGGGTGATGGGTATTCTTGCGGATAGGACTGGCATTCAGTTCAAAATGCTCAACAAATCAAAAGGTCCGGCAGTATGGTCGCCGCGGTGCCAGTCAGACAAAGAACTTTACTCGCTTGAAGCAGCCAAGCTCATCAGAGAGCAGAATGGTATTGAAATCATACAAGATATGGCAAAGGAGCTAATGGTCGATGATTTGACGCATGCTTCAGGTTACAGCTACCATATAATAGGAGTGAGAACTGAGCTTGGAAGGGAGTTGAAATGCCGGTCGGTCATAATTACATCGGGTACATTCCTTAATGCTGTGATGCATACGGGAAGATCGGCAACCGAAGGCGGAAGGATAGGGGAGAAGTCAGCAACCGGCCTTTCGGAATGTATGCTTCAGCTTGGATTTGAGACCGGGCGACTCAAGACAGGAACTCCTCCAAGGTTAGACAGGCATTCAATTGATTACGGAAAGACGGAGGTTCAGCCGGGAGATGAAAGCCCTGTGCAGTTCTCTCATAAGAAATTGTCCGGCTTTCCCGTACAGCCTCAGGTTGACTGCTTCCTTACTCATACAAACGAGGAAACTCATGAGATTTTAAGAACCGGCTTTGAGGACTCACCGATGTTCACGGGACGTATTAAAGGAGTGGGTCCGAGATATTGCCCTTCAATCGAAGACAAGATCTCCCGGTTCTCGGAAAAGCCGAGGCATCAGATATTCCTCGAGCCCGAAACACTGGACGGAGATACCATCTACATGAACGGGTTCTCTACGAGTCTGCCGGCAGAAGTACAGCAGGAAGCAATTAATACGATTCAAGGTCTTGAAAAAACAAGACTTATAAAACAAGGCTATGCAGTTGAGTATGATTTTTTCCCGACGCATCAGATCAATCTTACTTTGGAGACGAAGCTTGTTTCCGGGTTATACACTGCCGGGCAGATAAACGGGACTTCGGGATATGAGGAAGCGGCGGCACAGGGACTGATGGCGGGGATAAATGCTGCGCTGAAGCTACGGGGCGAAGCCCCGTTCATTTTGAAAAGAAGCGAAGCTNNTGATCTTATAAACAAGTGTCCGGAAGAACCTTACCGGATGTTCACGAGCAGTGCCGAGTACCGGCTTGTTCTAAGGCAGGATAATGCGGACCTGCGGCTGATGAAATACGGCTGGGGGTTCGGACTTATTGATGACGGGAAAATGAACAGACTCAAGGAGAAGACATTGCTGATAAGTGAGGCCGTAAGTGAATTCAGCAGAAGGACCATAAGCCCCGAAGGGGCGAATGAGTATCTCGAAAGCCGTAACTCGGGAAAGATCTCACAGAATGAGTTCATCGCCAACATAATAAAGCGGAACGAAGTATCACTCCGGACTCTTCTCGAAAGCAACTTCTTTTCAAACAACCGGCTCGCCGCGAAAATACTCCGAGACAGCGAAGCACTCGAACAGATCGAAATCGATATCAAGTACAAAGGATACATCGACAGACAGGAACAGCAGATCGAGTCGTTCATGAGAAACGAGAAGATCCGCATTCCGGAGGACTTCAAATATGAAAAGATAAGATCCCTATCTGCAGAAGCGATGGAGAAGCTCAAACGTGTGAAACCAAATTCAATAGGGCAGGCGATGCGAATAGCAGGAGTGAGGCCGTCTGATATTTCCGCCATAATGATTTACATGAGAGGTTAGGCATGAAAGAAAACCTAAAGAGGCAACCCGTGCACGTTGTTTACGGAGGAGCACAGCTATTCAGATCCGGGACATTCAGGAAGATCGGTGAGCTTGCGCTATTGTCATTCAACAGTTATGCAGATGACATCCATGAGTTTGCAACAGCCTTCGGAATGAAAAAGGATGAGACATGTATCAGGGTTTACGAAAGAGTAAGGTCAAAACTAGAGTCAGAAGCTGTGGAAGATTACAGGATAGACTTCGAAGACGGGTTCGGATACAGGACTGATGAGGAAGAGGATGAAGCGGCTGTCCAATGCGCACGCGAAACCGCAGGAGCAATGAAGGACAATTTGCTTTCGCATTATTTCGGAATAAGGCCAAAACCGTACAGCGGGGAATTGCGAAGCAGGTGCCTCAGAACTATTGAATTGTATCTTCGTCAACTTCTAGAAAGCTCTTCGGGAAAACTGCCGGACAATTTTCTCATAACTCTTCCAAAGGTTGAATCTGCCATGCAGGTATCTGAATTTGTATCCGCTTTGGAAAAGACCGAGAAGCTGCTGAACATTAAGAATGGATCGCTGAGGATAGAGGTAATGGTTGAGACTGCCGCATCGCTTATTGGCGGAGACGGAACACTTTCGCTTCCCTTGATTGCAGAAGCCGGTGAAGGCAGAATTGAATCTGCACACCTTGGGGCATTTGACTATACTGCAGAGCTTGGAATAATTGCAAAGTATCAGACCCTCCGCCATCAGGCGTGCGATTTTGCAAGGAACATGATGAAGGCCTCGCTGGAAGGCAGCGGCATCCGGCTCTCTGACGGGGCAACAAACATAATGCCCATAGCCCCTCACAAAGGTGAGTCATTGACTGAACAACAGAAAGCAAACAACAGAAACGTTGTACACTCTGCATGGAAATTGCACTTTGACAACATAGCCCACTCACTCGAGAATGGTTTCTACCAGGGTTGGGATCTGCATCCGGCTCAGCTCATTCCGAGATATTCAGCCACTTATAATTTCTTTGCTGAAAATCTTGCAGACTCATCCTCACGCCTTCGGAATTTTCTCGAACAGGCGGCAAGGTCAACAACACATGCAAATGTTTTTGATGATGCCGCTTCAGGACAGGGACTTCTGAATTTCTTTATAAGAGGGTATAATTGCGGAGCCATAACCGAAGATGAAATACGGAACGCGGGGCTGACGGTTGAAGAACTTGGAATGAGATCGTTCTCTAAGATAATCTCTTCACGCAGTCAGTAGCATCTGCTTGCCGGATCACATTTCGGGAGTTTGCTTAAAATGATCCTCTGAACAATCAACCCGGTGTTCCGCAACATGCTTACCTATTGCTGTATTATTTCTTAAACTGCCTTCTTAATTTGACAGAGCAGAAGTTCCAAATCAAAAACATCTTCCGTGCATATCATCAAGAGTAATCTGTTTGAAAAGTTTCCCGAGATACTGTTCGGCTTCAGCACGAAGCAGGGAGGAGTTTCACCGGGGACATATTGCCTTAACCTCGGGCTTAACACAAATGACGAACATGAAAATGTCCTTGCAAACAGAAAACTGTTCTTTGATGCACTTGGTATAAAAGAAGGTGAAGTGTCATTTCAGAAGCAGATCCATTCCGCAACTGTCAAATATGCGCATGCACCTCAGCACCACGGTGAGTGTGATGCACTTCTTACCGACAAAACAAGAAACTTTATCGCCGTGAGCGTTGCCGACTGCGTTCCTGTATTCCTATATGAGCCGGCAAAGAAGGTCGTTGCGGGAGTTCATTCGGGATGGAAAGGATCCGTGGGGATGATCCTTACTCATGCCTTAAGGGAAATGAAAGAGAAATTTGGTGCTGACACTTCACAGATGTTGGCTTACATTGGCCCTTGCATTTCGGCAAAGAACTATGAAGTTGGAGCTGAAGTGGCAGAACTTTTTGATGATGAATTTTTGATCCGGTCAGGCGGAAAGTTCTACCTTGACCTGAAGAAACAGAACTATTCACAGCTAATTGAATGCGGAGTTCACAGCAACAATATTGAGGTCAGCGATCACTGCACATTCGACGAAAAAGACCTTCTGCATTCTTACAGGCGCGACAGGGAAAGGTCCGGAAGGATGTTCGGAGTTATTGGACTGCTTTGGTGAATTTCCACCCGAGCAGAAACAAGCGACGGTGAACTACGCGGGATTGCGGGAAACGATCTCGGCAGGGTTGACTCCTGAAAGGAAATCCGCCACTTCCGGATAGCTGGCCGTGTGGCAGTGTTTCTTCTTCATTCCGCTTCCGCACGGGCAATGGTCATTTCTCTCTGCATTCCTGAACCGGCTTTTCATTCTCTCCTCCTCCTTATCGTAAATCCCCATGATCTCATCGGCATATCTGCCGACCCTGATAAGCTCAGCCATAATCTTCACAGGATGTTCCGTCTTTCCAAAGAAATGTTTGTATCCCTCGCACAGATAGTTAAGTCCGGGTTCTCCGTCGGGAGCGGAAATGAACCTGTCTTTCGGGCACCCGCCGTTGCACACATATCTTACATCGCAATCAATACAGAATTTCGGAAGTGTTTCAAGTTTCTCCTCGCCAAACTTCTTTTGAGCCTCCGATGCAACAAGTTCCGACATGGAGCTTCTGCCGATGTTGCCAAGCAGATAATCCGGCTCAACGAAATGATCGCAGGAATACATGTCACCGTTGTGTTCCATTGCAAGCGCAGAGCCGCAAACCGGCGCATGGATACAGAGACTGTGAATATCGAAATGCGAAGCGAGCGTAACGTCAAACAT
>JRYG01001371.1_pt1 | contig 11908 bp, 16 predicted proteins | sample 235341 | NCBI WGS metagenome assembly JRYG01 (sample SAMN03074218, study PRJNA261478) | activated sludge metagenome | biome: Wastewater Treatment Plant; feature: Wastewater; material: Activated sludge; isolation source: activated biomass of a wastewater treatment plant treating hydrocarbon... ... | reverse complement strand
GGAGTCGGTTCCGAGCGGGCCTACGAGATCCTGACCGAGTCGCTTCAGACCTACGGTGGCTCCGGCTTCCTGCAGGATTACCCGATCGAGCAGTACATCCGTGACGCGAAGATCGACAGCCTCTACGAAGGTACCACCGCGATTCAGGCCCAGGACTTCTTCTTCCGCAAGATTGTCCGTGACGAAGCCAAGTCGCTGAATCACCTGCTCGACAGGATGCAGGCAACAGCCGACGGCTCCGGCCACGACCTCGACCTCGAACGCGAGCGCCTCGGCACCGCGATCGCGAACCTGCGGGCCATGCTGGAATCGATGATGGGCAGCCTCATGGGTTCGCAGGAAGATCCCAAGAGCATTTACAAGGTCGGGCTCGGTTCAGTCCAGTTCCTGAAGGCTTTCGGCGACCTGATAATCGGCTGGCTGCTGATCACCCAGGCTGAAGTAGCGGCGGAAGCGCTGACCAACGGTGCCTCTGACCGGGACGTTCACTTCTACGAGGGCAAGGTCACTGGCGCGAAGTTCTTCGCCCGCAACATGCTCCCGAACCTCGAGGCCACCAAGGTCGCGATCCAGCAGATCGACAACGACATCATGGAGTTGCCCGAAGAGGCATTCTGAGCAGGAGGCGGTGAACCCCCGCCGGGTCAGCTCCCGGAAATGAAGGGGAGCCGCTGGAGGTCCTTGAGGTGCGGTTGCACCTCGACGGCGCCGGCGGCTTCCAGTTCCTTCATCGAAAAGCCGCCCGTGAGGACGGCCAGCGAGGGAAGCCCGGCCCGGCTGGCGGCTTCAACGTCCCAGATCGAGTCGCCGATCATGACCGCGTCCCCCGGGGAAGCCTTGCCCAGAGCCGCCCGGATCAGGTCGGGTTCGGGCTTGGTTGCCTCCACGTCGGCCGAGGTGGTGTGCCCGGAAATGACTTCCCGCGCTTCCAGGAGATCCAGGTAGTGATCGACCTCTTCCTGCTTGGCGGAGCTGGCGAGGATCACCTCGGCTCCATGCGCGCTCGCCGACTTCAGGAAATCCCTGGCTCCGTCGAACGCGTTGACCTCGTCGATGAGCCGCTGGAAGTGACCGGACTCTGACTCGCGGATGGAATCGCCATGTTCCTCCTCCACCCCGCTCCCGGCAACCGACGCGACCATCTGGTCTCCGCCCTTGCCGATGTAGCGGTGGAGAATCCACGCTTCCGCCGTGATGTCATGATCGCTGAAGGCTCTCTGCCACGCGATCACATGCTGATAATTGGAGTCGACCAGGGTTCCGTCCACGTCGACGATCAATGTGCCTGACATGATCAGAATCTACCCGGAGGGTCACACCGGAAACCGGCGTCAATTCCATTCGCGGAGCGGGTTTGCCGGGTAACGGCCCGGGTAGTCCGATAAGCGATGGAAAGCAACAGCGGAAGTACTCATTACCTTCCCGTCTTTCGTGCCCCGATGCGGGCCAGGTCGGTTGACCAGGAACCATTCACGGCAGCGCGGCGCCTGGTGGATGCCGGACTCGTCGGCATCGGTGAGCCCCTGCGGCAGCCGCCAGCCGATGCCGAGATGGCGGTGATCCTGACCTCCCGCGAGCACAACGAGAAGTCCGCCCGCATGCTGGAGAGGTTCATCTGCCTTCCGAATCAGACCCTCGTCTGGACCCGGATCGATGACGACAGCTTTCTGCTCGGGGAGATCACCGGCCCGTGGCGTTACGACCACTCGAGTGCGGCGACAATCGACGGGATCACGAACGTGAGGCCTGCCCGCTGGATGGACGAGATCTGTCACCGGTCTGCCGCACCACCGGGAGTTGTCGCCACATTCGACCGGGGAGGTCGCAACCTCCAGGCGATCGGTGATGCCGAAGCCGCCGGTGAGTCACGGACCCTTTGGGCGGAGAACTGAGTCCTCCGCCCACCAGCCTGGAACCGGGATCCTTGCTCAGGACGTCTCGTGCGGATCCTGGCTCGAGGCCAGGGTCAGCGAACCGGAACGGACCTCCGACAGGTGCCGCTCCTGAATCGGGATCGCCCACTCGGCAAGTTCAAGCAGTTCCTTCTCCTGGCCCTTCCTGCTCAGCTGGCCGAGGATCTCCCAGTGTCCGACCTCTCCGGCCTCGGCCATGGTCATGAACTCAAGACCGTCCAGACCGTCCGAGTCGTCGCCGAGATAGGTCTCCATCATCTCGGTCGCTTCCTGCTTCGTCTCGCGGGCCTTCTCCAGGATGGCGGTCTTGCGTCCGTCCCGCCGGTCGATCAGCGAAACGCAGCGCTCCTCCGTTTCCTGCGCTTCCCGCTTCATGCGTTCGAGCGATGCCGAGAGTTCACCGTCGTCAATCATCGGCGCGACCTTCTCGATCGCACCCTGGGCGGCCTGGGCCAGCCCGGTAACCTCGGCAAGCTTCTCTTCTGTGGTGCTGATTTCAGCCATTTACGTACCTCCGGATCGTTGGTTCTCTCAATCCTTGGTACCCACATACCGGGCGGCTACCCAGACCGTGGCCCGGCGCCGCCGTCGAGATCCGCTTCAGGCGACCTTCATTGCGACCTGTAGGCTGGACTCATTGACTGCACGGCTTCCGAGGCTCGAGGGCAGATGTCACGAGACCACGGAGGAAGCCACTCATGTCCACGAATACTGCAGTCACCACCAGCCTGAGCCCTGGGCTGATTCCGGACTCTGAGCTCTGGGCCTTCCGCGACCAGCCTGAAGTCAGGGCGGAGCTCGCCGGCAGGTTCCTCGCTTTCGCGAAGAGCGTCGCGATCCGCTATTCGGGGCCTGCCGAACCGCTCGAGGATCTGGTTCAGGTGGCGAGCGTCGGGCTCATGAATGCGATCGACCGGTTCGAGCCCGGGAACGGCGCACCGTTTCTTGCCTTCGCCTCGGCCACCATCAACGGTGAACTGAAAAGGCACTTCCGGGACCGGGTCGCCAGCCTTCGTCTTCCCCGGGATCTCTACGAACGGATCGGCGAGATGGAGCGGACCACGACCTACCTCCGCAGTGACCTGGCCCGGGAACCCACGCCAGACGAACTCGCGGAAGCGATGGGTTGCGGTGTCGAGAAGGTTTACGAGTGCCTGTCGGCCGTCTCATCGCGGCACCCCCTGCCGATCGCGCGTGGCGATGGTGACGGCGCCGACACCCTTCATGAAGACCACATCGGCGTGGTCGACAGGGAACTGGACCGCAGCGAGTCGAGGATCATCACGGCCCAGATCCTCGAGAGTCTCGATCCGCTCGACCGGGAGATGATCGAACTCAGGTTCAGCGAGGAGCTGTCCCAGGGCCAGATCGCCGAGAGGTTGGGCTGCTCGCAGATGCATGTTTCAAGGAACCTTCGTCGGATACTGGATGGTCTGGAGGATCGTCTTTCCCTCAATCTGGAATGACATCGACGCGACACGAAACCGGCTGGGAGCGGGCAGACCGCAATATCGGAGAACTCCTTCAGGAGTTGCGGATCGCGATTCCCGGAACCCAGGTGCTCTTCGCCTTCCTGCTCGCGGTGCCGTTCCAGCAGCGTTTCGGACAGGTGACCGACTTCCAGAAGTCCGTCTATTTCGCGACGTTGCTCCTGACCGCGTCGTCGACGATGCTGCTCATCCTCCCGACTGCCTTTCACCGTCTCACGTTCAGGCGCCAGCAGAAGGAGCGAATGCTAAGGCTGTCCAACCGCTCGACGATCGCCGGGCTGGTCTTTCTCTCCCTCGCCCTGATCGGGGCGACGGTCATGGTCACTGACTTTCTCTACGGGACTGAAGCGACGGCAATGGTCGGGGCCCTCGCGGCCCTGGCACTGCTCGTCTTCTGGTTTCTGATTCCCCTGAGGGCCAGGTACCGCGACTGAGTCAGGCGACCGCGACCGATTCCACGACCTGATGGCAAAACGCCTCAAGGTCGTCAGGCTTCCGGCTGGTGATCAGGTCGCCGTCAACATGAACTTCTTCGTCAACCCAGCTCGCACCGGCATTCTCGATGTCGGTCCGCAGACTCGGCCATGAGGTGAGCGTCCTGCCCTTCACCACGCCGGCTTCGACGAGGGTCCACGGGGCGTGGCAGATGGCCGCTACGGTCTTTCCGTCGTCGAAGAACGAGCGAATGAATGCGACCGCCTCTGCATCGGTCCTCAGGTTGTCCGGATTGGCGACACCTCCGGGCAGGACGAGCGCGTCGTAGTCACCGGAATCTGCTTCGCGGACGGTTCGGTCGACTGTAAACCTGCCGGCCTTGTCGAGATGGTCGAAGGCCTGTATGGAGCCATCTTCCGGGGCCAGAAGGTGCGTGTCGGCACCTGCATCCCGAAGCGCCTGAAGCGGCCCCTTCAGTTCGATCTCCTCCACACCCTCGTTGTCCATGAGGATCGCGACCTTGCGGCCTTTCAGGCGTTGATTCATTCCAGTCATGTCGTCCTTTCGCTTCAGATTTCATCGAGCAGCAGCAGGATCAGGGCGACCAGGAGGCCGATCGAGGTCAGTCCGATTGACATCCTGGCCATGAACTTCTCCCAGACACCCTTGTAGCGGACGCTGCCGAAGAAGACCAGGCCGACCACGTGAGCGACGTTGATCAGGAAGGCTCCGATCGCGATCAGGACGATTGCTGCCGGAGCGCCAGAGAGGGAACCCTGGTCGTCCGACGCCGCGACCACTGCGATCCAGCCCAGGGCGACGGTGCCGAACACCGCGACCAGGATCCCGATCAGGTCCCGTCGTGAAAACGGGGGAACGTTCCGTGTCTCCTGAATCACCTCTTCCTCGGTCTTCTCCCTCGCCGGTGCATGCCGGGCGTCCACGACCTTCGGCAGTTCACTGGCACCCTCCGGCTTCACCCTGAGCATGGTCAACGGCTGGTGGAACTCGCCTTCGATCCGCTCCCACAGACCTCTCTCTGCCGGCTCCAGGTTTTCGTCGTCGTGGGCAACGATCACGATTTCGTGCGCATCGAACTGGGCGAGTCCGTCACCGATGGCGACTACAGGGTCGAGATCACCGACCTGTCCCCTCACCCGAAAGCCTGCCCTGCCGAGTTCGTCCACGACCTCGTCCATCCGTTCCTCCGTTTCCGGAAGGACCGGGTCGACGTTGCCCAGTTCCTGGTCGATCTTCGTGTGCGCGAGCGCGGGTGAGATCGCCAGGACCTCGACCGCCTCGGTTTCCAGGTCCAGATGTCCGCTCAGTTCCCTGGCGAGATCGCTGCCGCTGAAGACCTCGTCAGCGACGAGCAGAATGCGGTGCGTTTCCCGCCTATCGTCAGGCGCCTGTTCCTCGGTGTTGGTTCCGGCTTCCATGACCAGGAGGTACCCATCAACCAGGCTGCCGAATCGCTGCTTCTGAATGCCGTCGGCCTGAGTGGCTTCCATCGCATGGGGGTACTAACCGGGAAATGAGACAGGCACAGGCATACCCATGCCGCGGCTGAAGCGTGCGGACTGCTCGGGTCCCGGGATACAGAGGCGTCGCTGCGGCCGTGGCTTCACCTACGTCGACGGAGAAGGGAACCGGGTCGAAGATGCCGGACTGATGGAGCGGATCACCGGTCTGGTGATTCCCCCGGCCTGGCGGGAGGTCTGGATCTGCCCGGACCCGAACGGCCACATCCAGGCGACCGGGATCGACGAGGCGGGGCGCAAGCAGTACCTCTACCACGACCGCTGGACCGAGCGCCAGTCAGGCCGGAAGTTCGGCTCGATGGTCGAGTTCGCGCGGTCCCTGCCACGGATCAGGTCTGCCGTCAACCGTGATCTCGACTCAGCCGACGCTTCGAGGGACTGCGCATGTGCCTGTGCGGTCCGCCTGATCGAACTCGCCAGCTTCCGTCTCGGGAGCGAGCAGTATGCCGACGAGAACGAGACTTACGGGGTAGCGACGATTCTTCGAAGCCAGGTCACCCGGGCGGCCGACGGTTCCCTGGCTTTCGGGTTCCCAGGCAAGGGGTCGCAGATGCTGCGAGTCAAGGTAGCGGACTCCCAGGTCCTTACGGCGACCGCGCCCATGTTACGTCGCCGAAGCGGCCCGGAGGATTTTCTCGTGTTCCGGTCTACCACCGGCTGGGCCGACCTGCGCTCCGAGATGGTCAACGACTACCTCAGAACGCACTCGAACGAACAGGTGACCGCCAAGGACTTCCGCACCTGGAACGGCTCGGTGGAGGCCGCAGTATTCCTTTCGAGAGCCCCGATGCCATCGGCGAAACGAGGCCGGGAACGGGTCATCCGGGAGGCGGTGCATGCCGTGTCGGAGTCGCTTGCCAACACTCCGGCCGTCGCGCGAAACTCCTACATCGACCCGCGCATCCTGGACAGGTTCCGCAGCGGAGAAACGATCGCCCGGTCCAAGAGGACGAAACCCCGCAAAGGTCTCTCGGTGGCCGAGCGAAGAGTGCTCGACCTGATCGGCTGATCGGACCTCAGTGATTGCGAAGGGCGTCGATCAGCTCGTCCTTGTTCATGTCTGACCTGCCTTCGATGCCGATCTCGGCGGCGCGATCGCGCAGCTCGTCGACGTTGCGATCCTCATAGTTCTCTGCCTCGCCGCCCTTCTTGCCTACGTTCTCTCCTGATGCCTTCGCGTTGGCGATCCGCGCGGCCTTCTCCTTGCTGTTTCCTTCTTTGCGGAGCTTCTCGTAGAGCTCGTCGTCCTTCACGCCGGGTCCGTGATCTGATCCTTCGGGCATCTGGTCCTCCTCGGTTTCTTGTGGGTCCTGGCCTGCGTACCGCTGGTACCCGCAGGACCGAAGCAGTAACCCTGAGCCGGCTCAGCCTCTCAGGGCTTTGAGCAGCTGCTTCTTGTTCATCGAGGACCGGCCCTTCAGCCCCCGTTCCGAAGCGAGTTCGTAGAGCTCGTCCTTCGAGAGCCGGCTGAGATCCCGTGGCTTCCTGCGCTTGCCGCGTGACTCGGCAAGGGTCTTCTTCAGGGCCGCCATCAGGTCCGGTGCCGCCGTCGGGCGGTCCTCTTCCTCGGTTTCCGGAACGGTGATCCTGGAGCCCTTTCGCTTCTTCGCGATCACGGCCTTCAGTCTCGCCCGGTACTCGTCCTTGTAGGACTCCGGCGCCCATTTGCCCGTCAGCTCGCCGATCACCGCCATCGCGTTCTCGACTTCGTCGTCACCGGCCTTCTCCTCGGGGCCGGGCACATCTCCGGCGGAGCGGATTTCGGCCGGAAAGTGCATGGTCGAAAGTGCCAGGCCGTCACCGTACACCCGGATCGCCGCCAGATATTCACGGCTGCGCATGACGAACTTGCCGAGCGCCAGGAGGTCGCTCTCCCCCATTGCCTCGACCAGCAGGCGGTAGGCACGCAAGGTTCCGACCGTCCGGTCTCCGGGCACCAGGTAGTACGGGTGATCGAAGCGCAAAGGGTCGACCTGCGTGCGCGGGGAGAAGCTCTCGATCTCGATGGTCTGCGTCTTCTCGGGTTCGATCTGCTCGAGTTCCTGGTCGGTGACCGGAATCAGCCGGCCGTCATCCATCTCATATGCCCGGCCCGTCTCGGAGGGGTCGACCGGCTTGTCTTCCTCGGCGCAGTAGCGGACATGTCTCACCGGAGATCCATCCTTTTCGTGGATCTCGCGGAAGCTGATTCGCTGATTCGCCACTGCCGACCACATCTGGACCGGCACGCTGACCAGCCCGAAGGAGACGGTTCCCTTCCAGAGGGGCCTCGGCATCAGTTGCCCCCGCTCCGGGCCGCGAGGCTCTCCTCGAGGGCCGCAGTGAGGTCGGCGGACTCCTTCTTCTTCCTGCCCCGCTTCCTGGGTGGCTTCTTGCCGGCGGCCTTGCGTTCGATCAGCTCCATCACTTCCTGCCGGTACTCGTCTTCGTAATCCCCCGGCTCGAAATCCTCGGTCAGGCCGGACACCAGCTTCCGGGCAAGGTCGACCTCCTTGCGGGTCGGATCCTTGCCAGCGGGGATGTCTATCTCACCGGGGCCGACAATCTCATCGGCAAATCGGAGCGTGTGCAGGTACAGCCGGTCGCCCCTCGCCCTGATCGCGACCAGATACTCGCGATTGTGGAACGTGAACCGTCCGATCCCCGACTTTCCGCTGCGATTCAGTGCCTCGGCGAAGACGGCGTAGGACTCCGCGTGGTCACGAACTCCGAGGTAATAGGACTTGGCGTAGAAGAAGGGATCGATCTCCTCGGTCTCGACGAACTCCTCGACCTCGATGGTCTTAGAGCGGGTACCCGCCGCCGCCTTGATCTCGGCCGGCTCAAGCAGGATGTACTGGTCGGCGGCCACCTCGTAACCCTTCACCACCTCGCTCCGGTCGACGATCTCACCCTCCGCCTTGCAGACCAGCCGGTGACGAAGGGGCGAGTTGTCCTTCGTGTGGATCTCCCGGAAGCCGATCCCCTTAGGTTCGATGGCGGAAAAGAGCTTGACGGGAACACGTACAAGGCCGAATACGACCGTGCCGTTCCAGATCGATCGGGGTGCCATAGGCCTACCGTACCCCTGTCTGCGCGTGGCCAACCGGTTTCGCGGGTACCTTCAAGATTGTGACCAGCCAGATGCCCGGAGCAATCCAGCCGATGAAGGCACGCCTCGAGAATCCCGACGGTGACGTTGACTGGCAGTTCGAGATCAAGTGGGACGGCTACCGTGCGATTGCTTTCGGGGGCAGGAAGTTCCATCTCCAGGGCAGGCGGCCCGGGGACATCACGGCGGACTTCCCGGAGATCTCGGGGCTCGGGGAGGTCATGCCGGAAGCCATCCTCGACGGGGAACTGGTCGTCTTCGACGAGGACGGGAGACCGGACTTCCAGCTGATGCAATCTCGTCGCGATCGACGGCTTTCCGCCAGCTTCATGATCTTCGACCTGCTCTGGCTTGATGGTGTGGATCTTCGGCCCAGCCCATACCTGGATCGCCGGCGAGCGCTTGATCAACTGGATCTGGAGGGACCATCCTGGTCGGTACCCGAGAGGATCGATGCAACTCTGGAGGAAGCGATGGCGGTGACCAGTGAGCTCGGTCTTGAAGGCATCGTCGCCAAGGACCCCGACAGCCCGTATGTCGAGGGAAGCCGGAGCCGTTACTGGCGGAAGGTGAAGCACGTACGCCGACAGGAGTTCGTTGTCGGCGGCTGGCTGCCCGGGAAAGGCCACCGGGAATCGACCCTTGGCGCGATCCTGGTCGGCTACGGCGCGCCCGACGCTCGAGGGCTCAGGTATGCGGGAAGGGTCGGGACCGGTCTGGATGATCGCCTCCTCGCCGGTCTGGCACCACGCCTCGAAGCAGCCGAGATGCCAGAGCCTCCCTTCGCGAGCCGGGACCTGGACGCGATCCCCTCGGGAGCGAGGTGGTGCGAACCGGCACAGGTGGTGGAAGTGCGCTTCACCCAGTGGACCCGGGAAGGACGGCTGCGGAACCCGGTGTTCCTCGGTTTCAGGCCGGACAAGCGGCCCGAAGAAGTGGTGCGGGAGGAGAGTTGAGCGCCTTCGACATCCCCGAAGGCCTGCGGGTGACTTCTCGCGCCAGTGGCGGCCCCGAGAAGGCGGAGATCGAAGTGGAAGGGGTCACGCTCAAGCTGAGCAATCTGGACCGGGTGCTGTTCCCGGAGACGGGCTTCACAAAAGGCGACCTGATCGACTACTACGCTGCTGTGGCTCCGGCACTCCTGCCTCATCTCCGGGACCGCCCGCTGACCATGCGGCGATTCCCCGACGGGGTTGAAGGTGAGGGTTTCTGGGAGAAGCAGTGTCCGTCTTTCCGGCCTGACTGGATCAGGACCGCCTCGATCCGAAGCGAATCCTCGGCCCGGAGCAAGGTCGACTACTGCCTGGTCAACGACCTGCCCTCGCTCCTCTGGGTGGCGAACCTGGCCTGCATCGAACTTCACGTTTCGCTGGCCCGCGCCTCACGACGAAAAACACCAGACTTCATGGTCTTCGACCTGGATCCCGGGCCGCCTGTCGGGCTCCTCGCTTGCGCCGAGATCGCGGTTCTGGTGCGCGACGCGCTCGAGGGCCAGGGTCTGGACTCTTTCGCGAAGGTCTCGGGGTCGAAGGGGATTCAGGTCTATGTGCCGCTCAACACCCGAGGCACGAACTACCGCCGGACCGGCGGATTCGCTCATGCCCTCGCGAAGGCCTTCGAACAGGAAATGCCCGATCAGGTCGTCTCAAAGATGCGCAAGGACATCAGGGGTGGCAAGGTCCTGATCGACTGGAGCCAGAACTCCGAGCACAAGACGACCGTCGCCGTGTACTCGATGAGGGCGAGCCCGCGGCCGTCCGTTTCAACCCCGGTCAGCTGGCCCCTGATCGAGCAGGCGCTCGATGACTCTGACGCCGGACTGCTTCGCTTCGGACCCGAGGCAGTTCTCTCCGGGGTCGGTGATGAAGGCGACGCCTTCGCCCCGGTACTCGCCGAAAGACAGCGGCTCCAGGTGTAGATCCCGGATTTCGGGTAGGGCTACCGGCAGGTCAGATAGCCGGTGAAGGCGGAAATATCGACCCACTTGCGGCCGCCCTCGCTCACCGGGCGCAACATGCGGGCATGGCGGTAGACCCTGATTCGCTTGCCCTTCTTGCTGCCGAACTCGGGCACGCAGAAAATCGGCTTCCAGACGACGATCCGTGCCGGACCGGCCGGGTTCTCCTCGCCGGGGGGAGGCGGAGAAGTAACCAGGTAGTTGCCGCGGCCGACCGCACGCGACTTGCCCCAGCCGGTCCACTTGATCGAGTTGACCTGGGAGCCGGCGTTGGCCGAGAAGAAGATGTACCTGGGCTTCTTGGTGGCCGTTCCCGAGAGGTCGATCCACTGGACCGGAGGTTTGGACGATCTGGCCGACGTCGCCGGTGTCGCGAGTACCGCCAGTCCGGCCAGCATCGCCAGAACGATCGCCATCTTCCCTGCCATTGCCCTGATTTTCATTCAATGCTCCCCGCTGATTCGTCGCTGTCCGGCCCGATGATAGTCCGGTATCCGCGAACCGGTCGGCTCAATCAGGACTTGACCAGCCTCGCGACCGCATCCGAGGCTTCCTTCATTTTCCGGTCCGCGTCGGGGCCACCGTCACGGGCGGCGTCCACGACACAATGCCTCAGGTGTTCGTCAAGCAATCCGATCGCCACTCCCTCGAGAGCGGAGGTGAGAGCACTGATCTGCGTGAGGATGTCTATGCAGTACTTCTCTTCTTCGACCATGCGGTGGATTCCGCGGGCTTGGCCCTCGATTCTCTTCAATCGGGCAAGGTACTTCTGCTTGTCGTGGATGTATCCGTGCTGATGGTCGCTGTTTTCCGTCTCTGACATTTCAGTTCCCTTTCGTCTTCTCGGTCGCGGTTCCCCCTGCGTGGCTCCTGAAGGACCTCAGCCGCAGGCTGTTTCCCACCACGAAAACACTGGACACGGCCATCGCGGCGCCCGCCAGCATCGGGTTGAGCAACCCGAAGGCGGCCAGGGGGATCGCCGCCACGTTGTAGGCGAAGGCCCAGAACAGATTGACCTTGATCGTTCCGAGGGTCCGACGTGAAAGCCGGATCGCATCGGCCGCACTCCTCAGGTCACCCCGCACCAGAGTGATGTCAGCCGCTTCGATCGCAACGTCGGTTCCCGTTCCCATGGCGAGACCGAGATCGGCCTGTGCGAGGGCTGGCGCGTCGTTGACGCCGTCGCCGACCATGGCCACGATGCGTCCTTCGTCCTGGAGCCGCCGGACCACGTCCACCTTCTCGCCGGGAAGTACCTCGGCGATGACCCTGTCGATCCCGACTTCGGCTCCGACCTTCTCGGCGGCCGCCTGATTGTCCCCCGTCAGCAGAACCGGTTCGAGCCCCAGCGCCCTGAGCTGGTCAATGGCTTCGGGGCTCGGTGGCTTGACCGTGTCTGAGGCGACCAGCAGCCCGCGGACTCCGCCATCCCAGCTCTCGACCTCCTCGGTGCCGCCTTCCGCTTCGGCCTGCCGCTTCAT
>JRYG01003906.1_pt1 | contig 11911 bp, 14 predicted proteins | sample 235341 | NCBI WGS metagenome assembly JRYG01 (sample SAMN03074218, study PRJNA261478) | activated sludge metagenome | biome: Wastewater Treatment Plant; feature: Wastewater; material: Activated sludge; isolation source: activated biomass of a wastewater treatment plant treating hydrocarbon... ... | reverse complement strand
TCGAGCATCTCCAGCGCCATGCAGTTGTCGAGCCCGTGAATACGGGCGATACCGTCGGCGACCGAGAGCACGGTGCCGACTTCGGTCAGGTCGGCGCTACCGGGGTCGATGCCCTCGATGCGCTGCCGCAGAATGCTGGCAATCTCATCTGGCTTGATCTGCATCTCGGTCTAAATCCTCCTTAGGCCGCCTGAGCAACGCTCTGGCGGAGTTTCTCCAAGTTGTTGCGAATGCTGCTGTCGAGAACCATGTTCCCGACCTGAAGTACGAGCCCGCCGATGATCTTCTCGTCGACGCGGCTGGTCAGGTCCACCTGCTTGCCGGTCTGCTTCTCGACCGCGCTGGCGACTTCCTGGGCGACTGTCGGGTCGAGCTCTACCGCACTGGTGACAGTCACTTCAATTCTGTCGTTCTCCTTCTTCCAGAGCTCGTCGAATCGGCGCCGGATGCGGAAAACTGCCGGCATCCGGTGCTTCTCGATGAGCAGCTCGAGGAAATTGCGAACTTCGGGGTTCGCCCCCTCCACTGACCTGTGAAGGCCGTCGAGTTTCTCCTGTGAAGAGAACGAAGGGCTGAAGAAGAAGACCGCGAGTTCACGGTTTCCCTCCAGGGCATCACTGAACTGGGCAAGCTGCGCCTGCACCTCGTCCAGCTCGCCCTTCTCCTTGGCCACGCCAAAGAGGGACTCGGCATATACCCGAGCCAGTTCTTCCATCAGTTGTTCCGTTCCTCGCCGGCCAGAGCCGAGAAGTCGACCTCGCGCAGCGCCTCTTCGACGAGCTCCTTGTGAGCGGCGTCGTCGAGCGACTTGCGGGTCACCTGCTCGGTGGCCAGGATGGTCAGGTTGGCGACTTCCTTGCGGATGTCGTCCAGGGCACGGGCCTTCTCGGCCTCGATGTCCTTGCGGGCGGCCTCGACCAGTTCCTCGCGCTTGGCCTGGCCCTCGACGGTCGCCTCGGACTTGGTGTTCTCGGCGGCCTTGCGGGCCTTGGTGACGATTTCGTCGGCCTGTTCGCGGGCTTCGGTCAGGCGCTGGCGGTAATCGGCCAGCAGCTGGTCCGACTCTTCCTTCTGCTTCTCGGCGGCCTCGAGGCTTTCGCGGATCGTCGCCGCGCGCTTGTCGAGAGCCTCGCCGATCTTCGGGAAGGCGAACTTCTTCAGCACCATGAAGGTGACGCCGAAGATGAGCAGGGTCCAGATCATCAGACCCAGCTCGGGTGTCACCAGGAAGTTGCCGCCCTCTTCCTCGGCTGCGGCGGCTGCCACCGGCAGCCCAGCCACGATTTTTGAGAGAACAGGCTCCATGGTTGGCCTACAGGAAGAACGCGATCAGCGCGAAGATGAAGGTGTAGAAGGCGACAGCCTCGGTAAGGGCGAAGCCGAGCCAGCGAATCGACTGCAGCTCGGAAGCGAGTTCGGGCTGACGGGCAACCGACTCGATCTCCTTACCGAAGATGAAGCCGACGCCGATGCCGGCACCGATCGAACCGAGACCGGCGCCGACGCCGAGGGCGATCGCCTTGCCGGCGTCAGTGACATCGCCGGTGACTTCGGCGAGGGGCACGATGGAACTGGGATCCATTACTGGGACTCCTTTTTAGTGGCTTTCGGCGGTTGCTCCGCCGATGTAGATAGCGGTCAGGATGGAAAAGATGAAGGCCTGCAGAGTGGCAACGATGCCGACTTCGAAGACGTAGAAGGCAAAGGCCATCGGGAAGGTCAGCACGCCGAGCGCGGCGATCCCGAGCAGAACGGCCAGGCCGCCGCCCATGAAGAGCAGCAGGAGGTGGCCGGCGAGGATGTTGGCAAAAAGTCGGACGGAGAGCGAGATCAGTCGCACGAAGTGGGAGATGACCTCGATCATGAAGATCGCCGCCTTGCCGAAGGGGTTCATGTCCTCCAGGCCGGAGGGGAGCCAGCTCGCCAGGTACTTGATCGGACCCTTGGCGATGACGCCCTCCACGTGATAGGCGATCCAGACCATCAGGGTCAGGACCAGCGGCACCGCGATGTTGGCGGTGGCCGCGTAGAGGGCGAAGGACGGGACCTCGACTCCGAAGATGTCAACCGGATGCGCGGTGTTGGTCGGCAACGGGATGTAGCCGATCATGTTCGAGAAGAAGATGAAGAAGAAGAGTGCGCCAAGGAAGGGGAACCAGCGCCGGGCCAGCCGCTCCTCGGGAATGTTGTTGCCGGTGATCTCGTTCTTGGTCACGTCATAAGCAACCTCGATCGCAGTCTGGACCCGGTTCGGCTTCTGCTGCATCTTGTTGGCGATCCAGAGCATGATCCCGATCGTCAGGACCGCCGCGATGAACAGGTACATGACGGCCTTGTTGATCGACATGTCGATCCCGCCGATGTTGAGGTTGATCCAGGGCTCGAGCTTGAACTCGTTCTGGGGCTTGAAACCCTCGTTCTTGCCGTCGGAACCGAAGATCAGGCCGAAGGCGATTGCCACCGCAAGCCATACGCCGAGGCCGAGGAAGACCTTGGCCTTGGTGCTGAAGCCCGTCTTTGTGTCGGGCATCTGCTCGTGGGTGGCTTCACTCATCGGGCGACTTCCTCCGGCTTTTCGGTCTTGCCGAGCAGGAACGCCAGCCCGCGTGCGGCGAGGTTCACGGTGAAAAGGACAACCAGCAGCGCCGCGGCGTAAAGACCGGCTTCACGATCGACAATGCAGGCGACCAGCACGACCGCGGCCATCAGCCAGGGCCGTGCGAGCGAAGTCGCGGCGACGGCACCCATGGCGCGGGTACGCTCACCGGCTGCCAGCTTGGTCTTCGCCTCGCGTTCGGCCCAGACCTGGACCAGGCGCTGGGCAATCCAGACGATGGCGGCGATTCCGTATCCGACCATGTCAAATCCGGCGACGACGAACACGGGCAGCGCGATGATCAGGATCAGAAGGTCCAGATTGGTGATTGCACTGAGGCTGCGGTTACCCATGTCTCCTTCGAGGGAGCTCTTTGCGGCAAGCGTCGTCAAGGGACGGCGACTATATCCAAGAAAGTCCGGCGACGCGCTGCGGTACCGGCAATGTGACAGGTGCCACTAACCGTTTATCCAAGCCGAAAACCCGCCCCCGACCACGAGCTGCTTCTCAGCCGGTCTCCGGGGGTGGGCCGTCGGCCCGGTCCTCGTCACGCCAGCGCGGCCTCTTGATGATTTCGAGGACGAACGCGAGGTACACCGTGACCGCCAGCGCGGAGAGCAGCACGGCGGCCATGATCGCCGTCCAGATCGGGTCGAAATTGCCCCGGTCGTCGCTATACGGAACGAAGCGAAGGGCCAGCGCCAGCAGGGCCAGGACCAAGGTCCACCCGTAGAGGTACAGCAGGGTCCTTCGTTGCGAGAAGCCGATGTTGGCCATGCGGTGGTGGAAGTGAGAACGGTCGGCCTGGAAGATCGGCTGGCGGTACTTGAGGCGTTTCAGAACCACGAAGGCGGTGTCGAAGAGCGGAACCGCCAGGATCACCAGGGGGAAAACGAGGGCGATGACCGCATTTGTCTTGAGTGCCCCCTGCACCGAGGCGACGGCGATCATGTACCCGAGAAGGTTGGAACCGGTGTCACCCATGAAGCTGGAGGCCGGCGGGAATCCGTATCTGAGGAAACCGATCGCGCTGCCGGCGGTGAGCGCGGCGAGCGCCCCCGCCTCGTACCTCTCCAGGGAGACGGCGATGATCGCCATCGCCGCACAGGCGATCGCGCAGAAGCCCGCGGCCAGCCCGTCGATCCCGTCGATCAGGTTGATGATGTTCATGACCAGCGCGATGCCGACCACGGTCAGCGGGTAGGCGACCCAGCCCAGTTCGAACCCGCCGAAGAACGGCACGGTCAGATTGGCCGGGTAGACGCCCCCGACCACCGGGATCGTCGCGGCACCAAGCTGTCCGAGCAGCTTCACCCCCGGTGGAAGGTCGAACATGTCGTCTAGGGCGCCGACCAGGGCGACGACCAGCGCCCCCAGCAGGATGCTGAGGGTCTCGGTGTTGATCGGGAGCCAGATCCAGCCGGCTACCTGAATGCCGGCCAGGATCGCCAGCCCTGACATCCGGGGGGTCGGGAAGCTGTGCTGGCTGCGGGGGCCGGGTTCATCGATCGCGCCGACCCGCCTGGCCAGCGCCTCGGCAGGCCTGACCAGAAGCAGGGTAACCAGAGCCGCCGTAAGGAAGGCCCAGACGGCATCGATCCCTTCAACCATGTGCGAAACAATAAATGGCGATCCGGTCTTCGCCGGATCGCAACAGAAACCCGCCGGCCCACAGAATCAAGGGATGGATGGGCCGGCTCCGTTCGCGGTCATCCCGGCCTGCTCGCCGGATCAGGCCAGGGCGGCGAGCATGCCCTGGACCAGGATCTCCGGATCACGGGGGTCCCTCGGACCGGCGGGATCAGTCCGTTTGACCAGTGGAAGCTGGCCGGGGTCCTCGAGTATCTTCAGTCGTCCGTCGGCGATCAGATGCTCATCGACGCCACCCATGCGACCGGCGAAGGTAGTGAATACCGGGGTGCCGAGCGCGACGGCTTCGCGATTCATGGTGCCGCCCGCACTGACGACCAGATCGGCAAAGGCGATCAGGCTCTGCGCGTCGACCGCCTTGTCGGGCACGATCAGGCTGGCCGAGTTTCGGGCTCTGGCCCGCTCCGCCTGGGCGGGAGTCCGGGGAATGATCACTGCGGCCACGCCCTCCTCCGACGCGAGGCGGTCGATCACCTCCTCGTAGAGCGGGTTCTCGGCGTGGTAGGCGGCAGTCTCGGGCGGCGGACGGACGATCACAAGCACCCGCTCGAGATCGATGCCCAGCTCCTCGGGGACCGTGGGGTCGGGGACGAAATCAGCCAGGTAGTAATCCTCTTTGATGCCGGGAAAGCGGACCAGCTTGTCTTCAGTGGCTCCGGCCTTGACCAGCCGCTCCACCGGAATCGAGTCCGGAACCAGCACGCTCTTCGCAACCCGCCAGGCGACCTTGCGCTGGAGCCCCGCGAACTCGTAGTCCTGCATCTGCGCGGAAGGGATGAAGAAGGTCCGGGAGAGCACCGCGAGATCAACCGAGCCATGGGCGACGGCGAGGTCGGGACGGAATCTCCAGACCGGCTTGGACAGCCTGGCCGAGCGGGTCAATAGCGCAGCACCCTTGCCGATCTTTCCGGCACCACCATGCTTTCCCACGACGAGGTGGGGAATTCCCAGGCGCTCGAGATTCCCCACCGTCTCGCCGTTTTCCCGGGCGGTGACCAGGATCCGGTCACCGCGCTCCTGGAAGTGCTGGATGACCGGCCTGAGGACGAGCGGGTGCGCGGCCGCCGTGCAGTCGAACCAGATCTTCACCCGAGAGCCGGGTAAAGCGGGTACTTGTCCATCAGCGCCTGGCTGCGGGCGGCCAGCGAGTCCTTGCGGGAATCGAAGTCGGGCCCGAGTGCCTCGCTGATGATCGCTCCGATCTCGGTCATGTCCTCGGGCTGGAACCCCCGGGTGGTCAGGGCCGGAGTACCGATCCTGAGACCGGACGGGTTCATCGGCGGCCGGGGATCAAACGGGATCGCATTCCGGTTCACGGTGATCCCGACCTGGTCGAGGCGATCCTCACCCTCCTGACCGTCGAGCCCGGTCGAGGTGAGGTCGACAAGGACCAGGTGAACGTCGGTGCCTCCGGTGAGGACGTCGATGCCGCCGTCGATCAATCCTGCCGCCAGGGCCTGCGCGTTATCGATCGTCCGGCGCTGACGCTCCGCGAAAACGTCGGTTGAGGCGATTCCCAGTGCGACAGCCTTGGCGGCGATCACATGCATTAGCGGGCCACCCTGCTGGCCGGGGAACACGGCCCGGTTGATGTCGGCCTTCAGCTCCTCGGTGCTGAGGATGATTCCGCTGCGGGGGCCGCCCAGGGTCTTGTGGACTGTCGAGGTGACGACGTCGGCGTAGGGCACCGGGTTGGGGTGCTCGCCTGCCGCGACCAGTCCGGCGAAGTGGGCCATGTCCACCATCAGCTTCGCGTCCACCGAGTCGGCGATTTCGCGGAAGGCCGCGAAATCGAGCTGCCGCGGGTAGGCGGACCAGCCGGCGACGATCAGGTCGGGCTTGTTTTCCTCGGCCAGCCGGGCAACTTCCTCCATGTCCACCAGGAGGTCTTCCCGGGACACGTGGTACGGCACCACGTTGTAGAGCTTGCCGGAGATGTTCAGCTTCATCCCGTGGCTGAGGTGCCCGCCGTGATCCAGGGCGAGGCCCATGATCGTGTCGCCGGGGTTGAGCAGGGCCATGTAGGCCGCGTTGTTGGCCTGCGCGCCCGAATGCGGCTGGACGTTCGCGTGCCCGGCCCCGAAGAGGTCCATCGCCCGTTCGATCGCCAGCTGCTCGACGATGTCGACCTGCTCGCAGCCGCCGTAGTAGCGCCGGCCGGGATAGCCCTCGGCGTACTTGTTGGTCAGCACCGAGCCGGCCGCTTCCAGCACCGCGCGTGGCACGAAGTTCTCCGAGGCAATCATCTCGAGGGTGCCGCGCTGACGTTCCAGCTCTCCATTGATCGCCTCCGCGACGGCGGGATCGACCTCGGCGAGGCTTGCGTCAAGCAGCTCTTCGGAAACGGTGGTCATTCTCGGGAAAACCTTTCTTGGGGTGGAGAAACGAGAGTAGCAACGCGCACGGCTCAATCCGGGCCCAGCGGGTCAGGGCCGACTGCCGCAGGGGCTAGATCTCGCCCCGCTCCACCTCGGTGATCTCGCCGACCCGGCGGGCATGCCTGCCGCCATCGAATCCGGTCGCGAGGAAGGTCTCCACGATCGGCTTCGCATCCTCCGGGCTGAGTCTCGCTCCGGACAGGGTGACCACGTTCGCGTCATTGTGCCGCCGGCTCATCTCCGCCTCGGATGGGTCATGTGCGTTGACCGCACGGATACCGTCGACCTTGTTGGCGACTATCGAGACGCCAACCCCGGAACCGCAGACGATCACGCCCTTCTCGGCTTCGCCTCCGGCAACCAGCTCTGCTGCCTTCGCGGCGAAGGGCGGGTAGTCCGTGGATTCGGGGGAGTGTGTGCCCACGTCCTCGACCTCGTGGCCGGCCTCCTCGAGTTGTGACTTGACGGCTTCCTTCAGTTCGAATCCGGCGTGATCCGAGCCCATCGCAATTTTCATGCGCCGAGCCTAACCGCACCGGACGGACGAAGGCACCTCCACTACCATCGGGGCGTGCGCAGATTCATCACGGCCACGATCGCAGGGTTGATCCCGGTCGCCGCGCTCGTCTTCGGACTGACCGGTGGACCGGCCACAGGGGCCTTCCCTCCCGACCGCCCGAACGGGGTCAATGATCCCTGCCGGACACCGAAACTGGCAAAGAACCTGCTCTGTCCCGATCTCCGCATCGGAAAGCCTTCAGAGATGTATCTCGACCGGAAGGCAGTGCCCGGCCGGGTCGTTCTGCGGGCGACCAACGACATCCGCAGCCGTGGCCAGGGCCCGATGGAGGTTCGCGGTTTCAGGGACCAGCAGTTCTCGATGGCCGTGACTCAGGCGATCAAGCGCCGGGCCGGAGGCTATGCGCTTTACCCCACCCAGGGACGGCTCCGTTTCTTCACGGTCGGCTACCGCTGGGGCGGTTCCTACTGGAAGGTCAGGGATCCGCTCCGCTTCGAGCTCTGGCGGGTCAACGCGAGCGGAAAGAAGACGAAGCTGGTCCGCACCGGGCCGAAGCAGTTCTACTGCTTCCGCGATCTCGAACGGACCAATCCTTCGCCACGCTCACCGGAAAGTGCCGTCTATCCGGCCTGCAATCAGAACCCGAAGGTGAGAAGGGTGACCCTGGGAACCTCGATCGGCTGGTCGGACATCTACCCTTCGACCTATCACCTGCAATGGATCGACGTGACCGGTCTGCGCGGCTGTTTCGCCTACGTTCTCCATCTGGATCCGGGCAACGTCCTCTTCGAGCTGGACAAACAGAACAACTACGCCCAGCGCATCGTGCGACTGCCCTGGCGAGGCTACGACCGCCGCGGCTGCTGACCTCTCAGCGTCCCAGCGCAGCGATCAGGTCGCCGCGGCTCATGCCGCCCTCCCGGATGATCTCCCACTCGCCGAACTCGTCATAGCGGGTGAGATCGACCACGGTCGACGGCAGACCGGTCAGCCGTCCCCCGTCGATCGCCAGGTCGACATGCTCCCGAACCTCCGGCACGACGCCCTCGAACACCGAAGGCGCGGGCTCGCCGCTGAGGTTGGCGCTGGTCTGGAAGAGCGGAAACCGGACTCCAGCGAGCGGTCCGTCGATCACCCGGATTCCGAGACGGGAAAGATCCTCACGGCAGGCCAGCGGATAACGGTGCCTGGGGTTGGGGACGATCAGCGTCACCGGTCCCGGCAGGAGCCGGGCAGCCGCGTCCGAGACCCGCTGACCCAGATCCCGGATCAATTCGCGCATCGCCAGGGGTGACAGGTACATCACAGCGGAGGACTTGCCGTCGTCGCGTCCCTTGATCTCGTGGATCCTGCGAATCGCCTTCTCGTTCAGCGGATCACAGGCGAGGCCGTAGACACCATCGGAAGGAAACAGCGCCACTCCCCCCTTGCTGATCGTGCTCTCGAGGGCCTGGCGGGCGGCATCTCCCGCGTTCACGCTTGTGGCGACTACCTTCACTCCCCGATCATGCCACGGCGGGACTTCCGGCTACGCCCTGCGCCCGACGACGACGCGGTCGATGCCCGCCAGGTCAGGTCGCACTTCGGTGGTGGTCCAGCCGGCTTCAGCCAGGAGCTCGCTGACCCTTTTCCCCTGGCTCTGGCCGACCTCCAGACCGATCACCGGAGCGCCGATCCCCTGTTCGCCCAGTTCTCGAAGGACCCCGGCGATCACGTCAGTTCCGTCGGGGCCGCCGAACAGCGCACCCGCCGGCTCCCACTGGCCGACCTCGGGCGGCAGGGAGTCCGAGTCGGGCACGTAAGGCAGATTGGCCAGGATCAGGTCGAAGTCGGCCGGTCCCTCGGGAAGAGACCCGACGGTGAAGGCCACCCGGTCGCCGAGGCCCAGTCGTGAGGCGTTGCCAACCGCGACTTCTATCGCCCCGTCGGAGACGTCGGTTGCGAGGACCGAGCAGCCCGGCAACTCATCCGCGACGGCCAGCGCAATGGCCCCGGATCCCGTGCCCAGCTCGAGAACGCTGGCGGGTTTCTCCTCCAGGGCGAGGTCCACGAGCATCTCCGTCTCCGGCCGGGGGATCAGCACCCGGCGGTCGACGATCAGGTCGATGTGCCGAAAGCCTTTCGAGCCGAGAATGTAGGCGACCGGCTCCCGCCGCAGGCGTCTCCTGACCACCTCGGAGAAGGCCCGTGACATGCCCGGCTCGAGGGTCAGGCCGCGGTCCGCGATCAGGGTTGCCCGGTCGATCCCGGCCACCTGCGACAGGAGAATCTCGGCGTCGAGGCGAGGGGTTTCGATTCCCGCTGCGGTGAATGCGTCGATGGCCGCAGCGAGGGCATCGCTGGCACCGGCTCCCCGGCCGGGCACGCTCAAACCGCCTGGGCTTCGAGACGCTGGCGCTTCTCTTCCGCTGCCAGCGCGTCGGTGAACTGGTTCAGGTTGCCGTTCATGACGCCGTCGAGATCATGAGCGGTGAGCTTGATCCGGTGATCGGTGACCCGGCCCTGCGGATAGTTGTAGGTGCGGATCTTCTCGGAACGCTCTCCGGTTCCCACCTGGGCCTTGCGCTCTGCGGCCACCGCGGCCTGCTGTTCTGCGAGCTGCCTTTCGTACAGTCTCGCCCGCAGTACCCGCATCGCCTTTTCCCGGTTCTGGAGCTGTGACTTCTCGTCCTGCATCGAGACGACGATCCCGGTCGGCTTGTGGGTGATCCGCACTGCCGAATCAGTCGTGTTGACCGACTGGCCGCCGGGACCGGATGAGCGGTAGACGTCTATCTGAAGGTCGTTCTGGTCGATGTCCACTTCAACCTCTTCCGCCTCGGGCAGAACGGCCACGGTCGCGGTGGAGGTGTGGATCCTGCCCTGGGATTCGGTCTCCGGCACACGCTGCACGCGGTGGGTACCGCCCTCGTACTTGTAGATCGAGTAGGCGCCGGAACCACGCACCTCGAATGTGATGTCCTTGAACCCGCCGTGCTCGGCCACGGACTGGGAGAGCGCTTCGGTCGAGTAGCCGCGCTCGGCCGCGTACCTGGTGAGCATCTTGTAGAGGTCACCGGCAAAGATCGCGGCTTCGTCACCTCCCGTACCGGCCCGGATCTCGACGATCACGTTCTTGTCGTCGTTGGGGTCTGGCTCGACCATCGCGAGGCGGATCTCCTCTTCCAGTTCCTCGAGCCTGGCCGGGGCTTCGCGCACCACCTTCTCGAGTTCCTCGTCCTCACCTTCCTCGAGCAGCTCCCGGGCGCCCTCGAGGTCGCCACTGAGGGTCCGGTACTCGGAGACGAGTGCGTTGGCGGGCTCCATCTGCCGGTACTCGCGACCGACTTCGGCGTAGAGCTCGCGGTCCCCGATCACCTCGGGGTCGCTCATCTGCTGCTCAAGCTCGGAAAACCGAGCCTCAATCTGTTCCGCCAACCGTTCAATCACAAGTTCATTCTGAACCATTCCCGTCGGGAGTACCTCAGGCGGAGCCCCTTCCTTCTATCCATGAAAGCGAAAGGAAGGGGCGGGTCGCATCTGGAGGCGGGGCGAAGCTCGCCGACTGCAGACCTCTGCGAAGCTCGCCGACTGCAAGTGCCTGCGAAGCTCGCCGACTGCAGTTAAGCCCTAAGCCACGATCTCGATGGGTTCGAGGTAGGCGTCGGTTTCGGGGGTCTCGACTTCGAGGACGGCGTTCAGCGCGGCGATCGCCACCTCCAGCTGCTCCTCGTCCGGCTCGCGGGTGGTCAGGTTCTGGAGCATGAGACCAGGCCACATCACGCCCCGCACCCAGGATCGGTCGCGGTTTCTGCCGGCCCACTTGATCAGTTCATAGGCGATCCCCGCGATCAGCGGCACCCCGACGATTCGCGAGAGCACCAGCCAGTACCACTCGGGAAGTCCGAGCGGCGCGAAGACGAAGATCGCAACGACCATGACGATCAGCAGGAAACTCGTGCCACAGCGAGGGTGAAGTCGCGAGTAGAGAGCGGCCCGGGAGGGCGTGAGCGTGTCCTCCGCCTCGTAGCAGGAGATCGTCTTGTGTTCCGCTCCGTGGTACTCGAAAACGCGCCGCAGGTCCTCGAGCCTCGAGATCACGACGATGTAGCCGATGAAGATCGCGGTACGGACGATCCCCTCGACCAGCCAGAACAGGAAGGAAGAATCCAGCCAGTCCTTGATCAGGCTGGTCAGCCCGACGGGAATCACGAAGAACAGGAGGATCGCGAAGGCGAGCGAGACGAAGATCGTCATCCCCCAGGCGAGCCCGCCCAGTTCCTCTTCCTCCTCTCCCTCTTCCAGCTGGGCATTGGCGGACATGCCAAGGGCGCGGAAGCCGATTTTGAGTGATTCGGCCAGCGCAACGATGCCGCGGATGACCGGCCAGCGCAGGAAGGAATGGCGACGCGCCCATGGCTGGATCGACTCGACGGTGGTCTCGATCTCGCCGTCGGGCTTGCGCAGCGAGACCGCCCAGGTGGTGACTCCCCGCATCATCACCCCCTCGAGCACGGCCTGACCGCCGACGGGGGCATCCCGCTTGGCCTCCAGCGGAACCGGGTCCGGGCTCTCAGGCCCGGGAGCCGGAGCACCCGGAGTCGCGGCGCCCGTCAGGGCACCGTCCGGCGGCTCGATGTTGCCGCCCTCCAATGGAAATGGGAATCCGGGCTGTGGGCGAGCCGCGGGCTAGTTGCCCGCAGCAGCCTTGGCGCGCTTGGCAGCACGCCGCTGGAAGCGCTCGACCCGTCCGCCGGTGTCGACCAGCTTCTGCTTGCCGGTGTAGAA
>JRYG01001911.1_pt1 | contig 11913 bp, 11 predicted proteins | sample 235341 | NCBI WGS metagenome assembly JRYG01 (sample SAMN03074218, study PRJNA261478) | activated sludge metagenome | biome: Wastewater Treatment Plant; feature: Wastewater; material: Activated sludge; isolation source: activated biomass of a wastewater treatment plant treating hydrocarbon... ... | reverse complement strand
GGACCACTTGTTGTCGCCCGGCCGCTGGGAGGGGTTCCAGGTGCTGGGGTTGCCGGTACCGTAGTAGACCAGGCCCAGCTCCTTGTCGTAGCTGTACCAGCCCCAGGTGGTGCCGCCGCCGGTCTTCCACTGGTCGCCCTTCCAGGTCTTCAGGGAGGAATCCTTGCCCACGGGGGCGAGCTTGCCGTCGGCCCAGGTCATGGTCTTGTCCGGATCCATCAGCATCTCGCTGTCGGGACCGGTGCTGTAGCCGCGCCAGGCGAGCTTGCCGGTCTTGATGTCGTAGGCGGAAAGATAGCCGCGCACGCCCCATTCGCCGCCGGAGATGCCGGTGATGATCTTGTCGCCGAAGACATGGGGGGCGTTGGTGTTGACGGCCCCGAGCTTGGGATCGCCATTGACCACCGACCACACCACCTTGCCGGTCTTGGCGTCGAGGGCGTCCAGCACGCTGTCGGCCCGCTGCAGGAAGACCTTGCCGTCGCCGTAGGCGAGGCCGCGGTTGACCGTGTCGCAGCACATCTGGGCGACCACCGCGCTGTCCTGCTTGGGCTGGTACTTCCAGAGGATCTGCTGGGTCTTCACGTCGAGGGCGTAGACGATGTTGGGGAAGGGGGTGTGGATGAACATGGTGTCGCCGATCACCAGGGGCGAGCCCTCGTGGCCGCGCAGCACGCCGGTGGAGAAGGTCCACGCCACCTGCAGCTTGCCCACGTTGCCGGCGTTGATCTGTTTGAGCGCGCTGTACCGCTGGTTGTAGTTGTCCTTGGCCTGGGCGGCCCAGTTACCCTGGTCCGCCAGGGCCTTGTCGAGGGCCGCGTCGGCTGACGCGAACCCCGCCCAGGCACAAGCGAACACGGCGAGAAGCGGATGCTTGATTCGAAGTTTCATTGATATGTCTCCTCTGTTACGACCGTTTTCAAAATGCCGGAGTCCGGCGCGAACCGTTGTCCGACGAACCCACCAATCGTTACCGGAGCAGCGTTGATCCCTGCTGGGGACGGGGATATCGCCGCCTGTTGTTACCAGCTTGGGGGCTTGTACGCAAAGCACGTGCCACCGGCGAAAGGAGGACGTGGGCGAGGTTGAACGGCGGCGGCGGCGACGCCCGGCCCTTACCTTGGCCATAGGCAGAAGCGCCCGTCCCCAGGGCTTTCCCGGGCGGTGGCGACACCCCTGTCAAGGGAAATATTCCCCCCGGAGCAGTTACACACTGCCCCGTTACAGGTTGTCTCCGGCCACCGGTGACACTCCCGGCCACCGGCCGCGACAGCGCGTATGGACGCGGGTCGCCGCCCCGCCGGGAAAGGCGGCGGTTGTTGGCATGGATCGTGTTACTTCAGGGAAGAGATACCCGGCGCAAGCGGCGGGTCAAGGTCAACAGGCGGAGTTCCGGGAAGGAGGCGTCGATCGTGGAGCGCGGAAGCAACCAGCCAGGCCCGGGCCCCGGCCCGGGCGGCGGCATCGATGTCCGCCTGGTCGCGGATGCCGCCGGCGCCGATGAGGGCCGCCTGCGGCGCCCGCCGCCGCACCTCGGCGAGGAGCTCCAGATCCGGGCCGGCCAGGGCGCCCACCCGCTCCAGGGTCATGACGATGACGCGGCGGGGCCAGAGGGCTGGGTTGTCCCAGCAGCCGGCCGGGTCGAGGCGCTGGCCCCCGCGCCGGTCGAGGGAGAGGATGGCCCGCTCCCGGTCGGCCAGGCAGGCGCGGGCGGTGGCCGGGTCGGGCAGCGATTCGCTGCCGAAAACCGGCCGCAGGCGGGCCGCCGCGGGACCCAGGCCGTCGGCCAGGGCAGGGAAGGCGCCGGCGCTGCGGAACCCGCCATCCACCCAGAGTGTCATTTTAGGCAAAGCAGCCAGGATCGCCGCCAGCACGTCCGCCTGGGGCGGGCCGCCGAGGATGGCGTCGAGATCGGCGAGATAGAGGATCGCCGATCCGGTCTCCGCCACCAGCGCCCGCGCCACCGCCACCGGATCGCTGCCGGCGCAGAGGGCGGAGCGCACCGGCCGGTAGGCAGCCCGCTCCCCGCCCACGGCCCGCACCGCCTGGCCGCCTAGAACATCGATGACGGGAATGATTTCCATGGCACTGAAAGAAAGAGTCTTGATCTACGAATGTATCAGCGGCGGCGGCACCGGGTCCATGGGCACCCCGCCCTCCCCGGCCCTGCTGGCCCAGGGCATGGCCATGCGCGACGCCCTGGCGGGAGATCTCGCCCGCCTCGGCCATCTCGCCGTCTCCTGCGTCGCCACCCCCTGGGCGCCCCTGCCCGCCGGCCTGGCGTCGGTGGCGCCGGTGGCGCCGGAGGCCGGCGCGCATCCGGCGGACTTTCTCGCCGGGGCAGCCGGGGCCTACGACCGCATCTGGGCCATCGCCCCCGAAAGCGGCGGGCTGCTGGCAGACCTGGCGGCGACCGTGGGCGAAGCCCGCTGGCTGGGCTGCACTCCGGCGGCCATCCGCCTCACCGCCTCCAAGTCGGCCACCCGTGCCTGGCTGGCGACCAGCGGCATCGCCGTTCCGCCCGCCTGGTGGCCGGGGGACCGCCGCCCCGGCCCCGGCGGCCCATGGGTGGTCAAGCCCGACGACGGCGTGGGCGCCGAAGACGCCCGCCTCCACCCGGATTTCGCCGCCGCCGCCCGGGACCTGGGAGAGCGCCTCGCCCACGGCCAGGCGAGCACCCTCGAAGCCTGGGTGGATGGCACTCCCCTCAGCCTCTCCCTCCTCTGCGCCGGCGGCCGGGCCGAGCTTCTCAGCATCAACCGCCAGCGCATCCGCGCCCGGCCCGGGGAGAACCTCGCCTACCAGGGCGTGGACATCGACGCCGAACCGGTGCGCAGCCACCGCGGCCGGCGCCTGGCGGACCTGGCCGACTGCATCGCCGCCGCCGTCCCCGGCCTTGCCGGCTTCGTCGGCGTGGACCTGGTCTGGCACCCGGCGGCCGGACCGGTGGTGATCGAGATCAACCCCCGCCTCACCTGCGCCTACGTGGGGCTCTCGGCGGCCCTGGGCCGCAACCTGGGGGGGGAAATCCTCCTCGCCCTGACGCCGGAGGCCCGGGCCCATGTCCTCCATTAGCTTCCCGGCCGGCGGCGCCCCGGTGGTGGGCTGGGACGTGGGCGGCGCCCACGTCAAGGCCAGCCTCCTGGTGGACGGCCGCCTCAAGGACGTGGCCCAGTGGCCGGCCCCCCTGTGGCGGGGCCTCGCCCACCTGGAACCCGTCCTCCATGCCGCCCGGTGCCGCTGGCCGGAATTCGGTGCCGCCCGCCACGGCGTGACCATGACCGCCGAGATGACTGACCTCTTCCCCGACCGGGAGGCCGGCGTGCTCGCCCTGGCCACCTGGCTGGCCTGCCGCCTGGGGGAATCCACCCGCTTCTTCGCCGGCCCCCGGGACTGGCCCGCCCAGGCGGGCGCCGCCGCCCGCTGGCGCGACCTGGCCTCCGCCAACTGGCTGGCCACCGCCCACCTGGCCGCCGCCGCCCACCCGGAAGGCATCCTGGCCGATATCGGCAGCACCACCACCGACCTCATCCCCATCCGCGCCGGCCGCCCCGTCCCCCGGGGCCGCAGCGATGCCGAGCGCCTGGCCGGCGGCGAACTGGTCTACCTGGGGGTGAGCCGCACCCCCCTCTGCGCCCTTGCCAAACGCATGGAATTCGGCGGGCGCCGATACAATGTCATGAATGAGCTGTTCGCCACCTCCGCCGACGTCTTCCGCCTCACCGGCGAGCTGGCGGCAGACCACGACCAGCAGCCCACGGCCGACGGCGCCGGCAAGGACGAAGCCGCCACCTGCCGGCGACTGGCCCGCATGATCGGCATGGACGCCCGGGATGCCGAACCCGCCGCCTGGCGCGATTTCGCCAACCGCTGGCGGGCCGCCCTGGTCGGCGAAATCGCCTGCCACCTGGACCGGGTGGCGGAAGATGCCGGGTTGCCGGCCGCCGCCCCCGTCGTCGGCGCCGGCTGCGGCATCTTCGTCGCCCGGGAACTGGCCGCCCGCTGCGGCCGCCCCTTCGTCCCCTTCCACACCCTCGCCGGCCCCGCCCCGCGGCAGCCGGCCTGGGCCGACACCTGCGCCCCCAGCGTGGCGGTGGCCATGCTGCTAGCCCGATGGAACGGCGCCCTCCCCGAACTCACTGCGTCAGCGGCCCTCCAGGAGGCTTCATCATGTGGGTAGTCAAGATTGGCGGCAGCCTTGCCGAAGATCCGCTTCTCCCCGTCTGGCTGGAGCAGTTGAACGATCTCGGGGGCGGGCGGGTGGTCATCGTCCCCGGCGGCGCCGGCTATGCCGACACCGCCCGCATCGCCCAGAAACGCTGGCGCTTCGACGACGTCGTCGCCCACAACATGGCCGTCCTCGGCATGGGCCAGTACGCCTTCCTGCTCCAGGGCCTGTGCCCGGACCTGGTGATCGCCGCCGACGAACGGGAACTGGAGCGGGCCATCCACAGCGGCCGGGTGGCCCTGTGGATGCCCCTGGAACTGCTCCGCCAGGAGCCCGACGACCTGACCACCTGGGAAGTCACCTCCGACAGCCTCGCCCTCTGGCTTGCCAACCGGCTCAACGCCGAGCGGGTGATCCTGGTGAAATCCTGCCCCCTGCCCCCCGACGGCCGCGACGACTGGGCGGCCCTGGCGGCAGCGGGGGTGGTGGACGGCCGCTTCCCCCACTACGCCACGGATTCCGCCTGCCCCATCGACCTTCTCGAACGCTCCCAGCTCACCCGGCTGCGGGAACTGCTGCTGGACGAACTGCCGGTGGCGGCGAACGGGGGATAGGGTAAAGATCCCGGCCCGCCGGGGCGCGCTCAGGCCGGGGCGCCGGCCTGCCGGGGAGCGGCCAGGGCTTGCCGCAAGGAGTGCACGCGCCCGCCCTCCAGTTGCCCGGTCCGGGAGCCATCGCAGAGGGCGCCGCGGAATCCGGCGAAATCCGGGGCCAGTTCCGCCAGGGCGTCGAGATGGTTGGCGCGCAGCGCGCCGGCCAGGCCGGACAGCTTGCCAGCCCCGCGCGCGCGGCCGACGAAGTGGCCGAGGGCGGCCATGGACAGGCAGTCGAAGAGGCTCCCGGCCAGCTTGTCCTGGGTATCGACCATGAGGGCGGGGAATGGCAGGCGGCAGGCAAGGTCCACCGCGCTCCAGTCCAGCCCTTCGTCGGCGATGAACACCGGCACCACCGGCCAGGGCAGGTCGGCGAGGCGGCCCAGGAGGGCGTGCCTGGCGGCGGCGTCGCCCCAGCCGACGCCCACTTTCACGTAATCCACCCCGCAGGCGCCCACCGCCGCCACGGCGTCGCCGATGGCCGGCCAGTCGTGGGCGGAGTGGTCGCCGATGGTGGCGCTGACGGGGGCCTGCGGGTGGTGGCGCCGCAGATTGCCCACCACCTGGCGGATAGCCTCCGGCGGGAGGCCGCCGAGAGCCCCCTGCCGGGGTTCCTTGAGGTCGATGAAATCGGCGCCGGCAGCGGCCGCCGCCCGGGCTTCGTCGCTGTCGCGGACGCTGGCGAGGAGGCGGATGCTCATGCGGCGGCCCTCCCCGCCGTCCGGGCCGCCCGGAAGTCGGCGACCGCTTCCTGCAGCCAGCGCCAGGCCTCCGCCTCGGCGGGGCCGGCGGTCTTGTCGATGGCGGTCTGCAGGTAGGCCATCTCGGCATCCACCTTGTCCGCCGGCAGCAGGTGGAGGCGGGTGACCAGCACGGCGCCCTCGATGACCGCCGCCTGGGCGCGGTTGAAGCCCGGGAAAGGGCCGTGGGTCGCTTCCCACGCCCGCGCCAGGCGGAGGGTGGGGCGCAGGGGGTCGTCGTCGACGCGCAGCAGGCGCAGTTCCGCGTGGGCCAGGGCGCCGGCCAGGCGGCGGCCGTAGAGGCGCGCCGCGGGCAGGGTCGGCCAGTTGCGGCGGCCGGTGACACAGCCGGCGAAGATGCGCACGTCGGTGGTGAAATTGACGACGGCGGTGGCGGTGGCGAGGATGTTGTCGAGGGTGGCGGAGGGGCGGAAGGGCATGAGCACCACTTCGTCGCCGGCGTAGCGCACGCCGAGGGGGGCGCAATTGACCTTGCCGGCGGCGTCGAGGGTGGTGACCAGGGTTTCGAAGATGGCGGGCATGGCACTCACTCCCGGGCGGTGGCGGGCTGGCGGGTCGGACCCGGGGCGCACTGGGCGAGGCGGTCCTCCCCGGCCCGGTCGGCGGCGCAGCCCCAATCGAGGGGCTGGTCCTGGCTGTAGCGCTTGCCCAGTGTCCAGGCGGTCTCGGCCCGGGCCAGCTCGACCCCCATGTAGAAGGCGTGGCCGCCGTCGGCTTCCAGCCCCAGGCGGGGGAAAAGGGCGAAAGGGTCGGTGGCCACGTGGTGGCCGTCCCGGTTGTACACGTGCAGGCCCCGGGGGGAAATCTGTACCCGGAAGCTGGGGTCCTTCACCGCCCGGGCGGTGGCGTCGATTTCCTCTTCGCTGTCGGGGAAGGGGTGCTTGGCGTGGACGGTCATCAGGGCCTCGCTGAAGCCCTTGGGCAGGGACGCCATCTCCCGGGCCTGGTACATGACGCGGCGGGCCACGTCGGCCTCCCGCACGGCCCGCCGGGCGTGGTTGCTGACCTGGGTGGCGAGCACCGCTTTCGCCTTGAGCTCGGCGGCGATGCCGAAGAGGACGGCGTTGATGCCGCTGGTGTCGGCCTCGGTGAGCTCGGTGACGTTGCCGATGCCCATCATGATGTCCGCCGCCGGAAAGCGTTCCCGCAGGCGCTGGTAGCGGCAGAGGGAGGACAGCAGGCCGAAGGGGATGGGGTCGAGGATGGCGTCGGCGAGGAAGGGCCTGCCCTTGCGGCTCAGGGTTTCCACCGCCCGGTACAGCGATTCCTCGTCGGCCGGCTGGCGGGGGATGAGCACCGGCGTGGCGGCCACCTCCTCCGCCACCCACAGGGTGTCGGCGGTGAGGCTGAGGAGGTAGTCGGCGCCTTCCCTGCCGCCCCGCAGGAGTTCGCCGGTCTCCAGGGAATCGACGCTGACCCGGTGGCCTTCCGCCTTCAGCGCCTGCACCGCTTCTTCCAGATGGGGAAAGGCGGTGGCGGGGAGGCAGCCGAGGTCGATGACGTTGGCACCGTCGGCCCGCAGCCGGGCGGCCCGGGCAACGATGGCGTCCACCGCCAGGCGGGGGGCGTCCACGATCTCGGCGAAGATGTCGATATCGTAGCGGGAGAGATCCCCGGCGCCGGCCTTGCGGTTGAAGAACCGGGGCAGGTCCTTCAGTTCCTCCGGCCCCCGCACCACCGGGACGCCGTAGTGGGCGCCGAGGGGTTCCAGGTCGCCCCGGCAGCGCCCCGGGACCAGGATGCGGTCGGCAGCCACCGGCGCCGGCAGCCGGCGGCGGATCATGTCGGCGGTCATCAGGCCCGCCACCTGCAGGCCGATTTCGCGGATTTCCCAGGTGAAGGGTGCCGGGGCCATCGACTCCAGCACCCGGGTGAGGCCGGGCAGCGCAAGTCGTCCCGTCAGGAGGACAATGTGTTCCAAATCAGTGACAGTTCCGCCAGTCTCGCATCCAGGGCCTGCTCCAGGTCGGCGAGGGTTTCCACCACGCGGCAATGGTCGATTGCCCTCAGCCGCGCCACGTTTTCGAGTTCGATGTTGCGGGGCCGCAACTCGACCCATTCCCGGGGGGCCTTGGTGACCACCACCGGTGCCGCATCACACGCAAATACGATGCCCGGGATGCCGAGCTTGCCGGCCTGGGCGAAGATGTTGGTGGGCAGGGTGTCGGAAATGCCGAAGGCGCACTTGGCCACGGTGTTGCTGGTGGCGGGGGCGATCACCACGGTGTGGTAGACGTCGTCGTAGAGCATGCCCACCGGCACCGAGCTGGCGGTCTTGTCGCGGAAGACGCGGAAGCGCTCCTTGAGGGCGTCGATGCGGTGGCCGTAGAGGGGCAGCACCTCCTCCGCCGCCGCGGACAGGAAGAAATCCACCTGGGGCAGGGCCATGGCCAGCTCCATGGCTTCTTCCAGGCAATGGCCGGAGCCGGTGACGGCCCAGGCGATGCGGCTGCGGCGCGTCGGGTCTCCCGCCGTCCCCCCGGTCGGCCGGTGGGGGGCGGCTTCGGCCTCAGCCGTTGTGGGAGAGGGGGATGTGCAGACGGTGGAGTCGTCGGTACAGGGTGTTGCGGCTGATGTTGAGGGCTTTGGCGACATTGCTGACGTTCCAGCGGTGGTCTTCGAGCAGGCCGAGGAGGACGGACCGCTCGCTGGCCTGGATGGGGTCGAGGGGCAAGGGGGCGCTTTCCGGCTCGACCCCGACGGGTGGCAGGGCGAGCGGCGCTTCCGGCCGCTCCCCGCCGCCCTGGCGCAGGGCCGGGGGCAGGTCGGCCGAGCGCAACCGCTGGCCGACGGCGAGCACCAGGGCGGTACGCAGCAGGTGCCGCAACTGGCGCAGGTTGCCCGGCCAGGGATAACTCATGAGCAAGGCTTCGGCGTCGGCGTCGATGGTCATGGGATGCCCGGCCTCCTCGGCCAGCACCCGGTAGATGAGATCCCGCTTGTCGCTGCGCTCGCGCAGCGGCGGCAGGGTCACTTCCAGGCCCGACAGGCGGTAATAGAGGTCTTCCCGGAAGATGCCGTCGGCCACCAGCTTGGGCAGGTTGCGGTGGCTGGCGCTGACCAGCTGGAAATCCACCGGGATGGTTTCCTCCGACCCCAGGGGCGACACCTGGCGCTCGTCCAGGACCCGCAGCAGGCGGGCCTGGAGGGTCAGGGGCATGTCGCCGATCTCGTCCAGGAACAGGGTCCCCCGGTCGGCCTGCAGGATCTTGCCCCGCCGCCCGGCCCGCTGGGCGCCAGTGAAGGCCCCCGCCCGGTAGCCGAAGAGTTCGCTCTCGATGAGTGATTCCGGCAGGGAGGCGCAATTGACCGCGACGAAGGCACCGGCGGCGTAGGGGCTGTCCTCGTGCAGGGCGCGGGCGAAGACTTCCTTGCCGGCGCCGGTCTCGCCGTGGAGCAGCACGGGGATGCGCCTGGCCACCACGCGGGAGGCCAGGGCCAGTTGCGAAAGCACGCGGGCGTCGCCGAATTCCTCGGCGGGGGCGGGCGGATCCTGCCGGCCGCCGGCCTTGCCGCCCCGGTCCACCGCCACCACCGACCGGGTGGCCGGCTGCTGGGCGACGGCGAAGAAGCGGCTGGAACGCTCGGCGCAGAAGGTGGGGATGGGATGGAAGGAGCTGCGGGCGCTGCGCTGGAGCATTTCCGGCAGGGTGGTCTGGAAGACCTCGTCGATCTTCTTCTGGCGGATTTCCTCCACCGAACCGTAGCCGAGCTGGAACAGGGCGCTGCGGTTGGCGGCGTGGATGCGGCCGTCCTCGGCCACCACCAGCTTGCCCTCGTGGAGGGTGTAGACGAACTCCGGCCGGCTGTGGAAATGGACCGGGCAGGCGTCGCGGAAGCGCAGGTCGAGGAGGCGGTTCTCGATCATCTGGGCGGTCATGCCCAGGAGCACCAGGGAATGCTGCTGCATGAGCTGGGAGCGGCTGGTCACGTCCAGCGCAGCCACCACCCGGCCGTCGGGGTCGAAGATGGGCACCGCCGAACAGGTCAGGGTGGCGTAGTCGGCGTAGAAGTGGTCCTGCTGGCGCACCGCCACCGGCTCCCCCACCACCAGGCAGGTGCCCATGCCGTTGGTGCCCACCGCCGCCTCGCTCCACACGGCGCCGACACAGAAGCCCACCTGCCCCATGTCCCGCGAAAAGTCGGGAGCCGCCACCATGTGCAGGATGACGCCGTCGGTATCCACCAGCACCACCGCCGATTCCCGGTCCCCCAACTGCTGGTAGAGGGTGGTCATCTCCAGCTTGGCGCATTCGATGACGTCGCCGGCCCGGCTGTGATGTTCGTCGAGCAGGCTGGCGGCGAGGATTTCCGGCCGGCAGGGCTTGCCCGGATCAAGGCGGTAGTCGCGCAGGCAACGGGTCCATGAACTGGTCACCAGGTCGGCAACCCCGCCGGCCACCACGCCATCGACCACGTCGTACACGCGGTGAACGTGGCCTTTGGCCTCAAGCATCCTCGAGTGCATCCTTGTCTCCTTGGGCGTCGGAAGCGCCTGCGCTTCCTGCGGTTGCTACGGGGCGTCTTGCGCGCCCTTTCACCGGCCGGTCCCGGGGGGAACAGCTAAAACCTTAGTCTAACCACGTTTTCCCTTGCAATAACAGTGCCTGGGAAGGCTTTTTTTCTTGCGCAGTGCACCATGGCCACCTGGCCTGCTTCTCGCTTCCCGGTGGGCAGAGGGGGCTGCCCTGCCCCCCACCCCGACCGCCAGGAGGACTCCCCTTGAACGCGCCCTACCGCCCTGCCGTCCGCGACCCGCTCCCGGGGAGCGAGACCGCCATGGACATCATCTTCATCGACGGATTCCGCGGCCGGACCGTCATCGGCATCAACGACGACGAGCTGGAGACGCCCCAGCCGGTGCGCATCGACCTGGCGGCGGGTGTTCCCCGGGCCCTGGCCTGCCACACCGACGACATCGGCGACACCATCGATTACGGCGTGGTGCGGGCCGCCCTCGCCGAGTTCCTGCGGGAGCACCGCTACCAGCTCCTGGAGGCCTTCGCCGAGGCCGTCGCCGCCCTCCTCCTCGACCGTTTCGGCGCCCACTGGGTGCGGGTGGCGGTGACCAAGCCGGGGAAGTACGACGACGTGGACGGCGTCGGGACCATCATCGAGCGCCGCCGCAGCCACTCGCCCCGGCGGCCCGCCGAGGTGCTGCACCTGCTGGGCACCGGCCTGGTTCCCCACCGCGACTGACGCCGCAGACGGCAAAAGGGCCGGAGGCGCATGCCCCCGGCCCTTTTTCTTTGCCGCGCCCGCTCAGTGGGTGGCGAAGGGGTGCATCTCCCGGCTCTTCCTGGCCACCACTTCGGAGGCCGTGGGCTTGCCGGTGACGGCCCGCTGGATGGCTTCCTTGGTGGCCTGGTAGTTGTAGTCCTGGATCTTGCGGTCGTCTTCGGCCAGCCAGTGGATGAAGACGCCGACGCTGACGAACAGGTTGTCGGCCTCCTCGACGGGAATGGTGCCGTCCTCGACGCAGTCGGCCACGGCCATGGCCACGCCGCGCTGGGCCGGACCGAACATCTGCACGGCCTGCTTGGCGCCCTTGATGGTGACCTTGTTGAACATCACCGTCGCCGGCTTGGTCAGCAGGTTGGGGGCCACCACCGCCAGCAGGGAGGTGAAGCCGTCCTTGTTGTTGGTCAGCGCGTTGGCGAAGGCGGCTTCGGCGGGGGTGCCGCGGGGGCCGATGATGAGGTCGATGTGGGCAACTTCGTTGCCGTCCCCCACCAGGGACTCGCCCACCAGCATGCGATCGATTTTTGCCATGTAAGGTCTCCTTTTGAAGTTGGGTCGGGGTCCCCGGCTCAGGCGGGAACCCCCCAGTCGGACGTCGGAAAATGCCCGATGCCGGAGGGGTGAATACACAATCCATGCCAAGGCCCGTCCCCCGCCATGCCGACGATTTCCGGCCAGGCCAGGGCGGCGGCGAAAAGGGTCGCCACCGTCAGGTCGGCGCTGGTGCCGGGGTTGATTCCCGCGGCCTTGAGGCTTTCGTCCCAGGCCGCGAAGCCCTTCCCCTCGCCGGCGGCGGCGTCGGCCAGCAGCGCCCGCCGCCAGCGGCGGGCGTCGGCGGTGACAGTCTGCGCCACGGCCTTCCCGAGTTTTCGCACAATGTGTGAATCGGGCCAGGCGGCGAGGAAGGCGAGGAATACCCCCTGTACCGCCGCCGCCAGGGTCCGCCTGGGGGCGGTCAGGGCCCCCAGCCCGGTGCCGAAGATGTCGACGTAGCCGGCGGCGTACTGGCGGGCGACGCTGTCCCGGTCCGCCGCCAGGGCCATGGCGGCCCGCAGGTCCACGCTGGGCGGCGCCGCCACGTCCTGCTCCG
>JRYG01000069.1_pt1 | contig 11950 bp, 10 predicted proteins | sample 235341 | NCBI WGS metagenome assembly JRYG01 (sample SAMN03074218, study PRJNA261478) | activated sludge metagenome | biome: Wastewater Treatment Plant; feature: Wastewater; material: Activated sludge; isolation source: activated biomass of a wastewater treatment plant treating hydrocarbon... ... | reverse complement strand
TAGCAATGCTTGCAGGTGAGGTTGCAGCGGCGCACCAGATTCCAGATGACGACCGGGCCGGGAGGTGCGAGGCGGCGCAGGGGCTCGACAGGCGGTAGCGCCTGCAAGCGGTCCAGCCGGTGCAACTCATGCATGAAGTGGGAGACTCGAAACATGCCAAGCTTTCTTGCGTGCGAACAGACTGCAAGTTAGAAGGCACACCCGGTGCCCGGCTTTGACAAGTATCAATTGCCCATCGCCCCCGCCCAGCGAAAAAACCATGCCGACGATCAGGAAAATACGACTGTTTCGCCGCAGCAGCCGGGGCTACATTAGGAACTGAACGTCGGTGCCAGCACGGCTCCGACGCGCCGATCATGCACATTCAATCCGAAACGCCCCACTGGCACGCCTTGCCCGCCGATCAGGTGTGCGCCCGGCTGGGGTGCGCTCCCGAGCGGGGCCTGGACGAGGCGGAGGCCGCCCGCCGCCTGAGCCTGCATGGCCCCAACCAGCTTGTGGCCCCCCCTGCCCGTGCCGCCTGGCGCAGGTTTCTCGATCAGTTCCGCAGCACACTCGTTCTGGTGCTGCTGGCAGCAGCCATCGTCGCGGTGCTCCTGGGCGACGTGGAAGACGCGCTGGTCATCGCGCTGGTGGTGGTGGTCAATGCCACCCTGGGCTTTACCCAGGAACACCGGGCGGAGGCCGCCCTGGCGGCCTTGCGCAAGATGCTCGCCCCCTCTTGCCGGGTACGGCGCGGAGGCCGGATCGTCGAAACGGCTGCCGCCAGCCTGGTGCCTGGCGACATCCTGTTGCTGGAGGCCGGCGACCGGGTAGCGGCGGATGCCCGGGTGCTGCAAGCCCACGGCGCCGAGCTGGCGGAAGCGGCGTTGACCGGCGAAGCCATGCCGGTGATCAAGACGCCCCGCCCCGCCGCGCCGGAAGCGGCACTGGCGGACCAAGGCAGCCTGGTGTTCATGAACACGGTCGTCACCCGGGGGCGACTGGAAGCGGTGGTGGTGCAAACCGGCATGGCCACGGAAACCGGGCGGCTGGCGGGCCTGCTGGCGCGGGAAGAAGAAGCGCCCACGCCACTGCAGACCCAGCTCGACGCGCTGGGCAAGCGGCTGGCGCTGATCGCCGGCGCCGTGGTGGCGGTGATGTTCCTGGTGGGTCTGGTGCGGGGCGACGATCTGGCGCGAACCGCCATGACCGCCATCGCCCTCGCGGTCGCCGCAGTTCCGGAAGGGCTGCCCGCGGTGGTCACCGTCACCCTCGCCCTGGGCATGCAGCGCATGGCCCGCCGCCATGCGGTGGTCAAGCGGCTGGCGGCGGTTGAAACGCTGGGCTGCACGACGGTGATCTGCACCGACAAGACCGGCACCCTGACCCTCAACCAGATGACCGCCCGCGCCCTGTACTGCCATTTGCGCCGCTTCCCCGTGAGCGGCGAGGGCTATGGTCCGACGGGGAGCATTGGCACAAGCGGGCAGCCCATGCCGGATCTGCGCCCGGCCCTGCTGCCCGCCGCCCTCTGTGCCGATGCCCGCCTGTCGCCGGATGGCCTGATCGGCGACCCCACCGAAGGCGCCCTGCTGGCGCTGGCCGCCAAGGCGGGCCTGGAATCGCAGCCGCTCGTCACCCAAATGCCCCGGTTGGCCGAGATCCCCTTCGACCCGGACCTCAAGCTGATGGCCACCTTCCACCGCGCCGGAGACGCGGTGCAGATGTGGCTGAAGGGCGCCCCCGACGTGGTTCTGGCCCGAGCTGCGTTCTACCTGGACGACAGCGGCGCACAGCCGCTCACCGAATCCGTCCGGGCAGCCTTTGCCGCCGAGAACGCTGCGCTGGCCGGCCAAGCCATGCGGGTGCTGGCCCTGGCCGGGCGCTCCATACCCGCCGGGGATTTCGATGCCGCAGTTCCGCTCGAACGCTGGACCCACGAGCTGACCCTGCATGCCCTGGTCGGCATCATCGATCCACCCCGGCCCGAAGCGCGGGAGGCGCTGCGCACCTGCCAGGAAGCTGGAATCACCGTCAAGATGATCACCGGCGACCATCCCCTGACGGCCGGCGCCATCGCCCGGGAACTCGGTCTCGCAGGCGCCGTCCGCGAAGGCCGGGCCCTGGACGGCCTGGACGACCGGGCCACCGCAGCGCTGGCGGAGGAAACCGGCGTTTTCGCCCGCGTCACGCCCGAGCACAAGCTGCGCATCGTGCGGGCGCTGCAGGCCCGGGGCCACGTGGTGGCCATGACCGGGGACGGCGTGAACGATGCCCCGGCACTGAAGGCGGCGGACATCGGCATCGCCATGGGCATCACCGGCACCGAGGTAACGCGGGAGGCCGCCACCATGGTGCTCACCGACGACAACTTCAGTTCCATCGTCCGTGCCGTCAAGGAAGGACGCACCCTGTACGAGAACATTGTCCGCTTCGTGCGCTTTCAGCTCTCCACCAACATCGGCGCCCTGCTCACGGTACTGGGGGCGCTGCTGTGCGGCTTCAGCACGCCCTTCACCGCCATCCAGATCCTGTGGGTCAACATCATCATGGACGGCCCGCCGGCCATGACGCTAGGTGTGGAGCCCTCCCGCCACGGGCTCATGAACGAGCCCCCGCGCGCCCGGGGCGCGTCCATCCTGTCCTGGCAGCGGCTTGGCCGGATCAGCCTGTACGGGCTGACCATGGCAGCAGGCACGCTCTGGATTTACCACTGGGGACTCCAACAGGGCGGCGAACCCAAGGCCCTGACGCTGGCGTTCACGACCTTTGTGCTCTTCCAGTTCTTCAACATCTTCAACGCCCGGGCAGAACACAGCACCAGCTTCAACCGCCAGTTCTTTCGCAATGCTCCCCTCTGGCTGGCCCTGGCGGTGGTGCTGGTGCTGCAGGGGGTGGCGGTGCACTGGCCACCCGCCCAGCGCCTGTTCGACACCGTGCCGCTCACCCTGGAGGAATGGGGCTGGGCGGCCCTCACCGCATCATCGGTCCTGGTGCTGGACGAAGCGCGCAAGCTGTTGCGCCATCTGACAGCCCGCGAAGAAGGCCCCGCCCACTGATTGCGGGCAACCGCCCTCAAAGCTCAAGCTGGGTGCCAAACTCCACCACCCGATTGACCGGGATCTTGAAGAAGTCCGCCGCGCTCCCGGCGTTGCGGAACATGAAGATGAAGAGTTTCTCCCGCCAGGGCGCCATGCCGCCGGAAACCCGGGAGTAGAGCTTTTCCCGCCCAAGGAAGAAGGTGGTCTCCATCATCTCGAAGGGCAGCCCATGCTCCGCGCACAGTGCCAGAGCACGTGGCAGATCCGGCTCATCCTTGAAGCCGTAGACCACGGATACCCGGTAGAAGCCGAAATCCATGGGCTCCACCCGCACCCGCTCGGACTCCGGCACAAAGGGCACATCCCGGGTGGTCACCATCAGGATCACCACCCGCTCATGCAGCACCTTGTTGTGGAGCAGATTGTGGAGCAGCGGGCGCGGCACGCCGTCGAGGGAAGTGGTCATGAACACCGCCGTGCCCACCACCCGGGTGGGCGGAGAGTGGAACAGCGACTGGATGAATGGCTCCAGCGGCATGGTGTCGGTCTTGATCCGCTCCCGCACCATTGCCCGGCCCCGCTTCCATGTGGCCAACAGGGTGAACACCGCCGCGCCCAACACCAGCGGGAACCAGCCGCCGTCCAGGATCTTGACCGAATTGGCGGCAAAGAAGGCGGTATCCACCGAGAGGAAGAACACCAGGAACACGGTCGCCACCAGCCAGTTCCATTTCCACAGGCTGCGTACCACCACGAAGGCCAGCACCGTGTCGATCATCAGCGTTCCGGTCACCGCGATGCCATAGGCGGAAGCCAGATTGCTGGAAGACTTGAAGCCGATCACCAGCGCCACCACCGAACCCAGCAGGGCCCAGTTGATCCCCGGCACGTAGATCTGCCCGATCTCCTCCGCCGAGGTGTGCACAAAGGCCAGGCGCGGGGCGTAGCCAAGCTGCATGGCCTGGCGGGTGAGCGAGAACGCCCCGGAGATCACCGCCTGGGAGGCAATGATGGTCGCCACCGTGGACAGGGCCACCATGGGGTAGAGCATCCAGTCCGGGGCCATCAGGTAGAAGGGGTTACGCACCGAGGCAGGCTCGGCAATGATCAGCGCCCCCTGCCCCAGGTAGTTGAGGTACACGGCGGGCAGCACCAGGGAAAACCACGCCAGGGTGATGGGCCGCCGGCCGAAATGCCCCATGTCCGCATAGAGCGCCTCGGCCCCGGTCACCGCCAGCACCACCGAGCCCAGCGCCAGGAAAGCGTGGGTGCCGTGGTGGGTGAAAAAGGCGTAGGCGTAATAGGGGTTGAAGGCCGCCAACACCATCGGGTGCTCGACGATGTTCCAGATACCCAGCCCCGCCAGCGTGGCGAACCAGAGCACCATGATGGGCCCGAAGAGCGCCCCGACGCTCGCCGTGCCCTTGCGCTGCACGCCAAACAGCAGGACCAGCACCGCCAGACTGATGGGCAGCACATAGGGGCGCAGCAAAGGCGTGGCGATCTCCAGGCCTTCTACCGCCGAGAGCACCGAGATGGCGGGCGTGATCACCCCGTCGCCGTAGAACAGCGCAGCGCCGAACATGCCCAGCACCGTCAGCACCCATACCTGCTTGGGGCCCGCCTGGGCAGTGCGCAGCGCCAGGGCGGTGAGCGCCATGATGCCGCCTTCGCCCTTGTTGTCCGCCCGCATGATGAACACCACGTACTTGAGCGAAACGATGATGATCAGCGACCAGAAGACCAGGGAGAGGATGCCCAGCACGTTGTCCGGGTGGGGCGCCACCGCGTGGTGCCCGGTGAAGACCTCTTTCATGGTGTAGAGCGGGCTGGTGCCGATATCGCCATACACCACGCCCACAGCCCCTAAGGCCAGGGCCGTCAGGCTGCTCTTGTGGCCCTCTGGATGGGAACTCATGCCTGCCTCCCGAACAAGCGATCTTATGGGCGGCGATTCTACGCCCCGGATCCTTGCTTGTGCACTGCATCAACCGGGAAATGCAACCCCGGCAAACCTTTTTCGCCGCCGGGGGAGCGTTTTCTTGCAGGGAGCTGACCGAGGCCTGTCAGGCCGTCAGGCGCAGGCCGGATTTCTTGAGAATGCGGCTGCTGAACAGGACATCATGGCCGGTGCAATGCTCACCGAGCAGGCGGGCGATCATCTCGACCTGGGAGAGCACCTCATCCCGATGGCGGCCATGCACCATGGCGAAGAGGTTGTAGGGCCAGTCCGGCAGATGGCGGGGACGGCGGTAGCAATGGGTGACGAAAGAGAGCCGCCCCACCGCTTCGCCCAAGGCATCCACCTGCGTGTCCGCCACGTTCCACACGGACATGCCATTGGCCGAATACCCCAGGGCATAGTGGTTGGGCACGGCACCCATACGGCGGATCACGCCCCCGTCAAGCAAGCGCTGCAACCGTGTCTGCACCTCCACGCCGCTGATGCCCAGTTGCTGGCCCAAGGCATCGTAGGGTCTGGACGTGAGCGGCAACCCCGCCTGGGTGGCCAGCACAAGCCGACGGTCAAGGGCGTCCAGAACGTACGTGTCCATCAGGCGGAGAGTTTCATTTCCACGAAGTATTCCCGCTCCTTGGGGAAAGCATGCACCGGCAAACCGGTCTCCGCCTCGATCCGGGCGATGGCCGCCCCGATGCCCTCGGGCGTACCCGTGGCCAGCACGAACCACATGTTCAGCCGGTGCTCCCGCCGGTAGTTGTGGGCCACCTCGGGCAAGGCGTTGACCCGGTCGGCCACTTCCTCGAAGCGTGCTTCGGGTACGGCCAGCGCCGCCAGCACGAAAGCCCCCCCCATCGCCTCCACCTGAAACATGGGGCCAAAGCGGGTCAGCACCCGGCGCTCCAGCATTGAATCCAGGCGACGCAGCAATTCGGCTTCTTCCAGGCCCAGATCGACCGCCACGGTGCGGTAGGGCTCATCACACAACGGGAAACCGCCTTGCAGCGCATTGATGATGCGGCGGTCGGTTTCATCCAGTTCGACCCGGCCATCAAGGCCGGATCGGCCCCGCGCCCCAGTCGGCCGTGCGCTCACGGCACCGCCTGTTGACTCGCCACGTAGGCGGCCCCTTGCTGCTTGAAGCGACGGCAACTGAACAGGGTATGCGTGGGAAACGCCGTCAGGCCCAAGGTAGCGTTGAGGGCATCCACTTCTTCCTGCACCGACTGGCGGTCACTGCCGTGGATCATGCAGTAAAGGTTGTACGGCCAATAGGGCAAGGCCCGCCGGCGCTCGTAGCACAGGCTCACGGCCGGCTCCACCGCCAGTTGCTCCGCAAACTCGGCCACCCGCTGGTCGGGGATGTCCCACACCACCATGGCATTGGCGGTATAGCCCAGTTCCAGATGGCGGACCACCACGCCAAAGCGCTTGACCACGCCTTCCACCACCCAGCGCTGCAGGGTCTCGAGCACCTCCGCCTCGCCCATGTCCGCCTTCGCCCCCAAGTGCAGGTAGGGCCGGCGGACCAGTTTCAGTCCCGCCTGCAAGGCCCCCATCAGCGCCTGCTCCTTGCGACTGAGCTTGCGGGGCTCCTGCCCATTGAACCGCTGCCGGGCGCCGCCGTGGGCACCGGCAGACTTGGCCCCGCCCTGAAGATCGAATCCAAGATCGATGTGGAACTCCCGGACCATGGGCATGGCCAGCACACGACACCCGGACTGTTTCTGGATGCGGGACAACACCTCGTCCACCGCCGCCTGATCGGGCCCGGTCACCACGAACCAGAGGTTGTATTGATGCTCCCGCTCGTAGTTGTGGTTGACCTCCGGCTGGCCGCTCACCAGCGCCGCCACCTCCTCCAGCCGCTCCCTCGGAACTGCCATGGCGGCAAGCGTGCTGGAGCCTACGGTATTGGGGGGAAACACGGCCCCGATGCGGGACATGGCCCCGTCCGCCCGCAGACGCCGGAACTTGTCCAGCACGTTGGTTTCCGACGTTGCCAACTCGCCGGCGATCCACTCAAAAGGCTCCGGCACCAGCGGAAAACCCCGCTGGTACTCGTTGATCAGGCGAAACTCCAATGTGTCCATGACGATCCCCCGCATCATGCGGTTTACCGGGGGGCGCCGACGGGTGATTGTTTCCCCACCCTGCCGCAGGGCATGCATGGCCGATTCCATGGCGCCCCCTCAGAACCCGATGCGCCCGGCGCGGTTTGTAAAGAAGATACCGCTTGGGCTATCGGAGGAAATATCGCCGACTTTAGTCATGCTGGCAATGTCAACGATTACGACCTTGTGATCATCTCGCGCCGACATCCATACCTGCTCGCCGCGAGGCGTGAACTCCATGTGCAAAACAGCCTTTCCGGGGGCAAGAGTGTGGGCGACCCGCTGCTCCAGCGTATCAACCACCTGCACCCAACCGTTGTCCGGGAAGGCGAAGTTCACCCACACCTGGCGGCCATCGGGACGAGCCATGACAAATACCGGCTGCCCCTTGACCGGGATGCGCCCTACTTCCTTCCAGGTGCGCATATCCACCACCAGCACCTCATGCCTGCCCACCGCGGGCAGATAGGCATGGCCACCCGCCACGGCCCAGCCCCTCAGGTGCGGCATCTTGTACACCGGCAGTTTTTCGGCGCCCCGCCCGTAACCCTCGAGAATCTTGCGTGCGCCCTGCTCCGGTCGCCACAAGTCGAGGAGGGCAATACCGTCCTCGCCGAAAAGCCCGGCCATGTAATAACGGCCGTCTGGCGTCACCAGTCCGTCGTAAGGCTGTTGGCCGGCGGGGTAGCGCTCGGTCCTGGGGGCCCGCGGATCGGACAGATCGGTCACCCAGATCTCTCCGGCATCGAACAAGGCGTAGGCAAAGCGGTTGCCCGGCACGTCCGCCAGCCCCACCACTTTGGAACGCCGCCCTTCGGTCCCGTAGCTCGCCGGCACTTCGGACAGCAGTTCCAGCGTGCGGGCGTCGAACACCTTGATTCCGCCGGGCTCGTAGTTCTGGGCCACCACCAGCCGGCCGTCCTGGGAGATGGCTCCGCCGATCGAATTGCCCGCCTGCATCACCCGGCGCTCAAGCCGCCCGGCCAGCAGATCCACCTTGGAGAGCCCGCCGTCGCGGCCAAACACGTAGGCGTAACGGCCATCCCGCGAGAACACCACCGAGGCATGGGACAAATCCCCCAAGCCTTCCACGGTGGCAATGCGGGCCCGGGCCGAGGTATCGACCACCGCGACCCGGCCGGTTGCCCGTTCGATCACGACTCCCAGATCCCCCGTGCCCCGAGGCTGGACCCCCGCGCAAGCGGTCACAACCAGCGCGGCAATCCCCATCAGAACCGTGCGCAGATCCATCGCCGGCCTCACCGGGGGGTTTCTTCAGGGAAGCCGGACATCAGGCGCGCGACCACCCAGCGGGCCTCCTCCAGCGAGAGAAACTGGCTCCAGCCTGGCATGGGCGTGCCAGGGCGCCCATGGAGCACCGTCGCCGCCACGACATCCACCTCCCGGTCGGAGAGATTGGCGGGCAGCAAGGCCGGGCCCAGCCCGCCCTTGAGCGTGAGACCGTGGCAGGAGCCACAATCCTGGCGAACCATGCGGATGATTTCGCTGCGGCGCTCAGGCGCCGGCTCCGTTGCCTGGGCCAGTGAGGACACCAGGAATACCGCTGCGAGCAAGACGGTGATGTGCAGATACAGGGGGTTGCTTCTCATGATGCGCTCCTCGAACTGGCCACGAGGATGCGCGTTCAGGCCCGGGCCGGACTTTGACAACTATCAAACCCTGCATCAGCCCGGCCCCGCCCTTCAGGGCAGGACGATAATGCGTCCGGTCATCTCCGGATGGGGGCCGCAGCGGTAGGGATATGTCCCGGCCCGATCAAAGCGTTTCTCCCAGCTCTCCCCGGGGAGCATCCGTTCCGACTCTTCCCCGCCCGGGAACAGCACCGAGTGGGAGGTTCGCTTTTCCTGGTTGATCCAACGCACCGTCCCCCCCACCTTGAGCGTTTGCTCAGCGGGGTGGAAGCGGTACTGCTCGATCCGCACCTCCACAGTCTGCGGCCCGTCGTCCGCCCAGCTCTGCGGTGTGCCGCAAGCACCCCACAGAGCGAGCCCCAGGCACGCCAAGAGATTCTTCCCCATCTCGCGCATCCTTCCCTTCCCGGCCCACATCCGGCCGCTCTCCGGCCCGCTCTGGCCAGCCGCACCCGAGCCTCGACTCGCAATGGAAAAACGGGCACGGCGGCGCATTGCACCTCCGTGCCCGTCACCGCGCGCAGCGGTGCGAACGCGCTGCCCGGGGCCCGCCTTATTGTTTGGCCGCGGTCAGGTCCGCCTTGGCGTCGATGCCCAGGGTGTATCCCAAGGACACATGATGGAAGCGGCCGGAGGTATGGTCATCATGGATGGCAAAGCCAAAGTTGTAGACCTTGCCCGCTGCCAGATTGATGTCACCCTCGCCCCCCGCACCCAACTTGCGGGCAAACGTTACCGTCCAGGTGTCGCCCTTCTGCTCACCCTTGGCTTCCACCAGACCCTTGCCGCCCTCCATCACCCGCTTTTCCGCCACATAGCCATCGGAAGCCTTGCCGCCCTTGCCGCTGCGCCACTGGAGCAGGTCAAAGAACTTGCCGCTGGCTAGCGAGCCACCGGTCACGTACTTGGTCTTGTTGTCGTCCTTGGCGTCGGGCATGGTCCGGGCATCGTTGTGGCAGGTGGCCCAGCAGCCCCCCTTGTCCGCCAGCTCGACCTTGTTGTCCTCCAGCATCAGGGCGATCTTGACCGGGTTGTCCTTGTCCATCTTCTCCGCACCGCCCGCAGGCTGCTTCCAGGTGAAGCGCAGGTAGAGATTGCTGCCGTCGTGAGCCGTCTGCACCGTGACCGGGATGGCCGCCGCCTTGCCCTTGATGGGCTTGGGCTCGATCTTCTGGCCGGTGACCATCTTCTTGCCCATGTCCGCCGCTTCTTCCTCATGGCAACTGGCGCAGGTCTCGCCTTTCTTCAGGCCCTTGGCGCCGCCGTGTTCGGTGCCCTTCTGGATCCATTCCATGGGCGAAGCGCCCGGGTAGAAGACCGTGATCTTCTTGCCGGGGACCTTGGCCCAATCAGGCGCCGCCTGGGCGCCGCCGGCCAGCAGGGTAAGCGCGGCACCGACCGCGCAGGCAAGGGTGAGGGGTTTGTTCATGATGTGCTCCCGTAGTCCTGTCAATTGCGCCCAGGTACCCGCGCCCACCGAATGGCCGCGGGCCCGGCCTTCACTCGTCTTCGTCGGTCATGCCTTCCGGCTTCTTGTGGGCGATGCCCTTGTGGCAATCAATACAGGTCTGGCCGTCCCGCTGGGCCAGTTCATGCTGCTTGCGCGCCCGCTGCTTCTGCACTTCCGTGCTCATGCTCTCGAACGAATGGCAGTTGCGGCATTCCCGCGAGTCCGCCGACTTCATCCGCGCCCACTCGTGGCGAGCCAGCTCGAGACGCTTGGCCTCGAATTTCTCCGGGGTGTCGATGGTGCCCATGATCTTTCCATAGACCTCCTGGGAAGCCTGGATCTTGCGCGCCATCTTGTGCACCCAGTCCTTGGGCACGTGGCAGTCGGAACACACCGCCCGGACACCGGTGCGGTTGGAATAGTGGATGGTCTTCTGGTATTCCTGATACACCGTGTCGCGCATCTCATGGCAGGACACACAGAATTCCAGCGTGTTGGTCGCTTCCATGGCGGTGTTGAAGCCGCCCCAGAACACGATCCCCGCCACGAACCCCACCGACAAGAGGCCCAGCAGCGAGTACTTGGCGCTGGGGCGTTTGAGCCGCGCCCACAAGCCTTGTGGCTCCCCCATGGCACCGGTATGCCGATCAGTCATTATTTGGTCTCCCCGCTGACAGACCGGCTCCCTGGCGACCGGCCAAGCAAATACGTAATGCCTCCACCCCGCCGGGACGGGATGGACACCGCCGGGTACGCGAGAACCGCGCCCCGGCGGCCCAGCGAAACGATCAGTAGATGTCGTGCTGGGTGTTGTAGACGTTGAACTTGCCGGTGGGGGTGATCATCTTCGGATCAGTGATCACCTTCTTGACCTTGAGTGTCGCATCGTCATAGACCACGATGGCGGACTGGTCGGTCTTGCCGCCCCAGAGCGAGATCCAGACTTCCTTGCCGTCGGCGCTGTATTCCGGATGCACCGCCCGTTTCACCGCCTTGGTTTCGGGCAGGCCCGAATCCTTGGCCACGTTCAGGACCGCCTTCGGCTTGGAGAGGTCAGCCATGTCCCACACGGCCACGGATTCAGCCGTGTCCTTGTCCGGATTCTGTGGCGCGTCGGCCCAGAAATGCTTGGACTTGGGGTGGGTCTTGACGAACAGGTTGCCCGGCACGTGCTTGATCTCCTGCACCACCTTCCAGTTGTGCTCCTTGAACTTGGCGTACTTGGCTTCGTCGGAAGGCGTGGAGATCAGCGTCACCACGTCCGCACCCAGGTGGCCGGTGGCCCAAACGGGCCCAAACTTCGGATGGACGAAGTTGGCACCGCGCCCGGGGTGAGGAATCTTGGCGGTGTTGATCAGTGCAGCCAGCTTGCCGGTCTTGGTGTCCACCGCGGCAATCTTGTTGGAAGCGTTGGCAGCCACCAGGAAGTAGCGCTTGGATGCATCCCAGCCACCGTCATGCAGGAACTTGGCAGACTCGATGGTGGTGGTCTTGAGGTTCTTGATGTCGGAGTAGTCCACCAGGAGGATCTGCCCGGTTTCCTTGATGTTGACCACCCATTCCGGCTTGATTTCAGAGGAAACGATGGAAGCGACGCGCGGTTCCGGATGGTACTCGCCATCCACCGTCATGCCGCGGGTGGACACCACCTTGAGCGGCTTGAGCGTGTCGCCGTCCATGATCACGTACTGGGGCGGCCAGTAGGAGCCGGCGATGGCGTACTTGTCGTCGTAGCCCTTGAACTTGGAGGT
>JRYG01001049.1_pt1 | contig 11953 bp, 7 predicted proteins | sample 235341 | NCBI WGS metagenome assembly JRYG01 (sample SAMN03074218, study PRJNA261478) | activated sludge metagenome | biome: Wastewater Treatment Plant; feature: Wastewater; material: Activated sludge; isolation source: activated biomass of a wastewater treatment plant treating hydrocarbon... ... | reverse complement strand
TGAGGTTTGCAATCTTCTTTATGGCTTACTTCAGATCATCCTCCATCTTCACTTACTTTCCTTCCTCACTTCGTTAACAGACATTAACTGATTTACCTCACGATCACAAAATGTGCTCACAGCAACATTGTATAATTTTCTCTCGCGCCTTTGCGCCTCTGCGTGAGGGTGCAGGAGCGAAAGGCATCATTCGTGCATTCATGGCTAAATGCTCTTTCCTAAAATGAATGAGCTGGTATGTGTTAGCCGTAACTGTCTTTCAAGAAAAGCGAGGATAGTTAATTCGTATCCAAAAGCTTTTGCCAAGAATGCACGAATGAACAGGATGCGCTGTGGACTTCTAAATGACATACAACAATAACACAGCTAATGGTATATAAACTTACCGATCATTTCACGAATCCTTCAACCGTGGAGTGAGGTTTGCAATCTTCTTTATGACTTACTTCAGATCATCCTCCATCTTCACTTACTTTCCTTCCTCACTTCGTTAAGAGACATTCACTGACTTACCTCACGATCGGTAAATGTGCTCACAGCAACATTGTATAATTTTCTCTCGCGCCTTTGCGCCTCTGCGTGAGGGTGCAGGAGCGAAAGGCATCATTCGTGCATTCGTGGCTAAATGCTCTTTCCTGGAATGAATGAGGTGGTAGGAGTTAGCCGTAACTGCTTTTCAAGAAAAAAACGGATAGTCTATTCATGTACAAAAGCTCTTGCCGCGAAAGTACAATTTAATAGGATGCGCTGTGGTTTCTCTCATCACTTACAAGAGGAACACCCTTCATAGATTCGCTGAGATATAGATCAACTCACAGATCCTTCAAACTCGGGATGCAGTTTGCATTTCACTATATAACATATTTCGAAAGAGGTCATTCGTATATTCGTGGCTACATGCCCTTCCCTGGAAACAAATCGGACGCATGTCTAATGTTATGACAATACTGTTTTACCATTTCACTCTGCACCTCCGCGCCTCTGCGTGAGAGTAAGGATGGCCTTTGAATAAGGAAAGGTCAATTGCCATCCAGGCCTGAAAGTCAATGATTAGCATTGAATCTGATGTTTCAATAAAAGAGATTTATCGCTCATCAGAACTATAATCAATTGACTAATCTCATGACTCTGAAGAAGTTTTCTCTTTGCGTAACAATATGCTTTCTCTCCTCTTTAATAGTCAGCGGAGAATCCTTTTCTCAATGGACATACGGAACCCCCTTCTCCACATCTCCGCCTTCATCTACATGGAGGGAAGTTGACAGCAAGGTTCCGGTTGCAGGCAACACAATGCTTCAGAACTTCACAAAGCCATACCCCACTAACGCGTGGTTCAATCCACTTTTCCTCTACGGAACCACTTATCCGTATCCCGACGGGCAGGGCGAACTGGGGCAGAACAGGGCATGGGTGAATCCTTATGTGATTGGCTTTGGCAAGGAATACAGCACTCCGAATCCATCCTATAATAAGTACTCGCTCCTTGGTTTCGGTTACCGGCCGTTCATTATCGATCAGCGTGACCAGACTTTTCCAAAAGTCTATTGGGACCAGACAGCATGGGCTTTTCTCGGACAACATGACCCTAACCTCAACATTCAGCCGTCTTATCTGAACGACTATACCGAACTTTCCGCGACTATAAAGTTTACTAATCAGGTAAATCCGTCTCAGTATTACGAAGCGCCAATTGTGCGGGGAATGCCTTATGTTACAATGATCTATAACAACATGTAGCCGGAAGTGTTCTTCTGGTCGCCTGCACTTGAAGCTGTGAACGACATTCCTCTCAGCGGACCGAACAACACATTTCACGGAAGGGTGTTCAAACTGAAAACGTCCGATACACCGAATCCGACTTTTCCTTCGCAGACGTGGATGCTCTACACTTCCGATACCATCACGCTTAAATGGGATCAGCTTCATTCAAGCATGTATGCCGTAAGAAGTTTCACGGGATATTTCAGAATGGCGCAGTTGACTTACCAGTCAGAGAATCTTACGCCTGCAGAAGTTCAGACGAAGGTAAATTTGCTGACAAAGTATTCGAAGTTTGTCCCTGTCAAAGGAGAAGTGAAGGCGACCGTTACCGGAAACAACTGCAATCTGCAGTTCAAATATACGCGTTACAACGAAAGCCCGGGTTACGGTGACTCGCTTCTGATGCTCGCTCTTCCTCATCACGTTGACATGCTTCCTGCAGGCGCATCAACCAACATACTGAACTTCAAAGTTCTTAAGGGAACTATGCACGAAGTTTACAAGAATACATGGAACATGTCAGAACAGCTCGCCGATTATTCATGGTATCCGAAGAACGGAAACCTCTCAACGGTTCCGCTTGCGCAGTGCGATTCCCTCGGCGGATTTCTTCTGAAAGATACAACTGCTTATGCAAACAGAAATTATCAGTGGACTGACGTTTACGCAGCCGGGAAATCTCTCGCAAAACTCGGGAGACTTGCAGTGATCTCTGACGAGCTTTATGACCGCGATCCTTCAAGGTATGCTTCAATGACGAACGTATCAAAGAACATCCGCGACTCGCTTAAGATATTTCTCGCAAAATGGCTTCACGGCGAAAGCACGATCCTGCCGAATGTTCTGCCGGAGAAGAAAGACTCTATAATTTACGACAGGGTTTACGGCGGACTCATATCAAGCAGGTCGCACGATTCCCTCAATCTCAACAGCGGAGTTGATTTCGGAAGCGCGGTTTACAACGATCATCACTNNACGCCGCCGCGACTATTGCAAAGTCTGATCCCGCATGGTTTACTGCAAACGGCAACTACTATCTCAACCGCACCATCGACCTCATAAGAGACATTGCAAACCCGAGCAGGACAGACGGATACTTTGCGTTGCACAGATACAAAGACTGGTATGATGGCAACTCATGGGCAAACGGAATGGTACCTTACGGCGGCGGGAAGAATCAGGAGAGCTCATCTGAAGCAGTGAACGCATGGTACGGTGTATATCTTTTCGGGCTTGCCATTAACAATCAGAACATAATAAACACGGGAAGGATCATGCTTGCGCAGTAGATCCGCGCCGCTCAGAAGTATTATCATATACAACTTCCCCAATCGAACCCCGTTTATCTGCCTGTGTACACAAATAAATTTCACACAGTTACGAATCTTTATCAGGGCACGATGGATGCAAGCACATTCTTCGGCGATGTGAATTATTATGCAACGGGAATTCAAATCATTCCGGTCATTCCCCCCACAGAACAACTCTGGGGAAAGCAGGCATCACTGGATATCTTCAACTATTCACCTAACGGGCTGAAGTTCACCCCGTGTTTTGATGCAGGCAACACATACAACATCGCATGGCAATGGACTTCGGTGTGCGTGGGTGTGCAGGCAACGGCCTATCCTCAGCAGGCGCTGGATTTTTACAAGCATTACAGAGATGACCTTGGAAAGCTGGACAACGGACAATCGCATTCGAATGTCTATCACTGGATCATCACGAGAAATCACGCAACGACTGTTGCCAATGTGCCGTCAACACTGAAGCTTGTTCACGAGGGCCAGTACGACATTGCATCTAACTCTTCCGGCATCAGGGACACCGTGACTGCATATCTGAGAAGCATTGTTCCGCCTTTTGCCGTAGTTGATTCAGCAAGGTCTGTGGTTGATTCACTGCTTCATTCGGGAAGTTTTCTGTTTCAGTATGCGGTTGACGGAACATACTACGTACAGCTCAGGCACAGGAACTCTCTTGAGACATGGAGCAGGTCCGGCGGAGAGGCCTTTCTCGCCGGTGAGCCGTTCACTTATGATTTCACCTCATCACTTTCACAGGCATACATGAACAATCTCAAGCAGGTTGACGGCGTTCCGGAAAGATATGCGCTCATCAGCGGTGATGTGAATCAGGACGGGATAATAGATGCCGGGGATTTATCCGAAATTGACAACGCATCTGCGCTGTTCACTTCAGGATATACAAGTGAAGACCTCAACGGCGACTATCTTGTGGATGCAACCGATGCGCAGATCGCTTCAAACAATGCGGCGGAGTTCAGAATGGTTGAGCGGCCGTGAGGGGGATATCAGTGGATGATCGCGAAACATAAGGCATTCTGAAACACCAAAACACCGACATTGATCTGTATCACAGATTACTTGTATCATTTCACTTTGTGACGATGTTAGTCTCAGTGAGCAAAGCCTGCAAGCAGAAAGTGTTTCCGCTGAATCGCCGCAGGCCGGCGACGTGACCAGCGACTATAGAAATTTAAGCTTTGTTGCACTTGTTGCGTCAGAGTCCTGAAAAGCAATGAGACTCTGACGCGTACAGAGAAGGTCTTATTTTATAAGAATCATTCGCTTGGTTTCAGTGAAGTTGTTTGTCTCGAATTTATACAGGTATATTCCGCTCGAAACGCTATAATCACCTGCATTGAAAACTGCTGAGTATTCACCCGGAAGTTTGTTCTCGTTTATGAGCTCAACTATGATCCTGCCGATGATGTCATACAACGTTATTTTCACACGTCCGGCATCTTTGACAGAGTATTCAATTCTTGTAACGGGATTAAACGGGTTTGGATAATTTTGAGATAAAGAGAATTTATAAGGAAAGGAATTTCCTGTTTGAAGTACCGGGGTCAATGTTGTATCTCCGTAAAGAATGCCGTTAACATAACAGCCCCGAAGTGTATATACTGTTGGAAACGGATCACCAAAACTGAAATAGTGCATTCCTATATTCTTTGCATAATTTCTTCCTTCTGTCGTCAGCACATGCAAAGGGTTGAAGTTTCTTTTTTGAAATGTTTGACCGAATAACTGAACACTGCCTGTATCCGTGCAAACTCTTCTCACCGAAGAGCAAAAATTTGTAGAGTCACCTTTTCTTGATAATATACTATCAATCAATACTTCTCCCGGATGATAAGAGCAGCCGCCATTAGGTGAGTACCCGTATATAACTCCTGTTTCTAAATCAACTCGCAGCCATTGGGAGAGAAAAGGGAAATTGCACAAATAGTATTTCCTTCCGTAAATCAACGTATCCTTTGCAACAAACACATTTACTCTGCCTCCGGCAGAAGGATTTCCGTAATAGATCCAGTCATATGACCAAACGTTTCCTACCCTGAGAGGGAAAAAGTCTGAAGCATTAATGAACGAAGTATCACCGGAAGCTACTCCGTTTATGACGCAACCTTTTAGAAAATAACCTGTGCCTCCGCCAACTTCACAGCCTGTGATCTCAGAAAAACCAATGCCTTCTGCAAGCTCGTAATAATATGAAACCAGCGCCGGACCTCTGCACTGAAATTTCCTTTTGCTTCTCAGCGCTCCAAGAAAAATTGTCTGATAGCTGAATTCATAAATGGCATTTGGATTAATTGAGGTTAATCTGTTGCAGTCAAATCTGTTTCCGGTACTTGCCATCAAACTGTCGATAAGTAATTCGCTGTTTGAAGCGGAATCATACACATAGACATTCATAGAACTTGAATCTATTCTCTGAAGATTCAGGAAAGGATTAGCCTTCAGCTCTGGATCGTTCCACCAGCCCGAAAACCTGAAATATTGTTTTCCGTTTGGTTTGGTTTCCAATCCCGAGATGGATACTCTGTGCTTTTCCCAAAATGTCTGCGGGAAACAGCCTAACCTTAATTCATATTTGTAGAAAATATAGACATTTCCGACATTCAAAGGATAGTACTTTGCAGCAGTAGTATCCCAGGCATTTGAATCAGCAGATTGAAACAAAATCAGAAGGATTACGACAAGGAAAAAACTCTTTGCCTTCATGATGATCAGTTTTAGCTTAATAAAACTATAATCTTAGTTTCAGATAAATCACACGTCTTCAGTTCGCAAAATTGCCCCCGCTCGACAGAACTTTTCTTCGGTCTTTCCATTTCTTGTTCCTCTTGACTAAACAAGTGAAAAAAGATCAATGAATCTTTGTAGCAGTTGTTTTGAAGACATTACAAACCTAATTCTTTCAACGGCAAAGCTAAAGCAAGTATTTTATACATACATATCCAATTCAATCCGAACCTCTCACAGCGAAGACAGGGAGAGACTCTCAGGATAAATCAGACCTTTTGTTGTTGGAGACCAAAAAGTTAGAATTCACGGACATGCTTCATTTGTTTTGATTAAGCAAACTTTTTGGAACTCCAACAACAACGGAAAATGCAGCAATTATTTGAAGCGGATTATTTTACAATCATCATTCTCCTCGTGAAAGAGAATCCATTTACACTCAATGAATAAAAATACATTCCACTCGAAAGATTTGCCGCATTGAACTGAACAGAATAGTATCCGGCAGTCTTTGCCTCATTCACAATATTCGCAACTTCCTTACCGGAAATATCAAACATGACTAATTTTACATTTCCATCAACCGGAATTGTAAAATCAATCTTAGTTGAAGGATTGAACGGATTCGGATAATTCTGCGACAAATTGTATTCAGCGGGATTGGCGATAACTACTTCATTGGATAGATCATAATATTCGAACTTCCCGTTGAAGTCAATTTGCTTCAGTCTGTAGTTGTAAGTGCCTGCATTCATTCCCCGCTCAGTGAAAGTATAGCTGGTTGCATTTGCTGAATTTCCCTTTNNAGGAAGTTGTCCAGTTCAATGTAACAGTATTCATGTTAATGACTGAAGTGAAGCTGGATAACTCAACAGGCAGGGGTGCATCGAGAATCATCTGAGTTCTTAACTCTCCGCCGGGAAACACGTTGGTATGAATATTTGAATAAACATTACCTGCAAGGAGATGTGCTTCCTGAACCGGAGTCAGGACAAAAGCATTAGCATATGCGCCAGCCTGAACGCCGGTGGGAAATCCTGCATATCCGATAAGCACCGGAGCATTAACACCAATTCCCGCCGGTCCGTGAAAATGACCTGCCGTAGTGGCTCCAAGCATTCCGCTGAAATTTATGGTGAAGCTGAGCACTTTTGTAGCGTTGTCAAATGTCCCCACAATTGTACCCGTTGCCGGTGATGCATTTGGAGGAACTTCCTGCAAACCGCTGTAATTAAGATTGAACGGATAGATAAGTGCGTAAGAACTTTGCTGGATCATGAATGTTGCTGAAAGAAAGATGATAAAACTCAAAACAGCTTTGTTGGTGAATTTCATTTTGCTCTCCTCAAAATTGAGTTTTCAAATTAGTTGGTTTTTGACTAAAAGCGGCCCCCTTTCATGGATGTCACTCCATTAATTAGTTTTTAGATTTTCAGAAACATAGTAATTCTTATATCATGTGTCAACGGTTGATTTCTAGAAGGGTGTCCGCGGTTCCATCTGTAGTAATTCCTTAGAAGTGTCACGCTGAAAACTTATTAGAAATGTCATGTTGTTTCAGCTGTCTGACTCTTCGTACACTATGCCCTGCCCGTTGTAACTCAACTTTATCTATCCATATAAGTATCTGTACAATTTCAGATACAGACGTGGTCTACTCAGCGGCCATGCTTTTGTCAGATGCTGTATATATACTCACCGGTTACAGATCGTATTGTCATCACCAACACATCTCCCTGCTTTGAGATCCATGAATGCGGAGAATCAAGAGGCAGAACTCATGATTTCGTAACTACCTTTGCCGCGCATCTTCCGCTTTCCTCTTCAGCCACTCCGCAAGATTCGGATACAGATTGACGGAGGCCTTTCTTTTTATATCATCGAAAGCTTCTCCGTTTCCGGAGGGATCAGACATGCTGTTAATAAGCAACCGCACACACCTGAAGAAATCACCAATGTGTGTCCTGATGATCGGGGATAGGTCCTTTGCGTTCCGAATGTATTCAAGTGATGACGAAACCAGCGATAATCCTTCTTCATAATATCCGAGCTCGTAATATGTCTTAAGCTGAAGTATGCGTAGGTCAAGCTTGAAGAGGAACAGATTATACTTCACTTTCAGAATGTGCTCAAGCGCCCTGCCGAACTCCGACTTTGCATAGTACAAATATGCAAGCGAGTATTCCTTCATGTTGTCACGGTGATTTTCGTGAAGCTCGTCAGAATACTTGCCGATGAATTTCTCCAGCCATTCATACTCGCCAAGCGCGGACGCAGTGATGAGTATGTTCCTGAAAAGTACTATGTGAAAATTCTCCTTCTCGGAAAGCCTGTAGATCCCGTTCTCAACCATGTGCCTGTGCATTCCGAAAAGCTCGGCGTTGCCCAACTTGTTCAGCTGCGACCTCGTAAGCATGATGTTCCAGAGCACATAGTTCTCCGCCATACCGAACAATGATGCATGCTTCTTCAGCAGTTCCTTCAGGCGAAAGTAATGAGCCGTATCTGCCTTCTCTCTGTTCATCATGTAAACATGAAAGAAGATCTCTATGTAAGGATATCTGTCAGGAACTTCTTTCTTCAGCCGGGGAAGAAGCTGTTCATAATCAATGCAATCGAGCATTGCCTGAAGCATTCCGCCTCCGCCTCCGGCATTATAAACTTCCGCAAGATTCTTTTCATCTTCAAACTTGAAACATGAGATGAGAGATGCGGTAAGAAGGTCTTCACTTGCTTTCAGAGTAAACTCATAAGCGCCGGCAAAATCATCCCTGTTCAGAGAACAATCCCTCTTCACGGCATTCATAAGATAAGATGTTACAAACGATCCGATGCTTCCTCTTGCAGGGTTGTCCTGCAATTGCCGTATGTTATCATACTCCTTGTCAAACTCCCTGTAAAGCCGCCGCTTGCGAAGCTGATTCAGAAGAAGATACTGCCCGGTATCGGGCTGTGAATGCAGTTCAGACTGCACCAGAAATTCCTTGCACAGTTTGTATAAATGAGAAGTAAGGGTCCTTACAAGATTATCCGACTTCGCCCCGTCAAATTTTCTTCCGGGAAATATCTTCCCGAATATCTTTTCATTTGTAATATTCTCAGGTTCGAAATCCGGATGAACGCTTTTCATGAACCTTACTAAATGGGCAAGGTCTCTGCCTTTATTATGGAAAGGCGAGCAAACAAACTTCTCGAACTGTTTCATCTCCTCTATGGAAAGTGTCCTGAGGAGTCCCGTAAGCTTTGTGTCTGTCATGATTGTTGCAACAAATTAACCCCCAAAAACAGCTTTTACCATTCGAAAATAAAGTTTTTTCAATTATAGGCCGTAAGAACATTGTCACTATTTCGCTAAAATCTTTTTGAATCAGCCGGTACTTATTGCAATTTTTGCCTCAACTAATTCTAAAAAAACTTACGGGGAGAAAACAATGTACGGCAAAATCACAAAGTATGGGAAATCCGGGTTTCCGGTTTCAGAAATTCAAATTCGAACTTTCAATAAAGTATCCCTCGTAGGCTTGCACTGCCGGGGAAAAGAAAGCGTCTCCGAAAATTCCGGAGTTCGCTCTGACCGGCATGCAGGCCTGAGAGGAAAATTAATAGCTTTCCTTACTGCTCTTTATCTGCTGTTTGGCATTCAGGCAACCGATGCACAGTGGGTAACACAAAGCTCAGGCACAACCAACGAATTATGGGGGATGCAGTTTCTCAATGCAAATACGGGAATACTTGTAGGCAGTAACGTGATCAAGCGCACTACTAACGGTGGAGCAAGCTGGAACAACGCCGGCACACCGGGCTTCAGTGTAATGCGGGATGTAATCCTCTGGTATGGAAACGTCTGGGGTGTGGCGGCCGGACACAGCGGAGCATGGAGAACTACTAACGAAGGTTTGAACTGGTTCAACTCGCTTACCGCGCCGTCATACTTTGCCATGGACATAAAATGGACTGGCTACGAATTAGTTTGCGCAGGACAAAGTATGAACTTCGGAAAGACAACAAACTGGGGAGTATCATGGTCAACAGGAACATTCTCGGTTCCGGGCACAGTTGGATTTGACATATACGGTATTAACATCACAAACAATGTCAGTCCTACGCCCATGTATATTTGCGGCTCACCGGCAAACAACGGAGGCGTAAACACTCCTAAAGTTGCCAAGTCAACTGACGGAGGCGTGACGTTCAGCACAGTACTTAATTTTCCGACCGGGACATTTACGGGAGCTTCACTCAATGATGTTGAATTCACAGGATTCTCAGGTTATGTCTGTTCTTCCAACGGCAGAATATTGAGAACAACTAATGCCGGAGCAAGCTGGGATACAACGTATCTTGGGAATTACAGTCTGCGGCAGTTCTCGTTCAAGAATGCAAGCACGGGATTTGTATGCGGAAGTGGCGGCCAGGTGTTTTATACTACAAATGCAGGTACGAACTGGAATGCATATGGATCAACGGGTACTACTCAAAATCTCAACTGTATTGAATTCTTTTCTGATAATCTATGGAGTGCCGGCGCAAGCGGAACTTTGTTAAAGAGCACGGTTTATCTTGACGAAGTAAATGTCTCCGGTGCACTAAGCGGCAACGGAAATTATTTCAATCTTTCTTCGGCATTCTCAGCGATCAACAGCGCTNNAGCTGAGTCGGCTACGGGAGCTGTACTGAATCAGGGAGACTGGTCAAGTCTGACAATTCAGCCCTCGGCCGGATCAGGCAAGACCGTTTCCGGAAACATAAATGCGGGATTGCCGTTGATAGATCTCAACGGAGCTGACAATGTTAGAATTGACGGCATCAACAGCGGCGGCACATCGCTTACATTATCAAACACCTCCACTTCAGGAAATGCAGGAACAAGCACAGTGAGATTCCGTAATGATGCAACCGGTAACAAAATACTAAACTGCAATATCCTCGGCTCAAGCCAGACAAATTTTATATCGCCTTCCGCAACAGTGCTGATTTCCGGAGAGGCTGTAGCAACAGGCAACGATAATAATGTCATCTCCGAATGCAACATCGGTCCTGCCGGAAGCAACACGCCGAACTGCGCTGTCTTTCTTTCGGGAACAACTTCATCACCTACGCTTTACAACAGCAGCGATACAGTACGCAACTGCAACATCTATGATTACTTCAGATCAAACGCGGTAGTTGCAGGACTTATGATAGGCGAAGGAAATACGGCAACGGCCGTCACCGGCAACAGGTTCTATCAGACCGGATCGCGCATTTACTCAAGCAGTAACATTGATCACTACATGCTGCAGATCAACTGTCCCGGCGGCGACGCATTCACTGTCAAAGGGAACACGCTCGGCCTTGCATCTTCATCGGGGACCGGCACATACACAATGCATTCGCCTTCGCAGGGAAACCTGTATGCTATGAATCTGAATGTGGGAACATCGGGACTGACAATTGTAAGGGGAAATACTATCGCAGGCATTCAGCTTAACGGCAACTGGAACAGCGCGCAGTTGATAAATGTAACCGAAGGAAATGTTCTTGCAGACAGCAACATCATAGGAAGCCAGACATCCAATTCGATCACATACACCGTGATAAACTCCTTCGGCACACAACAGGTAAATGCGATAAGAATGCTGGGCACCGGAAACAAATCCGTAAACTCTAACACGATCGGGGGCATCACGGCAAACGGACCGGTCTGCTACTTCAGCGGCATATTATTCTCAACATCCGGAACGCCGGTGTGGGTCTGCAACCGGAATACGGTCGGCGGCTCAGGCCCAAACTCGCTTGTCAACAACGCAACAGGCAGTAGCACGACATACGGGATCTCGGCATCATGCAACGGCGCCGTTACGTTCACTTGTTCGGCAAACACCGTGAGGAACATACAGTCCGGTGTGACGGGCACTTCATTCAATTTGGGTACGGCAGGAATGTACTTAAGCATGCCGGGGGGAAACTTTGATGCGGGCGGCAACCTGATCCATTCCGTCAAAAGCTCCAACCTGTCACAGCAGACTGTTGTATCCGGTATTGCCATATATGCTGGAGCAGGCAATGTGTGGGGAAATACAGTTCATTCGCTTGGTGCGGTCAGCAACGCAACAATCATCAGAGGCATCAGCTCATTCGCGCCAACCGGTATTTTCAAG
>JRYG01001697.1_pt1 | contig 11999 bp, 12 predicted proteins | sample 235341 | NCBI WGS metagenome assembly JRYG01 (sample SAMN03074218, study PRJNA261478) | activated sludge metagenome | biome: Wastewater Treatment Plant; feature: Wastewater; material: Activated sludge; isolation source: activated biomass of a wastewater treatment plant treating hydrocarbon... ... | reverse complement strand
CTGTCTTTGTGCTCCAGGTCGCCATCAAGCGGAATGCTGATGATCTCCATGTTGTCGTGGGGGTGGGTACCAAAGCCCATACCGCCCTGTACCGTATCATCGTTGAGCACGCGCAATACGCCGAAGTGCATTCGCTCGGGGTTGTAATAGTTGGCGAAGCTAAAAGTATGGTAGCTATTCAGCCAGCCGTGATTGGCGTGGCCGCGGGTGTCGGCTTTGTGCAATACGCTGTTTGCCATGATGCTTGAATTAGTGTTAGGAATGTGATTGAACCCCAGTACGTCGAGGGGGCGGAGTTCGTCAATATTGTTGTGAATCACGCTGCCCATGGCGCCCGTTGTGGCGATGACGCCTGCGCCGAGCAGACTTTTTTTGATGAAATCTTTTCTGTCCATGATCAAAGTGGGTTTTATAATGCAAAAATGCAGGCTTGAAGCACGCAAAAACAATAATCTAGATTAAGAAATAAGGCTGAATATAGAGGATAACGCCGGGGGGGCGGGGAGGTTCATGAGGATTACTTAGGAGGATGTAAACCGGCAGTTTTCAATAATCCACGTAGATTAATATTGCTTAATCGATTAACTTGTAATAATTCAACGGTTGCTCTTCCAATTGGTGTAATACCCAGGATCAGTAAGTCGTCCTCACTCCACTTAAAGTGATCGCCCCATTGGAGTTGTCTGGGATGATATAACCTTGTTATTTGATTAGTCAAGGGGTCGACAAAGTGAGTTTTATTGAATTTATGACCATTGCATCCATTGCAGCAATATGCCAGATTATCAGGAACTGTTTCTCCCCCAAGACTGGAGGGGATAATATGATCAACTGAGAAGGCTCCTGGCGAATACATTGCTGGAGAGAAACAATACTCACATAACCCATGTGCACGGGTACATACGTATTGTCGCATAGCCGTTGGGATCACCCCATTAGCCATTGATCGGGGTATTTAATCCCAAATCTTCCATAAGTTGAGGTAAGGGGATACTACGCAATTGGGCAAGTTCAAGCAGGTACTTAACTCGATCGTTGCGAAGTAGTTCTTCTTTATCAACTAATATCAAATACTCGCGATGTTCATCTTCATTGAGCATTTCTTGCCCCAGCTTTGATGATAGCTCATTATAACGTATGAGATCACCGTTAGCCAGCACAGTTTGATTAATTAAAGCAATTAATTGGCGTTCGCGATTGTCTTTATCCGTTGTTTTTTTTCTGGTAATAACGGCATTAAGCTCCCGCGCCAGATACTCCAATTCACTAATTTGTAGCGCTGAAACTCCAGCCAGGAAAGCGTTAGTATCGATTTCTGTTTGGACCTGAACTTTTGGCATAATGCATATTATTCGGTTGCATACAAATATAAGCAATTTAAGAGAGACTTCCTATTTTTTAACCTCCCCCCGGCGGTTGTTTATGAAAAGCGGTTTTTAGCTTGCTCAAAAACTCCGGCGTAACGCCGATATACGCGGCAATTTGTTTCTGGGGCAAGTGGTTGATAAGCGTGGGGTAGTGCTGACAAAATAGCGCGTAGCGCTGCTGTGCATTCAGGCTCATATTGTCGAGCACCCGCTGCCGGTTGGCCACCAGTGAATTTTCGGTAATGATGCGAAAAAAACGCTCAAACTTTGGGCAATCGTGGTATAGCTGCTCCTGGTCTTTTTTTGACAACAACAATACCTCGCTGTCTTCCAGCGCATCAATAAATAAACTGCCGGGGCGCTGCGAGATCAGACTATACATATCGGCGATCCACCAGTCGGGCGGGGCAAATTGTAAAATATGCTCAAAGCCGTTATCATCGAGGGTATAGCTGCGCAGACAACCTTTCACTACAAAGGCCGAATGCCGGCACACCTCGCCTTCGCGCAACAGAAATTGCTTTTTTTTCAGCTTCGTCAAGCTAAGCAATCCCGTAAAATGCGCCTCCTCAAGCGGGTCGAGCCTGATGTGCTTGCGAATATTCTGGAGTATGAGATCGTAAGGCATCGTTAACGTTTTATGGGTATCCACACTTCCTCTTCGGCATGGGGGTCGTTGGGGCGGTAATTGGGGCCCAACACTTCAAAATGGGGCCTGTCGTCAAGTTGATAGCCGGATTGCGGCAGCCAAACGCCGAAAATATACTGCGCTGTCTGGGGGAAAGCGCTCGGCAGTCCTTTGTGGATGAACACTGCGTAGTCGCCACCGGCAAGCGTATACGTTTCTATAGGCTGAGGAATATCCGCCCAATCTCCGGCGTCAATAGCCGCCCACTTTTCGAGTGTCGTAGCCGGCGTTAATTGCTCCATGCGAAACCCGGCGCCGTAATCCTGGATGGAATAAAACCGGTCGGGGTTATTGCGGCCGTGTTCGCTCAACATCGTGCGGAATCGCCGCCACAACTCCGGCGTATCATTCGAGGTAAGGGTCGTGCTGATGCGCATGCCTGCTAATTGACGCGCTGCTGTAGTAACAATGCGGGGTGCTTTCATGAATCAGTTTATTTTTTGAAGCAAATGTGGGATTTTTTTGCCCTACTATACAATCACAATCTGTGAACTTTTTTGGATAAAAGTATAACTTTAGCAGGCACAATATTGATCATAATTCAACAATACTGGTCACTGATAATAACTGATTGTCAGTAGATGTTGATATTACCCGTAAATCGCGTTGATCATGAAAAACACATGTTTACTCCTGTTCCTGGGTTTGTCCTATTCAATTTCCCTGGTTGCCCAGCCTGAAACCTACGATCCCGAGGCTCGTCTCAAAGAACTGGGCATCACCTTGCCCACGGCCGCCACGCCGGTAGCCAATTACGTCAATGCCGTGCGGGTGGGCAATTTGTTGTTCCTGGCCGGCAAAGGGCCTTCCAGGCCCGAAGGGGGCTACATAACCGGCAAAGTCGGCGTCGATCTCAGCATAGAACAGGGCTACGAAGCCGCCCGGCTCACCGGCATTGCGCAGTTGGCGGTATTGAAGGCAGAACTGGGCGATCTCAAAAAAGTGAAGCGCATTGTCAAAGTATTGGGCATGGTCAATTGCAGCCCCGATTTTGCCAACCAACCCGAAGTGATCAACGGTTATTCCGATTTGATGGTACAGGTTTTCGGCGACCGCGGCAAACACGCCCGATCGGCAGTGGGTATGATCGCCCTGCCGCGCAATATGGCCGTAGAAGTGGAGATGATTGTGGAAGTGGAGTAAGCAACTTTTTATTGAACAATAATCAGCATCAATGCGAAAAAAATTGTCAGTTATAATCGCCTTTTTTTATTGTTGCGCTGTGTCGGCCCAACCGGTAACAGTCGATAAATGGTTGCAGCAACAGGTAATACCGCTGGCGGATATTCGGCCCGAAAACAGGGATTTCAGCGATTTACAACCGCTGAAAAAAATATTGGCCGGTAAATCGATTGTTTTATTGGGCGAAGAAGACCACGTTTTTGCTACTTCTTTTGAAGCAAAAGTGCGACTTATCCAATTTCTGCACGAAGAAATGGGCTTTAACGTGTTGGCTTTTGAATACGATTTGTACAACGCCGCCATGGCATACGAATCCGCCTGCCAACAAAAAAACTCCGACATATTAAGCAGCAATATTTACCCCTATTGGGGCGCCGTAAAAAGCACGGAATTATTATTTCCCTATATTATTCAAACACAACAAACAAAAAATCCGCTGCGCTATATTGGTTTTGATTGTCAGGTGATAGCGCAGTTTAATTTTCCGGATAGTCTGCATCATTATTTATCCGCCTTAAATAGCCGGGTTTTAAACTATTCTTATTACGACGATTTTTTGAAAATATTGAAAAAAAACTGGCAAAATCCATACGCCATCGGCGGTAGAGAAAGGCTCTTATTATTCAGCGTGATAGACGATATTATTTTTGAATTATCATTATTGAAAAATAAAAACCAACGCGACTTGCTTTTTGAGCGGGTATTAATTTACGCCAAAAATTATTGGAATAATATTTGGCTTGACGAACCCGGCATGTACCACATAATGGGTATGCCGGCGCAGCCCGACAGTATTTTCGGCTTCACGGGCGACAAAAGTTCGCTGGGGCCCCTCAACCGGCGCGACCAATGTATGGCCGAAAATATTCAATGGATAAAAGAGCATTATTATCCCGGAGAAAAAATAATCATCTGGGCCGCCACCGAGCATACCATGTACAACCGCCATGAATTGCAATTTACGGGGTTCGTCATGGAGGAAACATTTCCTTTTGGAAGCCGCTTTAAATACGCAAGCACCTACAAAACCATGGGGACGTACATCAAGTCGCTTTACGGCCCTGAAGTATACAGCCTGGCCTTCACCACGCTGGGCGGGCTGGTCAATTACGATCGCTCGGGCAATAGCGCCAATGCCTATCCGATAATGCATGCCGAAAACAGCATAGAAGCCTTTTTTGCCCGATTACCGTCCAGGCCGGGCTGGCTCGATTTTTCTACCGCAAAAGACCTGCCTCCCGCGCTTACGCATCCTGAATTGCTGAGCAATATTCTCACTGGTAATCCAATAACCAAAGGAAACCTCAGCCGTTGCGTAGACGGGATATTGTATATTCCTGAAATGCGCCCGTTGGAGTTTATAAAAAAGTGAGTTTTACTTTTCGGTAATCACGCGTCGCAGTTGCCATTCGTTGGCCCATGCGGGTGTAAGGCGCAAAAAGGCATTGCGAAGGGCTGCCAGCCAGGGCGATTCGATTTGCGCGATTTTGCCCATTGTCCAGGAGCTATTAACGATAAATTGTGCACGGCCCAGGCGGCGTTGCTCAAAAGCAGCAAAAGCATCGACGGGGTTGGCATGGGTCTCCAGGGCAGCTTTTAATACTACGGCGTCTACTATGGCCTGGCAAGCGCCTTGCCCAAGGTTGGGAGTAGTGGCGTGCGCGGCGTCGCCGATGAGCACAATGGGGCCGAAGGCAAAACGCGGAATAGGCCTGATATCGATGATATCGTTCCAAATCAGTTGATGGTCGCGGGTGGCGGCCAGAATAGCCGGCACTTCGGGGTGGAAGCTGGCAAACAGGCCTTGCAGGTCGGCTACACGGGCCTTTTGCATGCCAGGGTCATTAACGGGGGCATTGACGCAGGCAAACCAGTAAATTTGGTTGCCCGCCAGCGGCACGATGCCAAAGCGACCGGCAGCGCCCCAGGTTTCAGAGGCCCTGTTTAGCGTCAATCCGGGATTATCTATCACGGCGCGCCAGCAGGTGTAGCCGGCGTAGCGGGGCTCCGAAAGGGGCAGCATTTGGCGGCGCACCGCCGAGTGGATACCATCGGCTACAATGAGGTAATCGGTGGTCAACGCCGATCCGTCGGCAAAAGAAACGATGACCTTGCCATTGGCGCCGACGGAGGCGCCGGTTGCGCGTTTGCCGGTCACTACCTGCCCCGGGGAGAGCTCGCTGAGCAGGGCTTCGTGAAGGGCCGCCCGGTGGATGGCAAAATTGTGCAAACCGTATTTGCGCCTTACCGCCATTGCATCGACAGTGCTAATCACCCTGCCGCGCTCATCGAGAATGCTGAAATTGGGCAACAATCTCCCTCGCTCTACGATACGCCCGGCGATACCCAGCTTTTCGTATGCTTTTACCGCATTGGCAGCCAGCAACAAGCCGGCGCCAAGGGGTTTGATGGCCGGCGCGGCTTCAAAAACCGTCGCCGCTATGCCGGCCTGTTTCAGGGCGATGGCTGCGGTTAATCCCGCAATGCCACCGCCAAGTATGCAATAGGTGTTCATGATTTATCCAGCTTGTGAAAGTTGATAGGATGTCGACTTGCGATTGTCGGTTAAACGGGCGCCGATATAAGAAAGGGTTACCAACCACAGTAAACAAGCGCCGGGATAAGTGATTTTTAGCGCCCAGTCAAAACCCGCCACCTGCGCCAGGGGAAAGCCGATACCCGAAACCATGAGGCCGATAGCTACCCAGGCAGGGTAGGTTTTGGCCCGCAAAAATCCCGCGCCAAGGATGATAGAGGTAATAGGGAATAATGGCCCCATAAGCGCTACCAACATGAATTCCCAGTTGGGCTGCGCGTAAAACGACTGCCAGACTTCATCGCCCGAACCGTGTTGGCGCAATCCATACTCCAATACGCGGATGAGTTCGATGGCAAAGCCGGTGACCGACCCGGCCAGTCCGGTGATGGTAGCAATCGTACCGAGAATTTTGTTGCTGTGGCTCAGTTTGCCGGCCAGATACAAATAGACAGGTACAAACAGCAACAGGGCAAAAGATCCAAATATACCCTCTACATAACTTGTAATGCCGGGTGGGATTAGTCCGATTCCCAGCGCAAAGCTCAAAGCTGATAACACGAGCAAAAACGGCCCGGCAAAGAAAGCGATTTTTAGTAGTTTTTGCTGGTTGACCGGCATTGCAAAAGATTCCATGATGTCCTCCTTTTTTGTTTAATAGTTGATTAAATTGAATTGAATTGATAGGACAAAGATCATGTGATCGCATTGCGCCTTTTGTTGTAAATTACGCCATAAAACTGACACTTTACGCCATATGGACAAACCTGATCTTTGGTCAAGTATGGCCTTTGTGCGCAATGTAGCTCATGCAGCAGTGCGCAAAGGCGCCAATCTGCAACAGTTTTGCCATGCTATCGGCGTTGCGCCTGATATGTTGGAGCAAGCCGACGCAGTAGCCGACCTCGATGTTTGCGCCAGGGTGTGGGACGAGAGTATTCGCCTTACCGGCGATCCTTTGCTGGGGCTGCACCTCGGCGAAACCAGTTCTCCGGCCCTGGCGGGTATGGTGGGTTACCTCATGGAAAGCAGTCCCGACCTGCTCACTGCTTTTCAGTATGTGCAACAGTTCAGCCGGGCCGTAACCAATGCCACCGATTTCATCGTAGAGACCCGCGGCGACGAATTTTACTACCACATCGAACCCGTACCGGCCTGGTATCACCGCTACCCCGAAGCAGCCCGGCAGATTGTTGATCATGCTATGTCGGCATTTATACACATCACCAGGATGCTCTGTGGCAAAGCGCAGTATCCACAGCGCGTAAGCATGCGCTGCGCCCGCCCGCGCGACACCCGGGAGTATGTTCGCATCTTCAAATTGGAACCGCAGTTTGGCCAAAGCGGCAATTACCTGGCGTATCGTCTGCGCGATATGCAGGCCCCTCTATTGGGGCACAACCCGGCGTTAAACCGGCTGTTCAAATCCCTGCTGGAAGAGCAGATCGCCAAAACCCGTGGCCAGGAGTCATACGCCAATGAAGTACGCCGGGTAATGCTACAAAATTTCAATACGACGCTGCCACAGCTGCCCGATGTAGTTATGTACCTGCATACATCGCCCCGCACCCTGCAGCGCAAGCTCCAGGAAGAAGGCACTTCTTTTCTGGCTATCGCCGAGTCGGTGAAAAGCGAATTGGCTATCGGGCTGCTGAAAAAGCGCACGCTCACCATCAGCGAAATCGCCTACAAATTGGGCTATGCAGAACCCAGCGTATTTATTCGGGCATTTAAGAAGTGGACGGGTACAAGCCCGGGAGCATATGCGGTGGATTGATTTTTTTCGTAATTTTATACCACAGATTTTTATGATTTGCAGGATACGCCGGACGAGGAGTCTTCATGATGAATGATTTATTCTTTGGTGTTTTCGCAAACCACTTTACTTTGGGAATAACCATCAATCGTCTTTTTATGACAAAACGCTACCCACGAGTGCTTTCTTCCGGCGCCAACAATACTGTAATTGCGCTTTCTGAAACAGAAGTGGGTAAGTTATACACAGGCGACACTCGATCAGATATAGGTTCTGAAGCCGAAAAAATGAAATATGCCAATGCCGTTAATGGTTTGGTAGTTCGCTTTACCCGCCTGGATGTGTGGAATCAAGATACGGAGATGCTGGTAATGGAACGTTTGTACCCGATGGATTACCGCGCTTATGAACAAGAGAAACGTGAATTGTGGCTGGATGTCATGGAAGATGAACTAAACCAGTTGCACAAAGCCGGTTTTGTTCACCGCGACCTTCGCCGGCCATCAGATATGCCAGGGTTTAGTTTTGATAATATTTTTTTAACCTCCGGCGGTCTCAGGCTCATCGATGTGGGCATTTCCGCACTTCGCCACCAGGTCGGCGAACGGCTTTTCGAGCGGTTTATCCAGCAGGAATTGGAGGAATTGGAATTTTTCAGGAAGTTTTTTTTGTCGAGATGAGGGTAAAGCTTAAATTTCCCTATGCAAACTAACACTATATTATTCCTAATCCAGCAAGAACTCCTCCGTCTCGAAAAACAGTATGATATAAAAATTCTGTATGCCGTAGAAAGCGGCAGCAGGGCTTGGGGTTTTGCATCCCCGGATAGCGACTGGGATGTGAGGTATATTTATATCCATCGCCTGGACTGGTACCTGCAAATTGACGATAAAAAAGACAATCAGGATGAGATATTACCGAATGATATAGACCTTGCCGGTTGGGAACTCAGGAAAGCCTTGAGGCTATTCAGAAAATCCAATCCGCCAATGCTGGAATGGCTTCGAAGCCCGATAATATACCGGGATCAGGGTTCAACGGCAAACCGGCTTCGCGAACTAATGAAAACATATTTTAATCCAAAATCCTGCCTGTATCACTACCTCAACATGGCCCGGGGCAATTACAGAGAATATCTGCAAGGCGACATGGTGAGGCTAAAAAAGTATTTTTATGTTTTACGCCCCGTGCTGGCTTGCGAATGGATAAAAGCGAATAACACCATGATTCCGATGGAATTTCAGGAACTACTGGATAGCCAGGTCGAAGACCCTACCGTCAAAGGCGAAATTCGAAAGCTGCTGGAAAGGAAAATGGCAGGCGAAGAATTAAGAAAAGAACCTAAAATTCAAATCCTCAACGACTATCTGGAAGAAAAAATCAATTATTATACCGAATATGCCCAAACATTCCATCCGCATCAACAACCCGAAACCGCATTATTGAATGCGCTATTCAGGCAGGCCCTATATGAGGCGTGGAATGAATAATTGGGTTGCAACAAATCCCCGGCAAACGACAGCACAACACTTCCCCGTTACGCGTTATTATTGTATACCCGCGCGCCAATGAAAAAATGGTTACCGAACATATGGCACTCCTTTCCCTTGCAACTGTTGCTCTTGCACCTGCGCAGCAACTTGCTATTTGTAGCCATGTGGATTATGCCGGCGCTCATGTTATCGGGCGTTGTAGGCTCGCGGCTGGGTATGCAGTACCTTTTTCTCGACCCCGAATACATGGGCCGCGTCAATGTATGGAGTTACCTGCTGGTGGGCGTCGCCTTCGGCGGCTTTTTTATGTCGTGGAACCTCACTACCTACCTGCTCAATGCGCAGCACTTCCCTTTTCTGGCTTCGCTATCGCGGCCGTTTACCAAATTTTGCGTCAACAACTCCGTATTGCCGCTGCTGTTTTTTGGTTTTTACATCGGCATGATCATCCATTTTCAAATCAATTACGAAAGCAAACCTGCCGGCGTCATATTGCTGAACAGCATTGCACTACTGGCCGGAACGGCGCTACTGGTATTCGTTTTGTCGCTCTATTTTATGTTCACCAACCGCGACATCTCCTATTACGCGTCTCGCCGGCAAAGACCCCCTCACATGTTGGGCGTTATTGCGCCGGGGAGGCGCGGCATGGAGGTGACTGACATCAAAACCGACGACAAACGCAGGCGGGTGCGCACTTACCTCAGCGAAAACTTGCGACCCCGGCTTGTGCGCAGCGTAGCCCACTACGATAAGCGCCTGCTGATGAATATTTTCAGACAAAACCACCTCAATGCGCTCATCCTGCAGTCCATCACGCTGGTATTATTACTGGCATTGGGTTTTCTTATCGATTTTCCCTATTTCCGAATTCCTGCCGGCGCCAGCATTTTTATCCTGATGGGCGTCATCGTAGCGCTCACCGGCGCCATCACCTATTGGTTTGACGAATGGCGGGCGTTGATCCTCATCGGGTTGCTGGCCCTGGTCAATTTTATCACCGGCTTCGATTTTTTTGACCACCGCAACCGGGCCTACGGCCTCGACTACACGACGAAGCCGGCCGTATACAGTACGGAGAGATTGCAAGACGTCTTCACCTCAAATCAAACCGGCGCCGATATTGCCGGCACGCGCCAGATCCTGGACCGCTGGCGCGCCCGTACCGGTCAGGTAAAACCCAAAATGGTGATCCTCTGCGTCAGCGGCGGCGGGTTGCGCTCGGCAGTGTGGGCCCTGCAAGTAGTACAGACCGCCGATAGCCTGCTCAAAGGCAAACTCCTGCAACACACCACCCTCATTACCGGCGCATCGGGCGGTATGCTGGGTATGGCCTACCTGCGGGAATTGTACCTGCGACGGCAAACGGGCGTTGATATATCCATTCACGACAAACGGCATATCGACCTTATCTCGCGCGATATGCTCAACTCGCTGGCCTTTACTATCGTGTCCAACGATTTATTCCTGCCGCTGGCTACAGTTGAAAGGGCGGGGCATTATTACTATAAAGACCGCGGGTATATTTTTGAAGAACAATTCAACGAAAATACCAGCTATTTGCTCGATAAATGCCTCAGCGATTATGCCGGGCCGGAGCAGCAGGCGCTAATTCCTATGTTGTTCATCACCCCCAGCATCGTCAACGACGGGAGGCGATTGATCATTTCGCCGCAGGGCGTTTCCTATATGATGGCAGCTCCCATGGGCCGCCGCCGCCCCCTCTCGGTAGAAGTCGACGCTGTCGATTTTGGCAAAATCTTTGAAGACCAGGGCAGCCGCGACCTGCAATTTCTCACCGCCCTGCGCATGAACGCCACCTACCCCTATATTCTGCCCAATGTTCACCTGCCCAGCGAACCCCAGATTGAAGTGATGGATGCCGGCATCCGCGACAACTACGGCATGTTGTCGGCTACCCGGTTTATCCAGGTCTTCCGCGATTGGATAACCGAACACACCAGCGGCGTAGTATTGGTGCAGGTGAGCAGTTCCGAACTCATCGAAGAGATCAGCCCCAGCAATCGCACCGGCGCCATTTCCAAACTGGTCAACCCGGTGGGTATTCTCGGCAAGGTCTTCACCCTTCAGGAATTTGAGCACGACAACAGCCTGGGTTTTATCTACGATCTCCTGGGCCCCCAACGCTTTGAAGTACTTCGATTTATCTATCACCCCACCCAGCGCAAAAAACTCACCGCTTCAGTATCTTTCCACATTACCTCACGCGAAAAAGCCGACGTGAAGAGAGCGATCAGGCTGCCGGAAAACCGGGCGGAATTGGAGCGGTTGACGGAGGTGTTGGGGAGTAAGTAATAAACTGCGAAGCGACTGCAATCTGACCGACAAAAACGCAAACCTTTACCCCCAATTAGTACAGGCATGCAACCATTATTGCCATCTTTCCACCTAAGGCATTAAACCCATTCGGCGTTTTCAAATCCTATACACGATTTTTGTGGTTTTGCAGACCACTTTGCTGGGGTATCATTATCGACTTTTGTTTGATCAATAGCTTTAGTTACATGAAAAAATCAATACTCATCACCATGCTGTTGAGCGGGTTGGCGGGCTTCCTTTTTGCCCAGTCGCTGCCCGCTGAAATGTACCTCTCTGACGACGGCCGCCGCCTGGTAACGGGTGGAAGGCTATACGGCGGCTTGTACGACTCATCGATCGTGCGCACCATCTACCTCGACTTTCCCCAGCCGAATTACTGGCAACTGATGACCCAAAACTATAATAGCCATACCGACATACCTGCCACGATGACCGTTGACGGCGTGGTATACGATAGTGTCGGAGTCCGTTTTAAGGGGCAAACCTCTTTTTCAATGCTGCCGCCGGGGTCTCAGAAACGTTCGTTTAATATCAGCCTTGATTATGTGCACCCCGACCAAAAAATCATGGGGTATAAAACGCTCAATCTGAACAACAGCTTCCAGGATGAGTCTTTTATGCGTGAAGTATTTTACCT
>JRYG01000853.1_pt1 | contig 12004 bp, 15 predicted proteins | sample 235341 | NCBI WGS metagenome assembly JRYG01 (sample SAMN03074218, study PRJNA261478) | activated sludge metagenome | biome: Wastewater Treatment Plant; feature: Wastewater; material: Activated sludge; isolation source: activated biomass of a wastewater treatment plant treating hydrocarbon... ... | reverse complement strand
GCCGCCGGCGACCTGCTGCTGCGCCTCGACCGGGATCCGGCCTGGGGCCCGGTGCTCGGCCTGTACGACGGCGGCCCCCGGGGCGAACCCCTGTGCGACGCCGCGCTGCCGCCCCTCAACGAGCGGCTGGCCGGCGACCTGCTCGCCGACCGGCGCATCGGGGCGCTGCTCGCCCCCCTGGCCGACCCCGGCGAGGCGCGCCGGCACCTGCGGGAACTCCTGCAGCGGGTCGCCGAGATGGCCTGCGAACTGCCCTGGATCACCGCCCTCGACCTGCGCCTGCGCCTGGCCGACGGCCTGCCCGCCGCGGCCTTCACCATCGCCGTCGAGCCCTGGAGCGGCGCCCCGGGGCGCTACGAGCATATGGCCGTGTCGCCCTATCCGCTGGGACTGGAAAAGCGGGTGCCGGGGCGGGCCGGCGGTAATTTCCGCATCCGCCCGGTGCGCCCGGAGGACGCCGCCGCCTTCCAGGATTTCGTCCGCGGCCTCGGCGAAAAGGCGCGCTACTACCGCTTCTTCGGCAGCCTGCGGGAATTGCCCGCCCTCGAACTGGCGCGCCACACCCAGATCGACTACGACCGGGAGATGGTGCTGGTGGCCACCGCCGACGAGGGCGACCCCATCCTTGGCGAGGCGGGCTACACGGTGCTGGCCGACGGCACCACCGGCGAATTCGGGGTGGTGGTGGCCGACGCCGTGGCCGGCCAGGGGCTGGGGTCGCACCTCATGGAATGCCTCATGGAAACGGCCCGCCAGCGGGGGTTGCGCAGCCTGGCCGGAGAGGTGATCCAAGACAACCGGCCGATGCTGGCCCTGATGGCGGCCCTCGGCTTCACCGTGGCGCCGTCGGCGGACAAGGAAACCGTCACCGTCAGCCGCAAGCTGGGCTGAGCCGGCGGCCGGGCCGGAACTGCCAGCTATCGTCGTAGTAGTCGGGGCAGGCGTTTTCCGCCACCACGCCGGGGATGCCAAGGAGGGGCACCGGCTGCAGCTCGCGAGGGGCGGCCAGCCGGCCGGCGTCGACATCGGCCGCCAGGCGGGCATCGAGGTCGGCCAGTTGGGCGGCGGCGGGGAGCGCCAGCCACTCCGTCGCCACCGGGTAGAGCACCGCCTTGGCCGTCAGGCCCCGGAAGGGCGCCAGCAATTGCTCGCAGGTGGCGTGGCCGAAGACGAAGAAGCGCAGGTGCCGCGCCAAGTCCGCCCGCCGTTCCCAGAACAACTCCTTCCAGCGGAAGCCCCGCAGCAGCTCGAAAAGCGACGGATCGTCGCCGGCCACCACCAGGCCGCACTCGTCGAAGTGGGTCATGGCGTCCCGGCCTGCGCCGCGCCCGCTGGCGGATAGCGCCATTTCCCGCAGGTGGCGCGCATTGAGGGCCGCCTTGGCCCGGGGGAAGGCGAACCAGACGAGGGCGTTGAAGAAGTCGTGCCAGTTGTCGGGGCGTGTTTCCACCTCGCCCCGCTCCCAGACCCGGCATTCGTAGGCCAGGCCATCTGCGGCCGGCGGCACGAAGCGCAGGAGACGGCCGCCGGCGGTACGCAAATCCAGGGTGGCGGCCAGGGCGGCCACGGCGCCGGCATCCGGCCGGGGCGGCAGGCGATCCAGCCAGGGGCGCAGGTGGGCCAGCAGGGGCGAATCGAGGCCGACCGGAGGGCCGCCCATCAGCCGCCGGCCCGGGCTTCCCCTTCGGCGGGCACGAACTCCGGCGTGCCGTTCTTTTCCACGAAGGTGCCGATCTGCTTGCCCAGCCCCTCGGGCGGTTCGGCGTCCATGCGGGCGAAGCCCTCGCAGGTTTCCGTCTCGGTGGCGTACATGAAGCGGGCGGTACGGACGATGTAGGCCCCCGACGGCACCTGCCAGATTTCCACCTTGGTGGCCGGCGCCATGGCGCCGATGAGGTGGCGGCGCATGCACACCGGCATGCGGGCCACCACCAGGTAGAAATTGATCTTCTTGTCCCAGAAATAGGGCTGCTCCCGCACCAGGCTGAGGGAATGCTGGCCGGTGTTGTCGATCTGGTAGGTGGCGCCGTCGTTGATGCAGCCAGCCAGGAGCGGCAGGGCCAGGGCGCAGGACAGCAGGGTGGCGAGACGCATGGCGGGAATCCTCAGCGCATTTTCCAGGATAGGGTTTCGCCGGCCCGCAGGGGCACCAGGGTGTCGCCGCCGGCAAAGGGGAAGTCCGCCGGCACCGGCCAGGCTTCCTTGACCAGGGTGACGCTGTCGGTGTTGCGCGGCAGGCCGTACCAGTCGGGGCCGTGGAAGCTGGCGAAGGCTTCCAGCTTGTCGAGGGCGCCGGCCTGCTCGAAGGCCTCGGCGTAGAGTTCCAGGGCGCCGTAGGCGGTGTAGCAGCCGGCGCAGCCGCAGGCGGCCTCCTTGGCCAGGCGGGCGTGGGGGGCCGAGTCGGTGCCGAGGAAGAATTTGGGATTGCCGGAGATGGCCGCCGCCACCAGGGCCTCCCGGTGGGTTTCCCGCTTCAGCACCGGCAGGCAGTACCAGTGGGGCCGCACGCCGCCCTGGAAGATGGCGTTGCGGTTGTAGAGGAGATGGTGGGCGGTGATGGTGGCGCCGACGTTGGGACCGGCGGCGGCGACGAATTCGGCGGCGTCGCGGGTGGTGATGTGCTCCATGACCACGCGCAACTTCGGGTAGCGGGCGATCAGCGGCGCCAGGACGGTGTCGATGAAGACCTTCTCACGGTCGAAGAGGTCCACCCGGGGATCGGTCACCTCGCCGTGCACCAGGAGCGGCAGGCCCGCCGCCTCCATGGCTTCGAAGACGTCGTAGGCCTTCTCCACCGCCGTCAGGCCGGAATCGGAATTGGTGGTGGCGCCGGCCGGATAGTACTTGACCGCATGGACGAAGCCGGAGGCCCTGGCGGCAGCGATTTCCGCCGGGTCGGTGTTGTCCGTGAGGTAAAGGGTCATCAGCGGCTCGAAGGCCATGCCGGCGGGCAAGGCGGCCAGGATGCGCCCGCGGTAGGCGGCGGCCTGGGCCACGGTGGTCACCGGCGGCTTCAGGTTGGGCATGACGATGGCCCGGGCGAACTGGCGGGCGGTATGGCCAACGACGGCGGCCAGGGCCTCGCCGTCGCGCAGGTGGAGATGCCAGTCGTCGGGGCGGGTGAGGGTGATTTGCATGGGGGGCTTTCCTGGAATTTCCCGGATTTTATCCCTTCAACTGCAAGGCGCGCTCGTAGAGGGCGTTTTTCGCCCCGCCGGTGATGGCGGCCGCCAGCTTGGCCGCCTGTTTCACCGGCAGGCCGTCGGCCAGCAGCAGCCTGAGCACGCGTTCGGCCTCGCCGTCGTCGGCGCCGGCCGGGGCGCCGGAGACCATGAGGACAAACTCCCCCTTCTGCCGGTTGGAGTCGCCCTGCAGCCAGGCGGCGGCCTCGCCCAGGGGGCAGGCGTGAATGGTTTCGAACAGCTTGGTCAGCTCCCGGGCGATGACCAGGGTCCGCCCGCCCAGGGTCGCCGCCAGGTCTTCCACCGCCTCGACGACGCGGTGGGGCGCCTCGTAGAAGACCAGGGCATAGGGGAGCGCCTTGAGCTCCGCCAGGGCCTGCCGGCGCTGGCCGGCCTTGGCCGGCAGGAAGCCGTAGAAGAGGAAATGGGGCTCGGCCAGCCCGGCGGCGGAAAGCGCGGTCACCGCCGCGCAGGGGCCGGGCAGGGGGACGATGCGGTGGCCCGCCGCGCGGACGGCGGCGACGATGCGGGCGCCGGGATCGGACACCGCCGGCGTGCCGGCGTCGGAGACCAGGGCCACCGACTCGCCGGCGGCCAGCCTTTCCAGGATGCGGCCGGCGGCCTCGCGCTCGTTGTGCTCGTGGGCGGGAATGAGGCGGGCGGCGGAACCGAGGTGGCGCAGCAGGGGCTGGCTGTGGCGGGTATCCTCGGCCGCCACCCAGGGCACGGCGCAGAGGACGGCGCGGATGCGGTCGCTGATGTCGGCCAGGTTCCCCAGGGGCGTGGGCACCACGTACAATGCCGCGGATTCTTCTGTCATGGGATGCGCTGTGGGAGCAAATGGCAACGATACCACCACGGCCCGCGGCCGCGAAGGCGAGGCCGTGGCCGCCCGTTACCTGGAGGGCCGCGGCCTGAAGGTGATCGAGCGCAATTTCCGCGTGCGCGGCGGCGAAATCGATCTCGTCTGCCGCGACGGCAAGGTGCTGGTCTTCGTGGAGGTGCGCCTGCGGAGCCGTGGCGATTTCGGCGGCGCCGCCGCCAGCATCGGCCACGGCAAACGCCAGCGCCTCATCCTCGCCGCCCGCCATTACCTGCTCGGCAAACCCGCCTGCGATTGCCGCTTCGACTGCGTGCTGCTGGCCGGCCTCGACCCCGCCGGCATCGAGTGGATCCGCGATGCGTTTGCTGCTGACGCTTAGCCTGGCCCTCTTCGCCACCATCGCCGACGCCGAGAGTGTCCGTCTGCTGGTGCAAAGCTCGCCCCTGGCCGGCAGCCAGTACTACGCCCTGGACGTGCTGGCCCCTGCCATGCGCGTGGGCGACGCCCTCGCCCTGGTGCGGGAGCCGGACAACCGCCACGACCGCCGCGCCGTCCGCGTCGAATGGCGGGGCCGCAAGCTCGGTTACCTGCCCCGCCGGGAAAACCGGGCGGTGGCCGCCGCCATGGACGCCGGCGAGCGGGTGATCGGCCGCATTTCCCGTCTGCGGGACGATCCCGACCCCTGGCGGCGGCTCGAAATCGAAGTCTTTGCCGAGTTATGACGCCCTTACGCTTGGTTACAGACCCCGGTTCACCGGCAGTGCTAGAATCGCCCCCACTTCGACCGTTTTCCCGCACAAAAACATGGATTTGATCGCCCGCGTCGCCAAGAATTTCGAAGACAGCGCCCACACCAAGCTCAACGCCAGCGAAATGCTGGCGGCGCCCATCGCCGCCGCCATCGAGATCATGACCGGCGCCCTGGTCAACGGCGGCAAGATCCTCGCCTGCGGCAACGGCGGCTCGGCGGCGGACGCCCAGCACTTCGCCGCCGAACTGGTCGGCCGCTTCGAGGCCGAGCGCCAGGAACTGGCCGCCATCGCCCTGACGGTGGACAGTTCCATCCTCACCGCCATCGCCAACGACTATTCGTTCAACCAGGTGTTCTCCAAGCAGGTGCGCGCCCTCGGCCACGCCGGCGACGTCCTGCTGGCCATCTCCACCTCCGGCAACTCCGTCAATGTCATCGAGGCCATCCAGGCCGCCCACGACGCCGACATGCGCATCATCGCCCTCACCGGCAAGGGCGGCGGGCGCATCGGCGAAATGCTCAAGGACGACGACATCCATCTTTGCGTTCCCGCGGACCGCACGGCCCGCATCCAGGAAACCCACCTGCTGATCATCCATTGCCTGTGCGATGGCATCGACAGCCTTCTCTTGGGAGTCGACGAATGATGCAACGCGGCAAGACCCTCCTCACCCTCGCCCTCCTGGCCACGGCCGTCCCCGCCCTCCAGGGCTGCTTCCCGGTGGTGGCCACCGGCGCCGCCGTCGGCGTCATGGCGGTCATCGACCGGCGCAGCGTCGGCACCCAGACCGACGACGAAACCATCGAATGGAAGGCCGGCAGTCGCCTCGACAAGTACGGCAAGGACGCCCACATCAACGTCACCAGCTACAACCGCAAGCTGCTCATCACCGGCGAGGCCATCAACGAGGAAACCCGCGACAAGATCGGCGAACTCGCCCGCGGCGTGGAGAACGTGCAGCAGGTGTGGAACGAGATGACCATCGGCCCGGCCTCTTCCCTCTCCAACCGCAGCAACGACTACTACATCACCTCCAAGGTCAAGGCCCGTTTCGTGGACGGCCAGAAGTTCGCACCCCAGCACGTCAAGGTGGTGACCGAAGCCGGCACCGTCTTCCTCCTCGGCCTCGTCAACGAGCGCGAAGCCCAGGCTGCCATCCAGATCACCCGCACCACGGAAGGCGTGCGCAAGGTGGTGAACCTGCTGGAAGTCATCCCGGAAACGGAAACGAGGCGCCTCGACAGCGCCACCTCCACCAGTCAGCCGCGCTCCACCCAGGCGGCGCCTGCGGCGCCGGCGCCGGTGGAAGCCCGCTGAAGGCATCGGTGACCTACGCGCCCCCCGCCTTCGAGCGCAAGATCTGCGCCCCGGCCGACCTGCCCGGCCGGCTCGCCGGCCTGCCCCGCCCCCTCGTCTTCACCAACGGCTGCTTCGACATCCTGCACCGGGGCCACGTCACCTACCTGGCCCAGGCGGCCGCCCTGGGCGCCGGCATGGTGGTGGCCCTCAACAGCGACGCGTCGGTCAGGCGCCTGGGCAAGGGGGACGACCGGCCGGTCAACGCCCTGGCCGACCGCCTGGCGGTGATGGCCGCCCTGGAATGCGTCACCCTGGTCACCTGGTTCGAGGAAGACACGCCCCTGCAGCGCATTCTCGACATCCGCCCGGACATCCTGGTCAAGGGCGGCGACTGGCCGGTGGACAAGATCGTCGGCTGCCAGGAAGTCCGTGGCTGGGGCGGGAGCGTGCACTCCATCCCCTTCCTCCACGAGAAATCGACGACGGCGCTGCTGGCAGAAATTCGCCGCCTGTAGCCGAAGCGCCTACAGGACCACCTGGGTGCCCAATTCCACCACCCGGTTGGACGGGATCTTGAAGAAGGCCGTGGCCGAGCCCGCGTTGCGGAACATGGCGATGAACAGCTTTTCCCGCCAGAAGGCCATGTCGGAGCCCAGCTTGGGAATGAGCGTCTCGCGGCCGATGAAGTAGGAAGTGTCGAGGGAGGAGAACTCCAGCCCCGCCTCGGCGCAGAGGCTCATGGCGAGGGGAATGTCCGGCTCGTCCTTGAAGCCGTACTGGACCACCACGCTCCAGAAATTCTCCTTGAGCTTCTTCACCTCCACCCGGTCGATGTCGGGGACGAAGGGCACGTCGAAGAACTGCACCGACACCAGCACCACCCGCTCGTGCAGCACCTTGTTGTGCATCAGGTTGTGGAGCAGGGCATGGGGCACGCCCCGGGGGTCGGCGTTGAGGAAGACCGAGGTGCCCGGCACCCGGGTGGGCATGGAGTAGGAGAGGGATTCGATGAAAGGCAGCAGCTCCAGGCGTTCGCCCTTGAGGCGATCGGAAAGGAGCTGGCGCCCCCGCTTCCAGGTGGTCATCAGGATGAACACCCCCATCCCCGCCACCAGGGGGAACCAGCCGCCGTCGGGGATCTTGAGGATATTGGCGGCGAGGAACACCAGCTCCACCGCCAGGAAGCAACTGAACAGGGCCACCGCCCGCGGCCAGCCCCACTTCCAGGTGCGCGCCACCACCACGGTGGCCAGCAGGGAGGTGATGACCATGTCGCCGGTGACGGCGATGCCGTAGGCCGCCGCCAGGTTGTTGGAGGACTTGAAGCCGAGGACGAGGATCATCACCGCCGCCATCAGCCCCCAGTTCACCGCCGGCAGGTAAATCTGGCCCTGCTCCTTTTCCGAGGTGTGCTGCACCTCCATGCGCGGCACGAAGCCGAGCTGCATGGCCTGGCGCGTCACCGAGAAGGCGCCGGAAATGACCGCCTGGGAGGCGATCACCGTGGCCACGGTGGCCAGTCCGATGAGGGGGTAGAGCGCCCAGTCGGGGGCCGACAGGTAGAAGGGGTTTTTCACCGCCTCCGGATCGCCCAGGATGAGCGCCCCCTGGCCGAAGTAGTTGAGCACCAGGGCCGGCAGGACGAAGGCGAACCAGGCCCGGGAGATGGGCCGGCGGCCAAAATGGCCCATGTCTGCATACAGGGCCTCGGCGCCCGTGACCGCCAGCACCACGTTGCCCATGGCGACCAGGGCCATGGCCTTGTTGGCGAAGAGGAACTCGATGCCGTAGGCCGGGTTGAGGGCGTGCAGGATGGCCGGGTTTTCCGCCATGTTGTAGATGCCCAGCACCGCCAGGGTGGAGAACCAGATCAGCATCACCGGGCCGAAGGCGAAACCCACCGCCGCGGTGCCGCTGCGCTGGACGAAGAACAGGGCGAAGAGCACTACCAGGGTCAGGGGAATGACGAAGGGGTGCAGGACCGGCGTCGCCACCTCCAGGCCTTCGACGGCGGAAAGCACGGAGATGGCCGGGGTGACCATGCCGTCGCCGTAGAACATGGCGGCGCCGAGGATGCCGATGATCATCACCGCCCGGGCCTGCTTGGGCTTGCCCTGGACGTCGTGCAGGGCCAGGGCGATGAGGGCCATGATGCCGCCCTCGCCGCGGTTGTCGGCGCGCATGATGAAGGTGACGTACTTGACCGAGACGATGATCACCAGCGCCCAGAAGAAGAGCGACAGGGCGCCGAAGATGTTGGCTTCGGTGGCGGGAATGGGGTGGTTGCCGGCGAAGACTTCCTTGACCGCGTAGAGCGGACTGGTGCCGATGTCGCCGTAGACCACCCCGAGGGCGGCCAGGGCGAGGACGGCAAGGCGTTGGCCGGTCGGCTGGCCGGCCTCCTGGTGACTGCTCATTGCTGCTCCCTGAGGTTCAAGCGGCCTTCTCTTTGAGCCGCTCCCAATATTGTGACTCCAGCGCCAGATTGACCGCCGCGCCGCGCTCCATGGACAGGCGCGCCATCAACAGCGACAGCCGCCGCACCGCCAGGGAGCGCGCCTCGTCCCCGAGGAGCGCCAACTGCGCCTGCAATTCGGCGATCTCCCGGCGGGTTGCCACCTCCGGCGGCGCGAAGCCGGCGTTCTTGAGGATGCGGTTGGCCATGCGGGCCTCCTCCGGCACCAGGGGGTCCTCCGTCAGGTCGATGGGCTTGCCGGCTCCGGGCAGGTGGTCGAAATCGCCGCGCCCGAGGGACTCGACGATGCGCTGCTCGGCAAGGATATCGAAGGAAAGCATGGCCCCCCGCCCTCCGCTTCCCGTCAGGCGCCCAGGGCGGCCTTGAGGGACTGCACCTCCTCGTCGGATTCCTCGATGATCTCCTGCAGGGTTGCGGCGTCGAAGATGCTCTCCAGCATGGAGGTATCCACCGCCCCGTCGAGGTCCGGGTCCCGCCAACTGGAAGTCCGGTTGGCGATCTTGTTGGCCACGTAGAGCACGTCGGAAAGCGTCTTGACGGCCGTGATCTCGCGGTCCGTCTCGTGCTCCTGCACGGCGGTCAGAACCGCCTCCGGCTGGCCCAGGGCGGAAAGCAGGGCGTGGCCGATGTTGTCGTGCCAGCCGGTCAGCAACCCGTGCAGCTCCGGCTTGTCCGCCACCAGTTCCGGGAAATTGGCGGCGCGGGAAAGGAGATAGAAGACGCCGATGTCGTGGACCAGGCCGGCGAACATGGCTTCGTCGCCGTTGATCCTGGCCACCTTGCGCGCCAGGGTACGGGCCAGGGCGGCCACATGGGCCGTGTGCTCCCACAGCTTCTTGGAAATGGCCTCGAAGACATGCATCTGCTTGGAATGCAGCAACTGCTCCATGGCCACGGCGAAGGACACGGTGCGCACCGCCTCCATCCCCACCCGGACGATGGCGCTCTTGACGTCGGCGATCTCGCGGCCGGAGGGATTGAGCGCCACCGAGTTGGCCATGCGGATGATCTTGGCGCTCATCAACGGCTCGGCCCCCACCAGCTTGGCCAGTTGGTCCACGCTGAGGTTCGGGTTCTTCAGGGCCGTCCGCACCTGGAAGGTGATATCCAGGAAGGTGGGGAAGGTCACTTCGCTGCCGGACAGATCCTTGGCGATGTCTTCGAGGATCTTGAAGGTGATGGCGCTGGCCATGGAATGCTCCGCGAGCGGCGTTTCGAAAGGATTAGAACGGAATGTCGTCGCCGAGATCGTCGAAGGAAGGCTTCGGCTTGTCCTTGCGCGGCGCCGGGGCGTAATCGGCCGGCTCGCTGTCGTAGCCGCCGCCACCACCGCCCGCCGGGGCGCCCATGCCCTGGCGGCTGCCCAGCATCTGCATCTCGGTGGCCTCGATCTCGGTGGTGTAGCGGTCCTGGCCATCCTTGTCCTGCCACTTGCGGGTCTTGATGCGGCCCTCCAGGTAGACCTGGGAACCCTTCTTCAGGTACTGGCCGGCGATCTCGGCCAGCTTCCGGTAGAACACCACCCGGTGCCATTCCGTGATTTCGCGCTTCTCGCCGGAGTTCTTGTCCTTCCAGCTCTCGGTGGTGGCCAGGCGGATGTTGCAGACCGCGTCGCCGCTCGCCGTGTAGCGGGTTTCCGGATCGGCGCCGAGGTTGCCGACGAGAATGACTTTGTTGACCGATGCCATGGCAGGTGTCTCCCCTCAATCAAGTATGTGCCGCCGCCGGCGAACGCCGGCGCTGCGGGAAATTCATCGATGCCGAGACAGCCAGCCAGGCCAGGGCGAGACCGCTGCACAGGGCAAAGACGGCATTATCGCCGAAATGCTGCGCCAGGTAACCGCCGACCGAACCGCCCATAAACAGGCCGATGGCCTGGGTAGTGTTATAGACCCCCAGCGCCGCGCCCTTGGCGGCGGGATGGGCGGTGCGCGACACCAGCGACGGCAGGGTCGCCTCCAGGATGTTGTAGGCGACGAAGAAAAGAAGCAGCCACAGGGCCAGTCCCCACAGGCCCTCACCGAAGAAGAGGAAGCCCAGTTGCACCGCCAGCAGCAAGGCGATGGCGCCGCTGAACACCGGCCGCATCTTGCCGCCGCGCTCCGCCGAAATGATGGCCGGCACCATCACCGCGAAGGACACCAGCACCGCCGGCAGATACACCTTCCAGTGATCGGGCGCCTTGAGGCCGCCGAAATTCACCAGGGCGTGGGGAATCACCACGAACATGGCCATCTGCATCATGTGCAGGCTGAAGATGCCGAAATTGAGCCGCAACAGGTCGGGATCGAGGAGCACCCGGCGGAATGGCAATTTCTCATGGCCGGGCGGCGGCGGCGGTTCCGGCACCGCCCGGTAAAGCAGGGCAATGGCCGCCAGGGCCAGCACGCCGGTGAGGATGAACAACCCGGCCATGCCGATCCAGCCATAGAGGACCGGCGCCCCCACCAGGGACAGGGCGAAGACCAGGCCGATGGAAGAGCCGATCATGGCCATCACCTTGGTGCGGTGCTCCTCCCGAGTCAAATCGGCGGCCAGGGCGGTCACCGCCGCCGAAATGGCGCCCGCTCCCTGCAACACCCGGCCGGCGATGATCCAGTACATGTCCGGCGCCCAGGCTGCGACGAAGCTGCCGAAGGCGAACAGCGCCAGCCCGGCCGCGATGACCCGCTTGCGCCCCCACAAGTCGGAAGCGATGCCATAAGGAATCTGGAACACCGCCTGGGTCAGGCCATAGGCACCAAGGGCGAAGCCCACCAGGGAAAGGTTGTCGCCCCCCGGGAGGGTTTTCGCGTAGACCGAGAACACCGGCAGGATGAGAAACAGCCCCAGCATGCGCAGGGCGAAGATGGAGGCGAGGGAAGCGCCGGCGCGGCGCTCCTCGGGGGTCATGCGTTCGGCTGGGGGGGTGGCCATGGGGACAGGAATATTGTTTTGGTGCAATGCAGCGAAGGGGAAATATTAGCAGGTTTGCGGCTTACAGCTTGCGGGCGCCCCCCATCGCCCCAGACACGACATGAGCAGGCTTTATCCGCACGACAATATCGGGCACCCCGCGGCCGGAATGCCAAGCCCCTGTTTATCATGACAACCGTCGCCAACCCAACTACCGGAGGCTCCATGAAGCTCACCCGCGACGAGCGGCGCCAACTCGCTGTGCAACTTCCACCGGAAGAGCGGCCAGACCTGGCTGACCTCCTGTGGGCCAGCGCCCATTCGCCAGAGGAGGTCGTGGCGGCATGGATCGCGGAAGCCGAGCGTCGTGCGGATGGGCTCGATGCTGGTCACGAGAATACCGTCAGCTTTGAAGAATCGGTGGAGCGGCTGCGTTCGAGGATTCGCAGCGGAAAGAAATAAGCATTTCCCGCCCGCAAAGTAAGAAGGCCCGGCAGGTTTCCCTGCCGGGCCGGATTCGGTCGTCCCCGAGGGGACACCTTATTGTAGCAACGGCTCTCACCCCGGAAAGCTACAA
>JRYG01002015.1_pt1 | contig 12012 bp, 8 predicted proteins | sample 235341 | NCBI WGS metagenome assembly JRYG01 (sample SAMN03074218, study PRJNA261478) | activated sludge metagenome | biome: Wastewater Treatment Plant; feature: Wastewater; material: Activated sludge; isolation source: activated biomass of a wastewater treatment plant treating hydrocarbon... ... | reverse complement strand
GGTACTGTGGCCGGTTGTTATGTGCAGGAAGGAAAAATTACCAGAAATACAAGCATACGACTGGTGCGCAATGGTATTGTGGTGTACCCCACCCGCGAAGGCGTTGCCGGCGAGATCTCTTCGCTAAAACGCTTTAAAGAGGATGTAAAAGAGGTGAAGTCGGGTATGGAATGCGGCGTTTCTATCAAAAACTTCAACGATATCAAAGTTGGCGATATCATTGAAGGATACGAAATTCTGGAAATTAAACGCAAGCTGGATTAATCAAACTTTGCGCGCAATTGCTTATCTTGGATGCAAAGACGCTTTGCCAACCCATGAATGAGCAATTAATACCCGGTAAGACCTCCTCTTTGACCGGCATCGCCAATGATGCCCTATATTATGTTTCCCGTTTATTCGAAATCAGGCAGGATGCGCGCCTGGTTTTTCACAATGACAAATTGGTTGCCGCTACCGTCGCTATTGCCGACGAGGTGGCGGAAGCGATAGCCGTTGCTGGAGATCAACGCGAGGTTGTCCAGTTGGCCGCCATTTTTTTACACACGGGTTATTGGTACGATTATCGCCGCCGCGCCGAGCAAAGCGAAGCAGTGGCCAGGCAATTCCTGGAAGAAAAAAATTATCCCGCCGATCGCACAGCCCATGTGCTGGCCTGCATCCAATCTGCCGCAATGGGAACGCCCCCCGAAACCCCGGAAGCGCGGGTGCTGGCAGATGCCGCCCATATCGCAACTTACCTTAATGATTCCTCCGAGCGCGGCGCGCTGCTTCGACNNCTGATGCTGGGCAATAATTACTCGCGCGCCAACTGGGCGGGGCAATACCTGCAACAACTGGTACAGATCAAATGGTTTACCCCTTATGCCCGCAGCAAATACGAGTCGGCGCTCCACAAGGCCCTGCTAGTACAACGCCGCATACAAGAAAAAGCCGCCGGCGATGCTTCGGGATCAAAAACCCGCCCAAGCCGGCCTTTCGAAGGGCTGGAAGACGACTATCCGTTGCGCGCCGTACAGACCTTTTTCCGCACCAACTACCGCAACCATATCAATCTCAGCGCTATTGCCGACAACAAGGCCAATATCATGATCAGCGTCAACTCTATCCTCATCAGTGTGCTGATCACCGCCTTGTCGTATCGCAATATGGCCCAGACAAACCCGGGAGTACTGCTGCCGGTGGTCATCTTTCTGGTCACTGGATTAGCCTCGCTTATCTTCGCCGTCTTGTCGGCCCGCCCTAAAGTTACCTCGCTCAACCGACAGGTAACCGACAAGTCGACTTTGAGGCGCAACCTGGTGTTTTTCGGCAATTTCGTTAACCTGGATCTGGATCAATACGAAGAACTGATAGACGACCTGTTTCGCAACAGCGAGCTGTTGTATGGCAACATGGTGCGCGACCTGTACCACCTGGGTCAGGTGCTTGACAAAAAATACCGCTACCTGTCTATTTCTTACAATGTATTTATGCTCGGCTTCATCGCCACAGTGGGAACCTTTTTGTTCATGCTTTTTCGATAACCCGTTATGATCGCACATTTTGCTACGGATAAGCTGCGGGAAGTTCACGCCCGGGTATTGGCACTACTCGAAGCGGAGGTATATCCGCGGGAGCAACGCTGGCTGCGCATGCCATTTGGAGAAGTAGAAAAAGAACTGCGCCTGCTGCGATCGAAAGCGGCGGCTACGGGCGCCTGGAACGCCTACCTGTCGGCGCATCACGGCGGCCCGGGTTTCAGCCTGACAGAGGTGGCCCAATTGGGCGAGTTGATGGGCACAACGCCCTTCGGCCATTTTATATTCAACTGCCAGGCGCCCGATGCCGGCAACATTGAGCTGCTATTGCAACATGGCACGCCGGAACAACAGGCGCAATTCCTGGCGCCGCTGTTGAAAGGCGATTCGCGCTCGTGTTTTTCGATGACGGAGCCGCATTATGCCGGTTCCAATCCGGTGAAGATGAGCACGACTGCGGTCAGAGACGGCAATGACTACATCATCGACGGGCATAAATGGTTTACCACCTCTGCCGACGGCGCTGCGTTTGCCATCGTCATGGCCGTCACCAATCCGGAAGCGCCCAACCCCTACCGGCGGGCCAGCATGATCATTGTGCCGACCGATACGCCGGGATTTGAGCTGATGCGCAACATCCCGGTGATGGGTCATGCCGGCGAAGGCTGGCATAGCCACGGAGAAATACGCTACACGCAGGTGCGCGTGCCTGTGAGTCACTTGATTGGGGCCGAGGGCGACGGCTTTCTGCTGGCGCAGGAGCGCCTGGGCCCCGGTCGCATACACCACTGTATGCGCTGGATAGGCGTGTGTGAAAGAGCTTTTGACCTGATGTGCCGGCGCGCCGTATCACGCGAGATCAGCGACGGCGTCATGCTGGGAGAAAAGCAAATGGTGCAAAACTTCATTGCCGAAAACCGGGCTGCCATCAATGCCGCCCGGCTCATGGTACTGCACGCGGCCATGCACCTGGAAGAAAAAGGGCAAAAATCAGCCGGGCTTGATATTTCGACAATCAAGTTTTTTGTAGCGAATGTATTGCAGCGGGTTATCGACTGTGCAGTGCAGGTGCACGGCGCGCTGGGAGTAACCGACGATACCCTGCTGTCGTATTATTACCGCGAGGAGCGCGGCGCCCGCATATACGACGGCCCCGACGAAGCCCATAAAGCCTCGCTGGCCAGGCATATCCTGAAAAGTTATGGGTTGGAGGTAAAAAACAATTAACCTTAAAACAACGCCTTATGCTGGATAAAGCGACCCAGATCCGCCCCGGAGAGGAATTTGACGATAGCGCCCTGAGCGCCTATCTCGAAGCGCATTGGCCCGGCTTTGAGCGATTGATCGAAAAGCGGCAATTTCCCGGCGGATATTCCAATCTCACCTACCTGTTGAGCACCAACCTTGGCGAATACGTGCTCAGAAGGCCTCCCATCGGCGCCAACATCCAAACGGCGCACGACATGGCGCGGGAGTACAAGGTACTTTCGCTGCTCAGCCCGGTGTATGATAAAATCCCAAAACCTGTATTATACTGTGACGATGCTGCTGTTATAGGCGCTCCGTTTTTCCTCATGGAACGCATCAACGGCATCATACTGCGCGGGCATGCGGTGGTTGAAATAGCGCCGACAGCCGAAGAGATGCATGCCCTGTCGTTGGCAACCATTGACAACATGGTGGCGCTTCATCAGATAGACATCCGCCACAGTCGGCTCATGGAGTTGGGTAAGCCCGAGGGATATGTAGCCAGGCAGATAGGCGGCTGGATCGACAGGTACTACAAGTCGGCCACAACAGTGATTGAAAACATGGACAGGGTGACCCAATGGCTGCAACTCAACGAACCCGCCGACGGTGTTCCGGCCTTGATACACAACGATTACAAATATGACAATTTGGTATTGAGCCCTGACAACCTGGCGCAGATAGAAGCGGTATTAGACTGGGAGATGGCCACCATTGGCGATCCGCTGATGGATTTGGGCACAACGCTGGCTTATTGGACGGAGCCGGGAGAGGCCAAAGCCTTGCCGCTTGCGGCAGCGATACCCACCTGGTTGCCTGGCAATCTCAACAGAGAAGAACTGGTAGCCCGATATGCGCTTCGCAGCGGGCGCGATGTATCCAATATCCTGTTTTATTTTGTGTACGGCACGTTTAAAGTAGCCGTGATCGTACAACAGATTTATGCGCGGTATAAAAAGGGATTGACGCAGGATCCGCGTTTTGCATCATTGATTGAGGCGGTACATTTTTTTGCCGACCAGGCAGTTCGAGCCATTGAAACCAAACAAATCAGCCATTTGCGATAAGCGGAAAGTTCACGAATGGGCAAAAAAAAAGCTGCGCTTCTTGGGCGCAGCCTCTCGCTAATAACAAATCATAATCTCATGAAAAAAATAAAGACGACCTAATTCTTCAAAAAAACGAATATTTTTAAGGGATGACCTTTGTTCTGTTGTGTTGGGTTCCTTGCTCCGGAGAGCAAGGAACCGTCATGCTTATGGGATTATGACCTACTGAATAATCATCTTACCAGTTGCGATCAGTTGCCCTTCAGACTCCAGCATGAACATATAGAGTCCGCGCGGTAAGTGATTGCGATCAAATTGGAATCTGCTTCCATTTGCTTTTTCGCTGCGCACCAGTCGACCCTGCAGGTCGAAGAGTTTGAGCGTAACCGCGTTAAACTCGCGGCCGTTGATTTCAAAAGTGGCAGATTCATCAAACGGATTGGGATAAACCTTTATTTCAACTCCGGGTATAAACGGCGGGTTGTTTACATCCACCACGATGCAGCTTTCTTCGGGATCGAAGAGGTCGTTGCATTCAACGACGCGGCGCACCTGATTAGTGACCATCGGAGGAACGTAGTCAAAGTAGACGACAGCGCGATTATCGATTACGGTACCAATTGGGTTGTCGGGTTTTTGGGCAATTCGGAATTCGACGAACCCTCTTTTAAGAGCCTCCTCTGCGCTGTCGCCTGGTTGAAGTTGGATTTGGTCAAAAGTGATTTTCAGGACACCGTTGTTGTAGATTTCAAAAACATAGGGATGACTGCCTGCACCCGGCGTCAGTGTAGTGATGTCGAGTTCAGCTGGTAAAGTGTCTCTGATTACCACTCTTGTAATAGTATCGGTTGTTGTATTCCTGAAAAGGATAGTGTACTTCAGTTCGGTGTTTACATCGATAATAGAATCCTGATAGCCTTTGGGATAGCCTCTCAATTCAACCGGTTGGTTGGACGGACCCGTAGTTTCTGACGCGTTGGTAGCCAGGAACGGGTCTTGATCGTTTTCCGCAAACTGAGTCACATAACCTGTGGAATACGGTAAGCCTTCTTCGACACAACCTTCGATAGCGATCGTTGGGTTGTTGTTGCCGGGGTGATCCTCCGATTGTTCGGCGATCAGCCGGTACGTAGCGCCGGTGCCTTCGAAGCTTATGTCAAGCTCTTCATCGCTGTCGAGTTGGAAGGTATCGATGAGGAACATCACCTGATCTTCCACGACGAAGTACCTTTTACTGGCAGCCATATCGGCCAGGCCGATATTTCTGATGTTGAACCGCAGCGAGTCGCCGACGCAGGTGCCTGTCACCGTTACGCTCGAGCCGTCCCAATTAGGGCCGGGTTGCAGACAGAGCGAATCGGGGTAGATGTGGGCGCTCACCAGCACGGCCTGGTTTTGGGCGATGCCCTCACAGTCCATAACTGTTTGGATGTCGAAGCTGCCTTGTTGGGTGGAAGCCACATCGCCCAGCAAGAAGGTGTAGGTATTGCCGTTTTGGGCAAACACCGGGAGCGTGGCCGACACAAAAGACAGCTCGGAATCGAGCGTTACTTCTACGTAAGCATTTTCTGCGGCGACAGGTCCGAGGTTGACATAATCGATGGAGTAGTTAACATCATCGCATACGGCGAGGAAATCGGTATTCACTGCGACTTCGAGATAGGGACAAAATACGCCGGTTTGCACCGGGAAATTGAAGTTGGCATTGCTGTAGAAGTCGTTCAGCGTTACGGTAAAACCTGCCGGTTCGCAGACATTCCAATAGGTATTGGGTGGCAGCACCGTAATTGTATAAGCGCCTGTATCAACGAGGATGTCATAATTACCACTGGCATCGGTAGTGCCGAAGTAAGTATTATTTTGACCTTCCGCTTTAATTATCCAGCCTGTCAATGGCGCGTCGCCCGCGCCGAATTCATTGCACCCGTCTGGTGAATGATAAACTTTACCAGAAATATGGTTGGTAATAATATTGCCTAGTCCGTCGGTTTTGATCAGGGTAACATCGTTAATCAGTACGATTGACTGAGAATTGTAGCCTACGATGAGGAAGCCGCCGTCTACTGAGGCTGCCAGGCCTTCGCCGATATCGAGTTTTTCGGGGTCGCCGAGGTTTTGCGACCAGAATTCGTTGCCGTTGCCTGCGTCGAATTTGCCGATATAGACGTCGATATTGCTGGCGGAAGTTTCTACGTAGCCGCACACTGCGATATTGCCGTCGGCGAGGTTGGCCACTGCGTTGAGGGCGCCGCCTGAGGGGCCGGGGTTAAAGGTTTTCTCCCATTCCAACTGGCCGTCGAGCGAATACTTGCCGATATAGGCCCTGTTGTAATCCTGGGCGGAACCTACCACGATCAGGCTGCCGTCATTGCTGATCACGAGGTCGTTAATTTCCTCGTTTTGGTTGCTGTTGCCACTCACCACGTTCCACTGTTGGTTGCCGTTTTGGTCAACCCGAAAGATCGTGATATCGTTGCCTACGCTCACTTTGGTATTGCCTGCGAGAACGAAGCCGCCGTCGGGCAGTGCGGCGATACAATTGCCGCTATCGTCTACGTTAGGCGAACCGTAAGTATTGCGCCACAATTCGTTACCCTGGTTGTCAACTCGTATGAGTAAAATCTCATCGTTTTCATTGGCGTCTGACGCTTTCGACAGACCCACTATTGCGTAGCCGTTGCCGGCTGCAGCCTTTGCGATTTCTCTTCCTTGCTGGATGCGAGCCGTGCCGTCGACTATATTGTCGTACATTTTGCTCCACTCGAATACGCCGAACTTGGAAATTTTCAGCAGGTAAACTCGCGGCACATCGCTAACCTGGGGTGCAATGTCGCCGACGATGAGGAAGCCGTTGTCTTCTGTTTCAATAACGTCGTAGGCGTTTTCGCGAAATCCCTCGTCGAATTCTTTCATCCAGAGGAGCGTGCCGTCTACATCGGTGCGGATCACATACACATCCATGTCGTTATCTGCGCCGAAAGACTCGCTAAATCCTACCACCATATAACCATGATCCTGCGTTTGGATCACGCCGTAGCCGAAGTCTTCATTGTTGCCCCCGAAAGTGATTTCCCATCCTTGGGCTTGCAACCCCGTTGTCAAGAGGAACAATAGCGCCACACACACACACCGGTACAGGAGTGAACCTTTTGAATCTTGGATACCGGCTCTTGACATTATCATTAGCGCGAAGTTTAGGTCGTTTGTTCCTGTTTGCATTACAAAAGTCTTTTGATTGATATAGAAATACAAAGACAAAAAAAGCGGTTTGTTGAAAAAAAAGTAGTAATTTTGAGTTTACAGGTTTATGGGTGTATAGGTTTATTTTATTATAAATCAACAACTTAAATAAAAATCAATCAAAAAGCGGTTTGTTGAAAAAAAAATCAATTTTTGCATGGAAAATAGTTATTTAATTGCCGTTTTAAAGAGTTTGAGTAAAAAAGAACAGCGCGAATTGCGCAAATGGCTCGACTCTCCCGCCCACAATCAGCGGGAAGATGTAGCCTTGCTTTTCGACTATCTCGCCAGCGGCGATCACTTAGATAACGAAAAGTACCTGCGAAAAGAGAAAATATACGCCAAAATTTTTCCCGGAGAGCAGATGGATGACGCTAAATTGCGGCAGACTGTCCACTTTCTGACAAAAGCCGTAGAGGAATACCTTGTAATACAGGATTTGGTAGAAGACGAACTGCACAGCCGTATTACGCTGGCAGGCGTTTATCGCAAGCGCAAGCTGGACAAGCCGATGTTGCGGGCGCTAAAAAACGCGCAGGAGGCCATCGCCGCGTATCCGTACCGCGACGACCAGTATTTTCGCAACGACTATTTGCTGCAACTCGAATTGTATACTTCTATGGAGGGCAAGCAGCGCACCACGCAGATGAACCTGCAGGAGGTGTCTGACGCGCTGGAGCTCACTTTTATTATAGAGAAGCTTCGCCAAACCTGCCGCATGCTGTCGCACCAGGCTGTTTACAAAGCGGGCTACGATACGGGATTGCTGGAGGCCGTGCTAACCTATGTAGAACAACACAACAAACTGGCCGTGCCGGCCATTGCCATCTATTATTATATCTATCGCGCCAATACGCAAAAAGACAATCCGGCTCATTTTGAGCAACTCAAGTTGCAGATCCAGGAGCAGGGGCATGTTTTTCCCCATTCGGAGTTGCGCGAGATTTACCTCATGGCGCTTAATTATTGCATCGGCAAGATGAACGCCGGCGTTGCCGCGTTTGTACGCGAGGCTTTCGAACTGTACCGCCGGGGATTTGAGATGGGTATTCTGATCGAAAACCAGATAGTATCGCGCTGGACCTTCCTCAACGTAATCCTGATCGGCCTGCGCCTCAAGGAGTTTGCCTGGGCCGGCACGTTTATCAACCAGAACCAGCAGTTTCTGGAGCCTCGCTACCGCGAAAATTTTGTGCACTATTGCCAGGCCCGCCTGTTGTACGAACAAAAAAAGTACAAGGAGGCCCAACGCCTGCTGGTACAGGTGGAATACGACGATATCCTGATCAACCTCAACGCCAAGAGTATGTTGCTCAAGATGTTCTACGAAGAGGAGGAACTCGACGCACTGGAATCGCTGCTCGAAAGTATGCGCACTTATCTTCAACGCAAGGATGTGATCGGCTACCACAAGGCTAATTACCAGAATATTATCCGCTATACAAAAAAACTGTTGCGCGTGACGCCACGCAATAAGGAGCAGAAGGAGAAGCTTCAGCAGGAGATCCAACAAGCCAACCCGCTGACGGAGAAGGAGTGGTTGTTGGGAATGTTGAGCAGGGTTTAGTTATTCCGCGGTGCGCCTTCGGTTAGTTTAGCAATTGGGTTAAGTTTATATCCCAAAAGCTAAACTGCGAAGCGCTAAACCAACCTCAGGCGTAACGTGGAATAGCTAAACTGCCGAAGGCATACCCTACTCCACCCGCTTAATATCTCCCGAAAGCACAGTCTTCGTATTGCGCTCGCCGGGGGCGCCCTTATAGCGAATTGAGCCGCCCGTATTGGCATTGGCGTCGAGGCGGTCCAGGGCTGTTACTTCGGCTTCGCCGCCCGTATTGGCGCCGGCGTAAGTCGTTTTGCTATCCAATTGGAGGGCATAGAGCTTGCCGCCGGTAGCTGCCGAGGCGTCAAGCGTTTCGGTGACGCCGCTGAGGCGCAACACAGCGCCTTCCTGGGCGCCGGCATCAAGCACGTTTGTTTTAACATCGAGGGTTACCTCCGAGCCGCTCAGCGAACGCACATACAGTTTGTCGGCACTGACAACTCCACTACTGCTGATACGGGAGCCGGCGTTAGCCTTCAGCGACCGCAATTGCTTGTAGGTGACCGTCACTCTGGCGCGTTGATCGCGCTTAAACAGTGAATTGATGAGTTGCAGGCGCAGCGTGCCGTGGCTGACATAAACCGAGATATCGTCTTCGTCGATGCCAAAAACTTCCACTTCCGCTTTTTCTTCTTCGCCCTGTTGAATGATGACTTCTATATTGCCAATAACGGCAATGCCATCAAATGTAGAGAGTTTGCGGACATCCTGGGCTTGCAGGTTACAGGCCAAGACAACCGCCGACAGTAAGGTGATATATCGTTGCATGGTGGTTATGATTTTGGTAAAAACTAACTATAAGATGCTCCCACGCACTTCTTCCCCCTACCTTATAATTATTTTTTATCGGCAGATAAGCGGCAGGATATTGTCGTACCAGGTGATTTGGGCGATGCTGCGCGCCTTTGACAAGTCGGCGCAAGCTTCGGCCAGCCTGTTCATATCGAGGTAGGCCTGGCCGCGCACCAGGAGTAATCCGGCGTGATCGGGGAACAGGGCGATGGCTTCGTTCATTTTAGCCAGGCCTTCTTCCTGTTTTTCCTGTTCGAACAAGCCGGCGCCTTCGTTGATAAGACGGGCGGCGAGGTCAAATTTTTCCACAACGGTTTTACAGGCTTCATTGGTGGGCGTAAAAGCCAGGCTGATATCAAAGGCGGCTGGTACTTTGCGGCCCTGATAGACGGCGGGTTTCCAACGCCCCAGCGTAGAAGTAGCGGCATTGGTGGCCTCGTACCAGAAATCGAAACCCAGGCTGTTGTAGTCGGTCAAATCCAGGACGCGCACGTCGCCGTTGGCTTGTACGAGCAACTGGATATCGATATTGCCGACGCGGCAGCTGTCGTTACCTGATTGGGGGTATTTCAGGCGTTCGTCAAGATATTTGGCGAGGGCTTCCGGGCCGCCGATAAATTCCAGCGCTTCGTCAAACCGGGTGTATACCGAATCGCCGGAAGCGGTAATAGAAAATGGCGGCGCTTCTTTAATACGGAAGCGCACGGGCAAGTTGACGATACTGCGCACTATTTTGCCTTTGTTTTTTGCGGGCGTCCATACCACGCCGGCCTCGTTCATGGCGCCGACGACGCGCAGCGCCTCGAGTCCGCAGCCGCCTCCGATGTCTTTCAAAATCCGGGGAGCGGAAATCTTGCCGTCTTTCTCCACCACAAAAGTCATCACAACGCTGCCTTCAATATTTTTTTCGAGCGCTTCCTGCGGGTAACGCACATTTTGATAGATAAATGCAAGCAATTGTTGCGATGCGCACTGGCGTTTGAATTCCACCGTTGTATCGAGGGCTTCGCAGCCGGGGAAGCGGGCGGGGTCTTCTACAACCTGATAAATGGTGGTATCGCCGGCGGTTTGGGCCGCAGCGGCGGTTGTCAGGGCGATGCAAGCGATGCCGCAAAGGAGCCACGACAGGAAATGCAGACTTTTTCTCATGGTATTTGTATGTACTGATTGACCGACAAAAATAATATTATACCGCACGCCGTCAAGTTATGGGCTTAACTTTTCCAACTTAAGAACTTGTTTAGACTTTCGTCAATTGGCCACAAGCGGCAAATTTCCTAACTTTGTCCCGCAATACTTGTTTATCCTATACCAGCCAAAACCAGTTGTTGTATGCAGGAAATAGCGCCCTACCAGCCTAAGAACAAAGTTCGCATTGTTACGGCGGCTTCGCTGTTCGACGGTCACGATGCCGCCATCAATATCATGCGCCGTATTATGCAAAGCTCGGGCGCCGAAATCATTCATCTGGGCCACAACCGCTCGGTGGAAGAAATCGTCAATACCGCCATCCAGGAAGACGTACAGGGCATCGCCATTACGTCGTACCAGGGCGGGCACATGGAATTTTTCAAATACGCCCACGACCTGCTCAAACAGCGCGGCGCCGGCCATATCAAACTGTTTGGCGGCGGCGGCGGCACCATATTGCCTACCGAAATTGAAGAATTGCACCACTACGGCATTACCCGCATCTACTCGCCCGACGATGGCCGAAAGATGGGTCTGCAAGGCATGATCAACGACGTTTTACAAAAATGCGACTTCCCAGTGGGCTTCAGCGCCAACGGCGAAATCAAACACTTCCATGATAAAGAACCCGGCGCTGTCGCCCGCCTGATTTCGGTAGCTGAAAACAATCCCGGCTATTTCGAAAAAGAAGTTAAGCCGGCACTGAAGCCAGACAACAAAATCACCCCCGTACTCGGCATCACCGGCACGGGCGGCGCCGGAAAGTCGAGTATGGTCGATGAACTGGTACGCCGCTTTTTACTCGACTTTCCCGACAAGACAATCGCCGTGGTGTCGGTAGACCCCTCCAAACGCAAAACCGGCGGCGCCCTGCTCGGCGACCGCATCAGGATGCACGCNNCCACTCCGATGTGTCGCTCTATATCATGACGCCCGAATACGGGGCCGCTACGCAATTGGAAAAAATCGATATGCTCGATTTTGCGGATATTATCGCTATCAATAAATTTGACAAACGCGGCGCCCTCGACGCCCTGCGCGATGTGCGCAAGCAATACCAGCGCAACCACCAGTTGTGGAACAAACCCCTCGAGGAAATGCCCGTTATCGGCGCTATTGCTTCGCAATTCAACGACCCGGGTACCAACCAGCTTTATATCAAGGTTATTGAAAAAATAGTAGAAAAAACCGGCGCCCCGCTGCAATCTGCATTTGCGCAGTCGCAGGGCATGAGCGAAAAGATTTTCATCATTCCACCCGGCCGTACGCGCTACCTGTCGGAAATTTCTGACAACAACCGCCAATACGACCGCTGGGCTGAACAGCAGAGCGAACTGGCGCGCAAATTGTACGGCCTTCAGCAAACGCT
>JRYG01003228.1_pt1 | contig 12029 bp, 7 predicted proteins | sample 235341 | NCBI WGS metagenome assembly JRYG01 (sample SAMN03074218, study PRJNA261478) | activated sludge metagenome | biome: Wastewater Treatment Plant; feature: Wastewater; material: Activated sludge; isolation source: activated biomass of a wastewater treatment plant treating hydrocarbon... ... | reverse complement strand
CACCCGCGCGTCGGCGCCCTTGTGGCCTATTCGGAGCATGGGTTCACTCTACGAAGCCGGCAAGGTGAACTCGCGAAAGTCAGCGGTAACCGCCGGCTTTCGTCATCTCGCCCGGCTAGGGTGAGTCTGGCCGACTCTTCGGGGAGGGTCAGGTTTGGCGCTCGGCATCGAGCAGGCGGGCCGCATTGACCAGTCGCTCGACTCCCTCCACGTCCCGCACCGCCCCGGTGTCGGCCGAGGTCGCCATCATCGCGTAAGCCCGCAGGGCCGGGGAGACCTCCCGGTTCCGGTCTTCCGGCTGGTAGCCGCCGGCGGCTTCGAGGGCTTCGCGACGGGATGCCAGCGTCTCGTCATCGACTTCCAGTGAGATGCTGCGATTGGGGATGTCGATCGCGATCGTGTCCCCCTGTTCGACCAGGGCGATCGCCCCTCCGGCCGCCGCCTCGGGTGAGACGTGGCCGATCGAGAGCCCTGAAGTGCCTCCGGAGAAGCGGCCGTCGGTCAGCAGGGCGCATTCCTTGCCCAGCCCGATCCCCTTCAGGTAGGAGGTCGGGTAGAGCATCTCCTGCATGCCGGGGCCGCCGCGCGGACCCTCGTAGCGGATAACCACCACGTCGCCGGCCCTGACCCGGCCGCTGAGAATCGCATCAACCGCGTCGTCCTGCGACTCGACCACGAAGGCCGGGCCGTTGAACCTGAGGATCGACTCGTCGACGCCGGCGGTCTTCACGACGCAGCCCCGCTCGGCGATGTTGCCATAGAGAATCGCCAGGCCACCGTCCGCCGAGTAGGCATGCTCGACGTCGTGGATGCATCCCTCGACCGGATCGAGATCCAGGGATTCCCAGCGCTCTGACTGCGAGAAGGCCTGGGCGGAGCGACGGCAGCCGGGAGCAGCATGGAACAGGTCGAGCGCAACCTCCGAGGGCTTCGGGCCCCGGATGTCCCAGCTTCCGAGCCAGGTGTCGATGTCCGGTGAGTGGACGGTGTGAACGTCCTCGTTGAGCAGCCCGCCGCGCCTCAGCTCGCCGAGGATGGCGGGGATGCCACCGGCCCGATGGACGTCCTCCATCAGGAAGTGACCGTTCGGTGCGACCTTGCAGATGCACGGAACCCTCCGGGATAGCTCGTCGATGTCGGACATCTCGAAGTCGACCTCGGCTTCGCGGGCAGCGGCGAGGAGGTGGAGGATCGTGTTGGTGGACCCGCCCATCGCGATGTCGAGGGTCATCGCGTTCTCGAAGGCATCCCGGGTCGCGATCGACCGGGGCAGAACGGTCTCGTCGTCCTGCTCGTAGAACTTTGTGGCGATCTCGACCGCGGTCCGGCCGGCCGATTCGTAGAGCTCGCGGCGGGCGGTGTGGGTGGCGAGCGTGGATCCGTTGCCGGGCAGCGAGAGGCCGAGGGCCTCGGTCAGGCAGTTCATCGAGTTGGCGGTGAACATGCCCGAGCAGGACCCGCAGGTCGGGCAGGCGTTCTCCTCGATGATCTCGATGTCCTCGTCCGAGACCTCGTCGGCGACCGCGTCGGCTATTGCGGAGATCAGGTTGACCCGCTTGCGAACGGTGCCGTCGACCAGGGTCGCCGTGCCGCCTTCCATCGGACCGCCCGAGACGAAGACGGTCGGAATGTTGAGCCGCAGGGCGGCATTCAGCATGCCCGGGGTGATCTTGTCGCAGTTCGAGATGCAGACCATCGCATCGGCACAATGGGCGTTGACCATGTACTCGACGCTGTCCGAGATCAGGTCCCTCGAGGGCAGCGAGTAGAGCATGCCTCCGTGACCCATCGCGATCCCGTCGTCGACCGCGATCGAGTTGAACTCGAGCGGCACCCCGCCCGCCTCCTTGATCGCCGCCGAGACGACCTCGCCGACCGGCTTGAGGTGCGTGTGGCCGGGGACGAACTGGGTGTAGGAGTTGGCCACCGCGACGATCGGCTTGCCGAAGTCCTCGCGGGCCACGCCTGAAGCGCGAAGCAGCGCCCGGGCCCCGGCCATGTTGCGTCCATGAGTAACGGTGTTTGATCTCAGCGGTGGCATCTTTTCCTCTTCCTCTGGTTCGAGCGGAATGGTCGTTCCGGTAGGCTTGCCGTAAGATAGCGGAATGAACGTTCCGGCGCAAGAGTGGGCTGGCCTGACGGCCGAGGAAAAGCGTCACCGAACCCTGGAAGCGGCCGACCGGCTCTTCGCGACGGAGGGCCTGGATGCCTCGATGCCCGCCCTGGCCGACTCGCTCGGAATCGGGGTCGGCAGCATCTATCGACAGGTCGGCACCAAGGACGAGCTGATCGGAGCCCTGGTCATCAAGCGCTCGGAGATCCTCAGCGAGAGGTTCGACGGAACCGCCGCCGATCCCGACTCCTGGTCGGCGCTTGAAGACGCGGTCCACCAGACCGTCGACGACTGCCTGCGCGATGCCCTGTCGCAGTCAGCCTGGGACCAGGCAGCGATCGTCAGCGACGAGGTCCGCGACGCCCGTCAGCGGGCGACCGACTCGCTGACCGCAATGTTCGATCGCGCCCGCCAGGCCGGCACCGTCACCGAAGAAGCATCACCCGAAGACCTGAGGCTCCTCTTCTTCGCCCTCCGCGAATTCAGCTCGGTAGGAGCCGACCAGGCCCACCGCTTCGCCGACCTCGTCCTCCGCGGGATCCGGGAGTCACAAACGCATCGAGATTGAGTTCAGTCGCGCTATTTGCGATTGAACTCAATCTCGGTGGTCGTCCAGATGGAACGACCACAGGATCTCTTCATCAAGCCACGCCCGGTCCGCGTCGAAACGAACCGCTGAGGCCATCGATCAGAAGAGCTGGTTCTCGCCGGCGAAGATCTCGGAAACCGAGTCGTCGGTGAAGATTCGCCGGATCGAGTCGGCAAGGGTTCCGGCGGTGCTCAATACGTGGATGTTGTCCGGAGCGCCGGGTCGCAGCGGGATCGTGTCGGTGACGACGATCTTTTCCAGCCCGGACTTCTCGTAGGGGAGCCGCTCGAAGGCGGGGCCCGAGAACACGCCGTGGGTGGCACAGGCGATGACGGACTTGGCGCCCTCGTCGAGGACCGTACGCGCGGCGGCGCAGAGGGTGCCGGCGGTGTCGATCATGTCGTCGGAGATGATCGCGGTCTTGCCCTTGACGTCGCCGACGACGTAGCCGATCTCGGCGACCTGCTGGGCGGGCCGCTCCTTCTCCATGATCGCCCACTCGGTTCCGACCTTCCGGGCGAAGTTCCGGGCGGCCTTGGCGCGTCCGGCATCCGGGGAGACGATGACCAGCTCATCCGGCTCGTACTGATCGGCGAACCACTGGGTCAGCATCGGCTGGGCGGTCATGTGGTCGACCGGGATCGTGAAGAAGCCCTGGATCTGGCCGGCGTGAAGGTCCATGGTCAGGACCCGGTCGATACCGACCGCTTCCAGTGAGCGGGCCACGACCCGCGAGGTGATGGGTTCGCGAGGAGCGGACTTCTTGTCCTGGCGGGCGTAGCCGTACCAGGGCATGACGGCGATGATGCGGTGGGCCGAGGCGCCCTGGGCGGCGTCGGCCATGATCATCAGTTCCATCAGGGCGTCGTTCGGCGTCATGTCCGTCTCGACGTTGGCGCAGGTCGACTGGACGAGGAAGACGTCGGCGCCGCGGATCGACTCTTCGTAGCGTCCGTAGATCTCGCCATCGGAGAAAGTCTTGAGGGTGACGTCACCGACCGAAAGCGACAGCTTGCCGGCGATCTTCGCGGCAAGGTCCTGGGACGAGCGCCCGCCGAAGACCATGGCCCGCTTGGAATAGTCGTGCGGGATGGTCGTCTGGACTGAAGCCTCGGTAATCGTCACTGACTGCTTTCCCCTTCTGCCTTGCGGGACGCAAGCCGCTCGGCGTAATCATCGATGTTTCTCTGGTCGTTCTCGCTGACCGACAGGGCGCCGGGCGGAATGTTGTCCCGGATCACCGCGCCGGCGCCAGTGTACGCGCCATCGCCGACTTCCACCGGCGCGACCAGCATCGTGTCGACCCCGAGCCTTACGTTCGCCCCGATCCTCGTCCGGTGCTTGTTCCGGCCGTCGTAGTTGGCGGTGATGGTGCCGGCACCGAGGTTGGAGCCGCTGCCAATGTCGGCGTCGCCCACATAGGACAGATGCGGCACTTTCGACCCTTCACCGATAGTCGAATTCTTTACCTCGACGAAGGTGCCCGCCTTCGCGTCCTCCTCCAGCTTCGCGCCGGGACGCAGATAGGCGAACGGCCCGACCGAGCAGCCGGCGTCGAGCTCGCAGAGATTGAGGAAGGACTGGATCACTTCGCAGCGGTCGCCAATTCCGGAGTCGGTGATCGTGGTGTGCGGACCGATGCGGGCTCCCTCGCCGACCTCGGTCGCACCTCGTAGCGACGTGCCAGGCTCGATCCTCGTGTCCTGGCCGACCGTGACGCCGGCATCGATCCAGGTCGTGGCCGGATCGACGATCGTGACCCCCTGGAGCATGTGCCGCTCGAGGATCCGCCGTCGGGCTTCCGTTTCGACCACGGCCAGGTCAGCCCGGTTGTTGACGCCGAGGTTGATCGCGGGATCGCTGGAAACATGCGCGGTGACCAGCTCGCCCCGACCCCGCATCACGGCGATCACATCGGTCAGGTAGTACTCGCCCTGGGCGTTGTCGGCGGAAAGCTCCCCGAGGGCCGAGGCAAGCGACGGGCCGTCGAAGACATAGGTGCCGGAGTTGATCTCGCGGATCGCAAGTTCCTCGCGGGTGGCGTCACCTTCGGCCTTCGCCTCGACGATCTTGCGGATGGTGCCGTCACCGCCCCGGACGATCCGCCCGTAGGAACCCGGGTCGTCGAGGATCGCAGTCATCACGGTTGCCGAGGCACCGCTTTCCTCCTGTGACGCGAGCAGTCCGGTAATCACCTCGGAAGAGATCAGGGGCACGTCCCCGGAAAGGACGAGAACACGGGCCGACTGTTCGACGATCGAGAGTGCGGAGCGAACTGCACCGCCGGTGCCGTTCGAGTCGACCTGCTCGACCGTTTCGACTCCGTCCGGGAGGGCCCCGGAAAGATCCCTCTCAGGGGAGACGATCACCGCGACCCGGTCGGCACCGGCTTCCCTGGCGGCAAGCACGGGCCAGGCGATCATCGGGCGACCACAGACGGGGTGAAGAACCTTGGGCAGGGCAGACCGCATGCGGGTTCCCTGACCGGCCGCCATGATCAGCGCTGTTACGGGGGGCCCGGTCACAAGGGCATCATAAGTCGGCGAGCTTCGCCATGCCGACTGAAGTCGGCATGGCTTGCCCCGCCTCCAGGATCAACCCGCCGGCCCGGAACATCCAGGAATGGATGGGACGGGTCGCACTATTCCTCGAGGACTTCGTGTTTGGCTTCGTTCGAGAGGAGGATCAGGGTCCAGCCTCCGAAGATCAGGTCGATGCCGACCAGCAGGCCGATCGCCCAGTCGGCCGACTGGGGGTAGTCGACCAGGAAGATGAGGCCGATGATCAACGAGAGCGCGCCGCTCAGGCCGAGCCAGCCAGCACCCTGGATGCCGCGCTGGGCGAAGGCCGCTCCGAGGCGGATGACACCGGAAGCCAGGAAGTAGATGATCAGGATGAGGGTCAGTGCCTTGGCGCCCTTGTCGGGATTGATGAGCAGGAACAACCCGGCCCCGAGGGTCAGGAGCGACCAGGCGATCCGGGCTATGACGCTGAGCGCACCCGGCGCCGTGAACGACCAGGCGAACAGGAAGGCGGCCCCGATCACGAGGATCCAGCCGATCAGGACGGTCATCCCCCACGACGCCACGTTCGGGATCAGCACGGCGAAAGCGCCGAGCAGGATCATCAGCACGCCGAGCCCCGTGTAGAGGCCGGCAGCCCGCTTCACATCTTTCTGGACTTCATCTTCGTAGGCCATGGCCAGAGCCTACCCCGGCCGTCGGAGGTAGAGTCCCGCACGATTCCGGGGTGGTGTAATCGGTAGCACACCGGGTTTTGGTCCCGGCAGTGGAGGTTCGAGTCCTCCCTCCGGAGTTGCCATTTTCCTCTTGGCATCTCGTTTCGCAACTTGTCCCGGACACCTGCGTTCTATAAGGTGACGCCCGCCCCGGGACTCCTCCCGGAGCAGGGAAAACGGAGAGAACCGGAGAGAAGATGCGCAAGCTTGCAGTGCTTTTCGCCCTTCTGGGCAGCCTTCTAGCAGTCTCGGCCGCTCAGGCGGCGCCCCCGACCTCGGTGTTTGACGGCACCATCGCCTGCACGACCCAGGGACCGGGTCCGGCTGAAGGCCAGACCTGGTGCGGCACCGGACAGCACAACCAGAACGCGAACGTACGCAGCACTGTCGAGTCTTTTGACGGGGTGCCGATCGACGTCAACGTAGCCTTTCCCGATGAAGGCGAGTTCGGCGCCGGCCCCTACCCGCTGGTCTACATGTTCCACGGCTACGGTGGTGGCAAGACCAACTTCCCCGGCATGGATCGCTGGCTGGACAAGGGTTACGCCGTTCTCTCACAGACCAACCGCGGCTTCCACGAGTCCTGCGGTACCGCGACCTCCAAGGCTGCCGACCCTGACTGTGTGACCAAGGGCTTCGTCCGCCTCGACGACACCCGCTACGAGGTTCGCGACGCTCAGATCTTCGCCGGCATGCTGGTTGATGAGAACCTGGTCCAGGCGACCAAGATCGCCGCGACCGGCGGCAGCTACGGCGGTGGCATGTCGATGGCGCTGGCCGCCCTGAAGAACCGGGTGATGCTGCCGGACGGCTCCCTGGTTCCGTGGGTGAGTCCCGACAACAACACCCCGATGAGCCTCGCGGTCGCCACTCCCAACATCCCGTGGACCGACCTCGCCTACTCGCTGGTCCCGAATGGTTCGAACATCGACTACATCGAGGATGCCTCCTACTTCGGCCGCTTCGGCGTCATGAAGCAGTCCTACGTGAACGGCCTCTACTTCAGCGGGCTTGGCGCGCCGGGCTACTACACGGCGGCAGGCGAACAGCCCTCGGCCGATCTCGCGGGCTGGAAGGCGTTCATGGATGCGGGTGAGCCGTACGACGGTGAACCGGCTGCCGAGCAGATGCTGAACGAGGTGACCACTTACCACTCGTCCTACTACATCGATCACAGCCAGGCACCCGCGCCGCTGCTGATCAGTTCCGGCTTCACCGATGACTTGTTCCCGGCCAACGAAGCCACCCGCTTCTACAACCGGACCCGGGCCGAGCATCCGGCCTCGCCGATCGGCCTGTTCTTCGGCTCCTTCGGTCACCCGAGGGGACAGAACGGCTCCGATGTGACCACGGCGCTGCGCAACCTCGAGAACGAGTGGGTGGACTACTACCTTGCGGGCACGGGAACCCAGCCGGCCTCCAACGTGACCACCTACACGCAGGTCTGCCCGGACGAAGACCCTGACGGCGGTCCGTTCGTGACCGACAACTGGGTGAACCAGTCACCGGGCGAGATAGTCGTCAAGAGCGATCCCGCCCAGACGGTCCAGCCCGACGGTGGCGACCGCGCAGTCGGCGGCGCATTCAATCCGACCTCCAGCTCGGCGTGTGCGGCCCCTGCCGGTGCGAAGGAGCCCGGCACGGCCAACTACGAGACCGATCCGGCCCCCGCCGGTGGCTACACCCTGATGGGTTCACCGACCGTGATCGCGAAGATCACCCAGTCCGGAGACGACTCGCAGCTGGCAGCCCGGCTGGTCGACGTTTCGCCTGACGGATCCACCAAGACCCTTGTGAACCGTGGTTTGTGGCGTCCCGCCAACAGCGGTTTCCAGGTCTTCCAGCTGACCCCGAACGGCTGGCATGTGGACGAGGGTCACAGGCTGCGCCTGGAGATCCTGCCCTTCGACGGTGGCAGCGCCAACCCGGCCATCCCGCTGTCCAACTTCGGGCGGCCGTCCAACAACCAGCAGCCGGCCACCATCGAGGACCTCGAGCTGAGGATCCCCGTGCGTGAGGCTCCGGGCTCACTGAACGGTCTGGTCACTGCCCCGGCGGAGCGGGTCCTGCCCGACCGTCCGGGTGTCGAACTGGCGCCCGGAAACGAGGCGATCGGCTCCCAGACCCTGGAGCAGTACCGGAAGGCCAACTACCCGGTTATCGGCAAGATCAAGGTCGTGAGCGCGACCGTCAAGGGCAAGTTCCTGACCGCGCGGATTTCCTGCGCCGGCGCGAACGACTCCTGCGCCGACGCGAGGGTGGCCTTCAAGGGTGCCCCGAAGAAGGGCAAGGGCAAGGGTGTCGTCCTCGCAACCAGGGGCAACGTCAGGGCCGGCGCAGGCAAGACTGTGTCGGTTCGGTTCAACCTGACCAGCAAGGCGCGCAAGCTGTTCAAGGACAGCAGGAAGCGGAAGGTGATCCGCAAGCGCGGCCGCAAGCAGGTGAAGGTGATCAAGGTGAAGGGCCTCAAGCAGCTCAGGACCCAGGTCCTGATCGGCGGCAAGGGCTCCGGCTACATCACCGTCAAGCGGAACGGCAAGGTCAAGTAAGGAATCCGTCCAGGGGAGCACCTCCCCCTCAAGGCAAGGGCCCCGCATCCGCGGGGCCCTTGTGCTTCCAGAGGTCGCTGGTATTCTCGACGGGTGGGGGCGCGCCGTTCGGCCCGTGCCCGTGTTTTCAGGAGGCATGCCGCAGGGAGCGGCGCCTAATCCAAAGGGAGAACCAGGGACCAAATGCGTAAGTTCGCCGTAGCTCTCGCTGCATTGTTCATGCTGGCCGTAGTGCCGCAGGCCGCAGCTGCACCACCTTCATCGATCTTCGGCGGGGAGATCACCTGCACCACCCAGGCGCAGCCGGACGGACGCACCCTTTGTTCCGGTCCCGGAGGCCCCGACTCGAACGCTCCGGCAAACACCGTCCCGAGTTTCGACGGTGTGCCCATCGACGTCAATGTCGCATTCCCCAATGCCCAGACCTTCGGCGACGGCCCTTACCCGCTTGCGATGTACTTCCACGGTTTCGGGGGAGGCAAGGAGGGCTTCGACGGTGATCTCAAGCGCTTCACCGACCTGGGCTTCGCCGCCTTCTCGATGACTGAACGCGGCTTCAAGAAGTCATGTGGCAAGCCTGCCGCGATCGCCGCACTGAACGCAGAGGTGCCGGGAGCCTGCGACCGAGGCTTCATCCACCTGATGGATACCAGATACGAAGTTCGGGACGCCCAGTATTTCGCCGGGTTGCTGGCCGATCAGGGCCTGATCCTGCCGAAGAAGATAGGCACCGTCGGTGCGTCCTACGGTGGCGCCAAGTCGATGTCGCTGGGCACCCTGAAGAACCGGATCATGCTCCCCGACGGAAGCCTCGCTCCCTGGAAGAGTCCGGGCGGCCTGGACATGGAGATCGCGGTCGCGGCTCCGATCGTCCCGCCGACCGACTTCGCTTACTCCCTCGTACCAAACGGTCGCACCCTCGACTACGTGACTGACGCCCCCTACCTTGGTCCCGATGGCAAGGCCCCGTTCGGAGTGATGAAGTCCGCCATTACGAACGGCCTCGCCACTGCCGGCGATTCGTTCAGCGGCCAGAACGGCACCGATCTCGACCCGCTCTGGGACATCAACGGCTGGAAGACGATGATGAACGCCGGCGAGCCGGCCGACCCCGAAGTCGCCGACCTGATGATCGAGGAAATGACCAACCATCACTCCTCGTACTACATCGACCACAGCATTCCGCCGGCACCGATGATCATTGCCGAAGGCCTGACCGACGATCTTTTCCCGATCAGTGAAGCGATCCGCTTCTACAACCGGACGAAGAACCAGTACCCGGACTCGACTGTCGGGCTGCTGTTCGCGGACATCGGGCATCCCCGCGCGCCGGTCGCCGGTGACGCCTCGCAAGGACGCGCAGCCGACAAGGAACTCGGCTACCAGACCGTCGAAGCATGGTTCGACTACTACCTGAATGGCAATGGCACCAAGCCGGCCGCAGGCGTCACTTCGCTGAGCATGGTCTGCCCGTATGAGCAGCCCGCTGGTGGGCCCTTCACGTCCGATACCTGGGCAAACTTCGCACCGGGTGAGCTGCGGCTGAACGACCCGACCACCCGGGTGATTTCCAGGGATGGCGGCAGCCCGGCCGTGGTCAGTGGCTTCATGACCCTTATACCTGCCTGCACCCAGCAGCCCGAGACCGCCGAAGAGGGCATCGCCCAGTACGACTTCCCTGTGGCGACGGGTGGCGGCTACACGCTCGGCGGTTCACCGACCGTGATCGCCGACATTTCAGTCGAAAACGGCAGTGCTTCACAGATAGCAGCCCGGCTACTCGAAATAAACCAGAACGGCCAGCAGCGGTTGATCTCCCGAGGCGTCTACCGTCCGGAGAAGACCGGCCGTCAGGTGTTCCAGCTGAACGGCAACGTGTATCACTTCGCCGCCGGCACCAGGGCGCGCATCCAGTTGCTCCCCAGGGACGGCACAGATGGACCGACCGGTGCGATCCTCTCCTCCTTCCGCCCGTCGAATGACCAGCGGGATGTCACGATCAGGAATGTCGAGATCCGGGTGCCTGTCCGTGAAGCACCGGGTTCGCTGGGTGGCCTCGTGAAGGCGCCGGCCAGGAAGGTCCTCCCGGCGGGCTACGAACTCGCGGACGACTACCGGTCGATCGGTTCGGTCGCGCCGGACGGCGCCCCGAAGCCGGCGGCCAAGGCCACGGTCAGCGGCCGGAACCTGAAGCTGTCCTTGAACTGTGGCGGCGTCAACCTCTGCCGACCTGTCACCGTGGAGATCAAGGGCTCGAACAAGCCCCTGAAAAACGTGGTGATCGCAAGGAAGTCGGGGATCAGGTTGACCGCCGGCAAGACCACCGTCGTCAGCTTCAAGCTGACCGCGAAGGCCCGCAAGGCATTCAGGGATTCACGCAAGACGGTCCGCAAGCGGGGCAAGAAGGTGAGCAGCATTGTCAAGGGCCTGAGGAAGACCGGAGCGAAGGTGACGGTCCGCGGCTGGAAGTCACCGAAGACCACCAACCTCACCATCACCCGAACCGGAAAGGTCAAGTAGCCGACCCGGAAGGGGGGGCGAAGCTCGCCGACTGGAGTCAGGCCCGTTCTTTGGAACGGCCTCTCGGGGAGGCGATCCCGAGGACTCTCATCGCCTTGATGCCGAGACCGAGACGTTCCCGGCCTTCGGTGGCGGTCGCATCATGACCTGAGAGATCCTTCACCCGCTCAAGCCGGTAGCGGATTGTGTGGCGGTGAGTGAACATCTGTTTGGCGGTCGCAGGCACGTTGGCGTCACTGTCCAGGTAGGCCTCGACGGTGGCGACCAGGTCGGTCTCGTATTGCTCGTCGTAGGCGACCAGCGGCTCGACCGTCTCGGAGTAGAAGCTCATCAGCTCGTCGCTGCTGGTGCCGAGCAACAGTCGGTAGGCGCCCGTGTCCTCGAAAGCGATCGGTGAGCGGCCTTCTGCTTCACCGACGTTCAGCGCGAGCTGGGCTTCGCGGGCTGCCCGCTCGACCTGTTCCGGCCCGGTCGCCAGGCGCGAGCGGGAAATGGTCACGGTGAGACCGGGAAGCGAACGGGGCAGTTCGCGGTCGAGGGCCTCTTCCACCTTGACCAACCGATCCTCCTCGCTGGTCGGCACGTGGATGCCGACCACGGCTCCCTCTTCGGACTCTCCCATGCCGGCGATCGCGCCGGAGGCAACCGCACGGATCGTCCGCAGGGTCATGTCGACGACCCGGGAGCGCCAGTCGCCTTCCTGGGCCGAGCCGGCATGTGCCCGGACCATGAGGATCCCGCCACCCCGGGAAAGGTCGCAGCCGACCTCGCCTGCTCGGGCGACGATGTCCTCCGTGTCCGAAGCCGAGCCATCGAGCAGGGCACGGATGAATTCCGAAACGGCGCCTTCGTTGCCCCATTCGTCGGAGCGAGCCCGTTCGATCTCCAGCGCCGCAAACGCGCACATCACCTCGAGCGTGTCCGTGTCGATGCCGTCGCCGAGGTAGCGGGCCTCGCCGACGATCGCGTCACCCAGCACCAGCTCGACTGTATCCACGCCCTTGCCCTTGGCGGTCAGCT
>JRYG01005854.1_pt1 | contig 12033 bp, 3 predicted proteins | sample 235341 | NCBI WGS metagenome assembly JRYG01 (sample SAMN03074218, study PRJNA261478) | activated sludge metagenome | biome: Wastewater Treatment Plant; feature: Wastewater; material: Activated sludge; isolation source: activated biomass of a wastewater treatment plant treating hydrocarbon... ... | reverse complement strand
GGGAGCAGCCGCCAGTTTCATCTGTTCGGCATTCCGCTCAACTATCAGATCGCCTATTTGCTCGGCGTGCTCGCCCTGATCCTGCTGCTCGCGCTGTTTTACCTGCAGAATCGCGAAAGCCGGCGGCGCCTGCTCGAAAGCGAGCAGCGCAAGCAGGAAACCGAGGAGCAAAACCGCCGCAATCAGGACGCCATTCTGCGGCTGCTGGACGAACTGGGCAACCTCGCCGAAGGCGATCTGACCGTGCAGGCCAGCGTGACCGAGGACATCACGGGCGCCATCGCCGACTCCGTCAACTACGCCATCGAGGCCCTGCGCGACCTGGTCTCCACCATCAACAACACCTCGGGGCTGGTCGCGGCCGCCGTGCAGGAAACCAGCGCCATCGCCGACCGGCTGGCCAAGTCCAGCGAAATCCAGGCGCGGCAGATCGAGAACGCCAGTTCCACCGTGACGCAGATGGCGCAGTCCATGGACGAGGTGTCGGCCAAGACCGCCGCGTCCGCCGAAGTGGCCGAGAAATCGGTGGGCATCGCCCACGAGGGCGGCGACCGGGTGCGGCGCACCATCCACGGCATGAACGCCATCCGCGAACACATCCAGGATACCTCCAAGCGCATCAAGCGACTGGGCGAATCCTCGCAGGAGATCGGCGACATCGTGGCGCTGATCAACGACATCGCCGACCAGACCAACATTCTGGCGCTGAACGCCGCGATTCAGGCATCGGCGGCGGGCGACGCCGGCCGCGGCTTCGCGGTGGTCGCCGACGAGGTGCAACGGCTGGCGGAACGGTCCAGCAACGCCACCAAGCGCATCGAGACCCTGGTCAAGACCATTCAGGCCGACACCAACGAAGCGGTCATCTCCATGGAGAAGAGCACGTCCGAGGTGGTCGGCGGCGCGGGGTTGGCCGAAAAGGCCGGCGAGGCGCTGGAGGAAATCGAAAAGGTGTCGGCGAACCTGGCCGAGCTGATCGATGAAATCTCCAAGTCCGCCGGGCAAGTCTCGGAAATGGCCTCGCGGGTGTCGACCGCCATGATTTCCATCAACGAAATCACCGGGCAGACCGCCGAAAGCAGCGTGGCGACCGCGTCCGCCATCGGCAAGCTGAATCAATTGGCGCGGGAATTGCGCCAGGCAGTCGCTGATTTCCGGTTGCCTGCTTGAGAGAGTGAGAGCCGGGATGCGGAAGATGCGCCATTATCGCTCCGGTGAACAACCCGGTTCCGAACGGCAACGGCCTGCTGGGCGGGCGCTCCGCGCGGAGGTAGCCTGAGATGATTTCGCGTCATGTCGCCGGCAACGGATTGAGCGCGCTCAAGGATGATCTGTCGCTGGCCCTGCGGCGGATTCGCCACGCCCTGGACACGTATCGGGAGGATCCGACCGAACCCGCTCCGCTGGAGGCCATGGTCGATGCCCTCGACCAGATTCGCGGTCCGCTGGCGGCGTTCGAGCATCGACAAGCGGTCGACCTGCTGGATGAAATGCGCGGATTGACCCTGGGATTGATCGAGGGCCACCTCCAGCCCCGGGAGTCGCTGGCGTTGCGGCAGGCCACCGAGCAATTGGCCGGCTATCTGGAATCCTGCCTGTCTCCCGGTCAGCGGCGACCGGACGCCGAGTTGTCCGGAACCATCGAAGCCTTGCGGCAAACGCGCCGGCAAGGCGCTCCGCCCCCCGCGGGCGACGAAGCCCGGGCCGCCTCGCCGGAATCGTCCACCACGCCGCACGCGATCCTGGACGCGCTGAAACGGTTGCGGCGGACAGTCGCCGTCGATTTGGACGGGACCGCCGATCAGTCCGAGGCATGGGAGTCGTTGCGGGGCGAACTGCAGGCGGTGCGCCGCCTGCTGGCCGGGCGGGACTGGACGCGCGCCGCGCTGGTGGCCGAGCGCCTGGAGCGGATCGCGGGGGCGTTGGTCACGGACGCCGCGCCCTACGGACCGCTGGCCATCGGCGTTTTCGCGGAAATTCTGGCCGCGCTGGCTCACTATCTGGAATCGCTGGGCAGCGAGTGGCCCACGATGCCCCTTGTTCTGAATACGGCTGAAGAACATCTGGCGCAGCTGGAAACCTTGCTGCGGCTACCGGCGCTGACCGAAGCCCAACTCGCCGAACCGCCCGCGACCGTCTCCCGACCCGTCGAGCGGTCCGGGGACCCCGTTTCCGCCCCTGCCCAGGCGACCCCGACATCACCGGATATCCGGGCGGATGCCTGGTCGTGGCCGTCGCGGGACGGCTTAACCGCTTTGGACGAAGCCATGACCATCGATTGGCCGGAACTGGATTTAACCGGACCGCCCACGTCCAGCGCCGGCTCGACGCCTCCGGCCGCGGGGGATGCCGCCGGGCTGGTGGCGTTGATGGACCTCCCGGACGCCGATCTCGAGTTCGTGGACGTTTTTCTCGACGAAGCGCGCGGCGAACTGGCCATCATCCGGGATCAACTGGACCGTTGGCGGGAGAATCTGGCCGACCGCCAGGCGCTGACGACCATTCGCCGGGCTTTTCACACCCTCAAGGGCAGCGGTCGCGTGGTCGGCGCGACCGAAATCAGCGAATTCGCCTGGGAATTCGAGAATCTGTTGAATCAGGTCCTGAGCGGTACGCTGGTGGCCACGCCCGCGGTTGCCGAACTGGTCGGCGAGGCCGCGACCGAGTTGACATCCCTGGTCGATAACGCGCCCGCGACGGACGAATCCAGAACCAGTCGGGCCAGGCTGGTCGAACGCGCCCACGCGCTGCTGCAAGCAGCAGCGCCGGTCAGCGCCACGCCAGCCTTGGCCGAACCCGGCGCGGCAGCCGAAGCGGTTGAAACCGAAGCGCCATCGCCGGTCGAGCCCGCGCCCGTGGTGGAGATTGCGCCGGTCGCGGCGCCGGCGCCCACCGCGCCAAGCGCGGCGGAGGTGGAGCTGGCGCAGGTTTTCCAGTACGAGGCCACCGAAATCCTCGATGCCAGCGACCTGATCCTGCAACGGCTGGGAACCGAGGCCGAGCACTCGGCGCTGCTGAACGATCTGCGGCGGAACATGCATACGCTCAAGGGCAGTTCGCGCATGTCCGGGTTCATGACCATCGGCGATGTGGCTCATGCCGCTGAATCGGTGCTGGACGCGCTCGGCAGGGGCGTCGGTCATGCGTCGTCGGTCGTGCTCGAAACCCTGCAGCATACCCTGGATCATTTGAATCGGATGCTGGCGGTTGCGACCAGCGGCGCCAGTCCGGTCGCCGCGACCCATTTGACCCATGACCTGCATCGCCTGGCCGACGCCATCGCCACCGGTAAACCCATCCCGGAACTGCCGCCCGCCATGCTGGCCGCGGAACCTCCCTTGGCGCCGGTCAGCGCGGTGGAACCGGCAGTCGCCGTTCCGGAACCGGTCGCGTTCCAGGCCATGACCGAACTGGATCAGGAACTGGTGCAGGTTTTCCAGGCCGAGGCCAGTGAGATCCTCGATTCCAGCGACGCCATCCTGCAACGCTTGCGCGGCGAGCCGGACAGTATCGAATTGCTGAACAACCTGCGCCGGGAGATGCATACGCTCAAGGGCAGTTCGCGCATGGCCGGCTTCATGACGGTCGGCGAACTGGCCCACGCCGCCGAATCGATACTGGACGCGCTCGGCAAAGGCACGCTGAAGGGATCGTCGCTGATCCTGGACCAGATCCAGCGCGCCCTGGACCGCCTGCACCAGATGTTGGCCGGGGTGCTCGGCGGCGTTCAACCGCCGGCGCAGCGGGACTTGATCGACGAATTGCAAGGCGTGCTCCGCGCCAAGGCCGCCGAGCGGCCCAAGCCCCTGTTGCCGGCGGTGGCCGCCACCTTGACCGCCGCCGCCGCCGCGGCGGCGCGGCCCGCGGAAAAACCCGCCGCCGCGCCAGCCGACAGCATCCGGGTCAGCGCCGCGCTGCTCAACACCCTGGTCAACCAGATGGGTGAAAGCAGCATCTTCCGCGCCCGCATCGATCAGGGCGTCGGCGCGATGAGCTTCAACCTCAACGAACTGGAGCAAACCATCACCCGGCTGCGCCGGCAGGTCACGCACCTGGCCACGCAAGCCGAGGCTCGCATCCAGTCGCGCCAGGACCAGGGCGCCAAGGCGCATCAGCTGGAATTCGATCCCCTGGAGCTGGATCGCTTCACCGAGCTGCAGCAGGTCAGCCGGTCGCTGATGGAAATCGCCGACGATCTGGGCAACATCGGCAACACGCTGGGCGAACACGCGCGGGAAATCACCTCGCTGCTGGACCAGCAGGGCAAGGTCAACAAGGAAATCCAGCAGGGCTTGATGCGCACCGGCATGGTGCGATTCGGCAGCATCATTCCCCGGTTGCGACGAGTGGTGCGGCAGTCGGCCCAGGAACTGGGCAAGCGGGCGGAACTGCTGATCGGCGGCGAGAACGCGGAAGTCGACCGCAACGTGCTGGAGAACATGATCGCGCCGCTGGAGCATATGCTGCGCAATTCCCTGGCGCATGGCATCGAGGCGTCCGAGCAGCGCCGGCTGGCCGGCAAACCCGAGATCGGCACCATCAGCCTGAGCCTGCGCCGGGAAGGCGCGGAACTGGTGCTGGAGCTGGGCGACGACGGCGGCGGCCTCAACTTCGACGCGATCCGCGCCAAGGGCGAGGAAAAGGGTCTGCTGCTGCCCGACCAGCCGGCGACTCAGGAAGATCTGATCGCGCTGTTGTTGCGTCCCGGTTTTTCCACCGCCACCTCGGTCACCCAGATTTCCGGGCGCGGGGTCGGCATGGATGTGGTGAGCGAGGCCATCCGCGCCATGCGCGGCGCCTTGCTGATCCAGACCGAGCCCGGCCAGGGAACCCGCTTCATCGTGCGCCTGCCGTTCTCGCTGGCGGTCACCCAGGCCCTGCTGGTGCGGGCCGGCGACTCGACCTTCGCCATTCCCCTGCTCAGCATCGAGCTGGTCACCCGGCTCAAGGAAAGCGAATTCCAGGCGTATCTGGCCGGCGAGCAGGTCCAGCACCGGTACAGCGAGCGTGGCTATCCGATCCACAACCTCGGCATTCTGATCGGCAGCGAACAGATCCTGCCGTTCGAGGAGGTCGCGGATCGCCGGCCGCCAACCCTCTTGTTCCGCAGCGCCGAGGCCAGCGCCGCCCTCCAGGTCGAGGCGGTGCTGGGCAACCGGGAAATCATCGTCAAACCGGTCGGGCCGCAGTTCAACGGCGTGTCCGGCATTTCCGGGGCCACCGTGCTGGGCGATGGCCGGGTGGTGGTGGTGCTGGAACTGGCGGCCCTGGTGCGCAACATCGGCTCGCAGCCGCAGAAGCAGGCGGAAAGCCGCGCGCTGCGGGCGGCGCGGCAGGAGACTCGTCCCGAGAAAATCAACGTCATGGTGATCGACGATTCGATCACCATGCGCAAGGTGACCGCGCGGATTCTGGAGCGCCACAACATCCAGGTGGTCACGGCCAAGGACGGTTTGGACGCGGTGGCGATGCTGCAGACCCAGGTGCCGGATCTGGCGATCCTCGACATCGAGATGCCGCGCATGGATGGATTTGAAGTGGTGGCGCACGTCCGCAACCAGCAGCATCTGCGGCACCTGCCGATCATCATGGTCACCTCGCGCGGCGGCGAGAAACATCGCGAGCGGGCCGTGAAACTCGGCGTCAACGATTATCTGACCAAACCCTATCAGGAAGANCATTGGGTGGTCGGCGCCATGTTGTGGCGGAATCTGACCACGCCGCTGGTCAGTCTGGGGCGGCTGATCTTTCGGGTGGCGCCCGACGCCGATCTCAATTCCCGCATCATCATCGTCAATACCCTGGGTGCCGATTCCCGGTTGCCGCACTTCGGGATTCTGGGCACCTCGGCGCCGCGGCCGCTCAACCTGCAACGCGCCGACCTCCAGTTGAATCCAGAGGTCAGCGAAGCCGATTCGCATTTGCCGGGCATTCTGAGCTGGGCGCGCTACCAGGATCGGCCGGTCATCATTCCGGACCTGGAAGCCATCGAAGCGGTGTTGCAACCGCTGGTCCGCCGGGCCTGAGCCGGCCACGCGGCAGCCAGCCGATGCGCCCATGCGGCTGAGCATGATCAAACTGGCGGGGTTCAAGTCGTTCGTGGACCCCACGGTGCTGCATCTGCCCGGCAATCTGGTCGGCATCGTCGGTCCGAACGGTTGCGGCAAATCCAACATCATCGACGCCGTGCGCTGGGTGATGGGTGAAAGCTCGGCCCGCAGCCTGCGCGGCGAGATCATGACCGACGTGATTTTCAACGGCGCGGCCAATCGCAAACCGGTCGGACAGGCGTCCATCGAACTGGTGTTCGACAACAGCCAGGGGCGGCTGGGCGGTCCCTGGGCCAGTTACGCCGAGATCGCCATCAAGCGGCTGGTGAGCCGCGATGGGCAGTCCGGCTACTTTCTCAACGGCGTCCGCTGTCGCCGCCGCGACATCGCCGACATCTTTCTGGGCACCGGGCTGGGGCCGCGCAGCTACGCCATCATCGAACAGGGCATGATTTCACGGGTGATCGAGGCCCGGCCCGAGGAATTGCGGATTTTTCTCGAAGAGGCCGCCGGTATTTCCAGGTACAAGGAACGTCGCCGCGAGACCGAAACCCGCATCCGCCACACCCGCGAGAATCTGGAACGGTTGAACGACGTGCGCGACGAGTTGGGCCGTCAGCTTCAGCATTTGCAGCGGCAGGCGCGGGCCGCCGGGCAGTATCGCGAATACCGCGCCGAGGAGCGTCGCCTCAAGGCGGAACTGTTGACCCTGCGCTGGCGGAACCTGCGGGCCGACCTCCAGGCGTGCGAACAGGCGCTGCGCCAGCAGGAGACGGCGCTGGAGGCGATTCTGGCCGAGCAGCGGCAACTGGAGGCGCGGCTGGAAGCCGGACGGGTCCGCCGGACGGAACTGAACGACGCCTATAACGACGCTCAGGGTCGCTATTACCAAACCGGTGCGGAAATCAGCCGGCTCGAGCAGTATCTCCAGCACCAGCGCGAACTGCGGCGGCGGCGCGAGGAGGACTGGTGCCGGATCGCGACGGCGTTGGAGCAGCTTGAAGTGCAGTTCGCGCAGGACCGGGCGCAACAGGACGAATGGACCCAGGCGCTGACCGCCGCCGAATCGGAACTGGCGCGGGTTCTGACCGTCGAGGCGGACGCCAGCGCGGCGCTGGCCGCCGCCGAGAGCGCGTTGCGCGAGGGGCGGGCGGTCTGGGACGAATTCAGCCAGCGCAACGGCGCAGTCCAGCGCCGGATCGAGGTGGAGCGCACCCGGATCGAGCATCTGGAGCGGCAGTTATCGCAAGGCGAGCGGCGGCTGGAGCGATTGCGCCACGAGCAGGAACAACTGGCCGATTCCGATCTCGACCGCGAATGCGCCAAGCTGCGGTCGCTCGAACAAAGCCTCTCCGAAACGCTGCGGTACGATCAGGAGCGACTGGCGCGGGTTGAAGCCGAGCTGGTCGAAACGCGGGAAGCGCTGCGGCAGGCCGAGCATCGCACGCGGTCGTCGCGGGAACGAATCCAGATGGAGCGCGGCCGCCTGGCCTCGCTGCAAACTCTCCAGGAAGCCGCGCTGGGCCGACACGCGAACGACGCGAACGATTGGCTGCGTTCGCAGGCATTGGCCCAAGCCCCGCGCTTGGCCGAACGGCTCGAAGTGGAGTCCGGCTGGGAGGCCGCCGTCGAAGCGGCGCTGGCCGGCTGGCTGGACGCGGTCTGCGTGCCGAATCTCGATGCGCCCGCCCAGGCCATCGCCGAACTGGCGCATGGCCGGTTGACTCTGCTCGAACCGCCCGCCGCGCCGGAAACAGGCGCGCGGGAATCCACGCTGGCGGCCAGGGTGCGCGCCCCGTGGCCGCTTACCGCTCTGCTGGCCGGCGTGGAGACCGCCACCGATCTGGCCGGGATGCTGGCGCGCCGTGGCGGCCTGCGCGACGGCGAAACCGTGGTGACGCCGGATGGCGTGCTGTGCGGCCGTCATTGGCTGCGATTCGGGCGCGACGACGACGAAGGCGTGCTGCGGCGCGAGCGGGAAATCCGCCAACTGGAAGCGACATTGGGTGAGGACGAGGCGGTGCTGGCGCGGGAGTCGGCGCAAGCGGAGCGACTCCGCGCGCGGCTGCACGACGAACTTGAACGGCAGCGGCGGGAATTGCAGCAGGCGGTCAACCAGCACCATCGCGACCATGCCCGGACGCAAGGACAGTTGAATGCCTCGCAGGCCCGCTGGGAGCAGGCCCGCGCGCGCCGCGCCGCGCTGGCGGAGGAGCGGGCCGAGTTGGAGGAGCAAGGCGAGAGGGAGCGGGAACAGCTCCGACTGGCCCGATCGCGGCTGGAGGAGTCCCTGCTGGCCCTGGAGGGCTTGCGGACGGAGCAGGCGGAACTGAGCGCCAGTCGGGAGCGGTCGGACGCTGAACTGCGACAATGCCGCATCCGGGCCGACGCCGCCCGCCAGGAAGCGGCGCGCCAGATGACGGTGATCGAAACCCTGCGGACCCGACTGGCCGCCGCCCGGCAGGCGTTGGAGCGGCTGGAGGCGCAGCGGCAACAGTTGCTCGGCCGGCGGGCAAGTCTTGAGCGGGAGCGCGCCACCGACGCCGACGCGGCGCTGGCCGTCGCCGAGGATGACCTGGCGCGCTGGCTGGAAGCCCAGCTCACGGTCGAGGCGGAACTGCGGGATGCCCGGCAAGCCCTGGAGGTCCAGGATGCCGAACTGGAAGCGGGCGAGCAGGCGCGCGGCGGCTGCGAGCGTCGGGCCGAAGCCCAGCGCCGGCTTATCGAGGAACAGCGGCTGGCCCTGAGCGAAGCCCGGCTCCGCCAGCAGAATTTGCGCGAGCAGCTGCACGAACTCGCCGCCGACCCGGAAACGGTTCTTGCCAGCCTGCCGGCCGAGGCGGTTGAATCCGACTGGCTGGCGCGACTGGAGCAGGTGGAGCGGCGCATTCAGCGCCTGGGTCCCATCAATCTGGCGGCCATCGAGGAATGCGCCCAGTTGTCGGAGCGCAAGCAGTATCTCGACGCGCAAAACGACGACCTGCTGGAGGCGTTGACCACCCTGGAAACCGCCATCCGCAAGATCGACCGAGAAACCCGCGCCCGGTTTCGGGAGACGTTCGAGCGGGTCAACACCGGGTTGGCGGAGTTGTTTCCGCGACTGTTCGGCGGCGGTCAGGCCCATCTGGATTTGACTGGCGAGGACGTGCTGGATGCCGGCGTGACGATCATGGCCAAGCCGCCCGGCAAACGGATCGGCTCGATCAGTCTGTTGTCCGGCGGCGAGAAAGCATTGACCGCCGTCGCCCTCGTGTTCGCCATCTTCCAGCTTAATCCCGCCCCGTTCTGCCTGCTGGACGAGGTGGACGCGCCGCTGGACGATGCCAATACCGGCCGGTTCGGCGCCCTGGTCCGGGAACTGTCGGCGCGCGTGCAGTTCATTTTCGTCACCCACAACAAGGCCACCATGGAGATTGCCCAGCACTTGACGGGAGTGACCATGCAGGAACCGGGGGTATCGCGGCTGGTGGCGGTCGATGTCGAAGCGGCGGCGCGGCTGGCCGTAGCGGGTTGATCGCTTCGATCAAAATACTTGTGTATTTTTTGTGTGATATTTACTTTGTAAATCCCATGCGGATGATGTAATGCGGTGGCGAACGGCATTTGTTAAAGTGAAAATAGTTTCGGTATGAACGGCAGGGCGCTGTTCCCCGGCCCGCCGGCGATGGGGGAGTATTGCCCTTCTGGTATTGGTAACCGCGGTACAAGCTGGTTGCGGCGGCGCAATCTGGAGTCTTGGATTGATGGAACTGGACAAAACGCAATTGCAGTGGCTGCTGGCGGGTATCGGGGCCGTCGTCGTAGCCCTGATCTACCTGTGGGGTATCCGTGCCCGCCTCAAGGAGGAAATCCGCAAGCGCCGGCGCCGATCCTCGCTGACAAAAGAGCCGAGGCTGGGCGAGACCGCGACGCATCCACCGGATGAAGGGGGCGGGGAGATTCATGAGTTCGGCGAGCTGGGCCGGATCACGTCCGATCATCATCTGGCCGACAAGGCGCTGGTGGATGTGGAGATTCGGCCACTCAATCGCGGGGCTGACTCCGAGCGGGCGCCGTCCCCGGCTGACAGGTCCTCGTCGGAGTCGATAACCCGGGCGTTCGGGCGCCCCGAACAGACCTCGTTCGCTGGCGAATCGCCGTTGGGGACGACGGCCCAACCGTCCACCCGCCCCGAGCAGGCGCCGTCCGCCGACACGTCGCCGTTCAAGACGGCGGCCTGGCCGTTTGATCGCGAACCCGATGCTTCGTGGCCGGTGAAATCGGGAGCCGAGCCCTCCCGGGAGTCCGTCGCGCCGTCGGCGCCGAAAATGACGGTGGCGCTGACCGTGATGGCGCGGCGCAATGAGTCCTTCAAGGGGGTCGACATCGAGGCGGCCGCCGGGGAAGCACAACTTCGACTCGGCGGCGCCGGCCTGTTCGAGCGATACCTCGATGGCGCGACCGCCGCCGATACGCCAGTGTTCAGCGTGGCGCATTTGCGCAAGCCCGGCTCGTTCGAGCCGTGGGCGCTGGCCGAGCTGACTACGCCCGGCTTGTTGCTGTTCATGCGGCTGCCCGGTCCGGTGGAGGGCATGAAGGCGCTGGAACTGCTGTTGCTCGCCGCCGATCAGCTGGCGCGCAAACTCGGCGGAGTGATCTGCGACGAACATCGCAACAAGATGACCAACCAGGGCTTGATCAAGCTGCGCGACCAGGTTGCCGATCTGGAACGGGAGCGGTGACAAGCGCGGCCTTCCCGTGAATGGAGCACGCTTCATGACGGTTCCCGGCGCCGCGCCGAATCGGGCCGCCGAACTGCGCGAGCAAATCAACCGGCACGATTACCGCTATTACGTTCTGGACGACCCGGAAATTCCCGATGCCGAGTACGACCGGCTGCTGCGGGAATTGCGGGAACTGGAAACCGCCCATCCCGAATTGATCGTTCCCGATTCGCCGACCCAACGGGTGGGCGGCGCGCCGCTGGCGGCGTTTCAAACGATTCGCCACGCCGTGCCGATGCTCTCGCTGGACAACGCGTTTACCATCGAGGATGTGGCAGATTTCGACCGGCGGGTGCGCGAACGGCTCGGCGATGCGTTACCGGCGGGCGCGACGGTTGCCTACGCCGCCGAACCGAAGCTGGACGGCCTGGCCGTCAGCCTGCGCTACGAGGATGGCCTGCTGGTTCGCGGCGCGACTCGCGGCGATGGCCACACCGGCGAGGACATCACCGCCAATCTGCGCACCGTGCGCGCCCTGCCGCTGCGGCTGGTGGGCGAGGGTTGGCCGCGCGTGCTGGAGGTGCGGGGCGAGGTGTTCATGCCCAGGGCCGGCTTCGAGGCGCTGAACGAGCAGGCGCGGGCGCGCGGCGACAAGACTTTCGCCAATCCCCGCAACGCCGCCGCCGGCAGTCTGCGCCAGCTCGACCCGCGCGTCACCGCCAGTCGACCACTGGACCTGTTCTGTTATGGGGTGGGCGCGGTCGAGGGCGGATCACTGCCGGACCGCCATAGCGTCCTGCTCGACCGCCTGCGGGACTGGGGCTTGCGGGTCTGCCCGGAACGACGGGTGGTCGTGGGGACCGCCGGCTGTCTCGCCTATCACCAGGACCTGCTGAACCGTCGCGATGCGTTGCCCTATGACATCGATGGCGTGGTGTACAAGGTGGATCGGCTGGGCTGGCAGCGGGAACTCGGCTTCGTCGCCCGTGCGCCGCGCTGGGCCATCGCCCACAAATTCCCGGCGCAGGAAGAATTGACCGTGGTCGAGGCTATCGAGGTGCAGGTTGGCCGCACCGGGGCGATCACGCCGGTGGCGCGGCTCCGACCGGTGTTCGTGGGCGGCGTCACCGTGACCAATGCGACGCTGCACAACGCCGACGAGGTGGCGCGCAAGGACGTGCGGGTCGGCGATACCGTGCGGGTGCGCCGGGCCGGCGACGTGATTCCCGAAGTGGTCGGCGTGGTGCCGGAGCGCCGTCCGCCCGAGGCGAAACCGTTTG
>JRYG01010560.1_pt1 | contig 12035 bp, 9 predicted proteins | sample 235341 | NCBI WGS metagenome assembly JRYG01 (sample SAMN03074218, study PRJNA261478) | activated sludge metagenome | biome: Wastewater Treatment Plant; feature: Wastewater; material: Activated sludge; isolation source: activated biomass of a wastewater treatment plant treating hydrocarbon... ... | reverse complement strand
GGAAACCGCGCTGCTGGAATCGCTGGAAGGCAAGAAGGGTCAACCCCGCTTCAAGCCGCCGTTCCCGGCCACCTACGGCTTGTACGGTCGGCCCACCACCATCAACAACACCGAATCCTTCGCTTCGGTGCCGTCGATCGTCCGCAACGGCGGCGAATGGTTCGCCGGTCTCGGCACCACCAACGCCGGCGGCACCAAGATTTTCTCGGTGTCCGGCCATGTCGAGAAGCCGGGCAACTTCGAGGTTTCGCTGGGCATCCCGTTCGCCAAACTGCTGGCACTGGCCGGCGGCGTCTGGAAAGGCCGCCGGCTCAAGGCCGTGATTCCGGGCGGTTCCTCGGTACCGGTGGTACCGGGCGACATCATGCTGAAAGCCAACATGGACTACGATTCGGTCGTCAAGGCCGGTTCGATGCTGGGGTCGGGGGCGGTGATCGTGATGGACGAAACCACCGACATGGTGCGCGTCCTGCAGCGGGTTTCCCGCTTCTACTTCTCCGAATCCTGTGGCCAGTGCACGCCCTGCCGCGAGGGCACCGGCTGGCTGTACCGGATGGTGACCCGCATCGTCGAGGGCAAGGGGCGGCCCGAGGACCTGGATTTGCTGGACAGCGTGGCCAGCCGCATCGAGGGACGCACCATCTGCGCGCTGGGCGACGCTGCCGCGATGCCGGTTCGCAGCTTCGTCAAGCACTACCGCCACGAGTTCGCCTATTACATCGAGCACAAGCGCAGCATGGTCGCCGGCGCGACGGCGCAGGCCGCGTAAGGCCGCGAAACCACCAACACGGTTGCAGTGGGTAAAAGATGAGCGAGGAACTGGTCAATATCGAAGTCAACGGCATCCCGCTGAAGGCGCGCAAGGGCGCGATGCTCATCGAGATCACCGACGCGGTGGGCATTCCCATCCCCCGGTTCTGTTATCACAGGAAACTGTCCATCGCCGCCAACTGCCGGATGTGTCTGGTCGAGGTGGAAAAGGCGCCCAAACCGCTGCCGGCGTGCGCGACCCCCGTGATGGAGGGCATGAAGGTCTACACCGAGTCGCCCAAGGCGCTCGCCGCGCAGAAGGGGACCATGGAGTTCCTGCTCATCAACCATCCGCTGGACTGCCCCATCTGCGACCAGGGCGGTGAATGCGAATTGCAGGACCTGGCGATGGGTTACGGCGCCGATGTATCGCGGTTCACCGAGCGCAAGCGCGTGGTCAAGGACAAGGATATCGGACCCCTGATCGCCACCGACATGACCCGCTGCATTCATTGCACCCGCTGCGTGCGGTTCGGCGAGGAAATCGCCGGCCTGCGCGAACTGGGCGCCACCGGTCGTGGCGAGTACATGGAAATCGGTACCTACGTGGCCCACAGCGTGGCTTCGGAATTGTCGGGCAACGTGATCGACCTTTGTCCGGTCGGCGCGCTGACCGCCAAGCCGTCCCGCAACAGGGGTCGTTCCTGGGAGTACGTGCAGCATGCCGCCGTCGCGCCACACGATTCCGTCGGCTCGAACATCTTCATCCATACCTTGCGCGGCAGGGTGATGCGGGTCGTGCCGCGCGAGAACGAATCGATCAACGAAACCTGGATTTCGGACCGCGACCGGTTCAGCTACGAAGGGATTTACAGCGACGACCGGCTGGCCAAGCCGCTGCTCGGGGGGGTGGAAACCGACTGGGAGGAGGCGCTGGCGGCCACCGCCCAAGGGCTGAAGGACGTGATCGCCCGTCACGGCGTCGAGTCGGTCGGTTTCCTGGTTTCGCCGACCGCGACCTTGGAAGAGATGTTTTTGGCGCAAAAACTGGCGCGCGGTCTCGGCGTGGCGAATATCGACCACCGGTTGCGCCAGGCCGATTTCAGCGACCAGAGCGCGGCCCCGGTCTTCCCGTGGCTGGGGCAGGCGCTGGAGGATCTCGAAAAGGTCCGGGCGGCGCTGCTGATCGGCTCCAACGTGCGGATGGAACAGCCGCTGGCCGGTCACCGATTGCGCAAGACGGCACTGGCGGGCGGTCGGGTGATGTTCATCAATCCGCGCGACTTCGAGTTCCGCTTTCCCGTAGCGACCAGGATCGTTACCGATCCCGCTGGCATGGTGACCGCGCTGGCCGGCGTGGCCCAGGCTGTCGCGGAATTGAAAGGCGGATCGTTGTCGGCGAGCCTGGCAGGTCTGGCCACCGGCGCTCCGAGTGAAACCGAACGGGCCATCGCCGCCAGCCTCGTCAACCATGCCCCGGCCACCGTGTTGCTGGGCAATCTGGCGGTGTCCCATCCGGCCTTCGCACGGCTGCGGGCGTTGGCGGGATTCGTGGCGCTGTGCGGCGGCGCCCGACTGGGTTATCTACCCGAAGCCGCCAATTCGGTGGCGGGCTGGCTGACCGGCGCGCTGCCCCACCGCCTGCCGGGCGGCAAACCGTCTCCGGTCACGGGGCTGGATGCGCGGGCGATGAGCGAATCGCCGCGCAAAGCCTATGTGTTGCTGGGGGTCGAACCCGAACTGGACTGCTGGGATGGCGCCGCGGCGCTGAAGGCGGTGCAAGCGGCCGAATTCGTGGTCTCGCTGAGCCCCTACGCCAGCGCCACGAGCAGGAGCTACGCCGGCGTGATCCTGCCGGTGGCGACGTTCGCCGAAACCTCGGGAACCTACGTCAACGCCGAGGGCCGCTGGCAAAGCTTCCAGGGTGCCAGCAAGCCGTTCGGCGCGGCGCGGCCGGCGTGGAAGGTATTGCGGGTATTGGGCAACCTGTGCGGTGTGACGGGTTTCGATTACGTCGGTTCCGAAGAGGTGCTCGCCGAGGCGCGGGATGCCTGCGACCGCGTCACGCCGGACAATACGCCGGTTCCGGGGGCGCTCGGGCAGGCGCCGTTCCAAACCGGAGGCTTGCTGCGGGTGGCGGAAGTACCGATCTATGCGACGGATCCGCTGGTGCGACGGGCGCGCTCGCTGCAAGCCAGCCCGCTGGCAAGGCCGGCCGAGGTACGGCTGCATCCGGACGTGGCCCGGGAACTGGGCGTGAGCGAGCGGGAACGGGTCCAGGTCCGCCAGAACGGCGCGGCGGTCGAGTTGCCGCTGGTGCTGGACGAAAGCGTACCCAAGGGCTGCGCCTGGATTCCGGCGGGCCTGGACGCCAGCGTGGCGCTCGGTCCGGCGGTGGGGCCAGTGGTCGTCCAATAACAACAAGGACCCTGGATCATGGAAACACTGCTGACGGTCATCATCATCCTGCTGAAAATCCTGGTCGTCCTGCTGCCTCTGCTGGGGGCGGTGGCGTATCTGACCTTCGCCGAGCGCAAGATCATCGGCTACATGCAGATTCGGATCGGTCCGAACCGGGTCGGTCCCAAGGGCTGGCTCCAGCCCATCGCCGACGCCATGAAGCTGATGTTCAAGGAAATCGTCATTCCGACCCGGGCCAACCGGTTCCTGTTCGTGCTGGCGCCGATGGTCGCTTTCGGCCCGGCGCTGGCGGCCTGGGCGGTCATCCCGTTCGGCGACGGCATGGTGATTTCCGGGTTGGACGCCGGCCTGCTGTATCTGCTGGCGCTGACCTCGCTGGGCGTCTACGGCGTGATCATCGCCGGCTGGTCCTCCAATTCCAAGTACGCCTTCCTTGGCTCGATGCGTTCGGCGGCGCAGATCGTGTCCTATGAAATCGCCATGGGCTTCGCCCTGGTGGGCGTGCTGATGGCCGCCGGCAGTTTGAATCTCAATCAGGTCGTGCTGGCCCAACAGGGCAGCCTGCTGCACTGGTTCTGGCTGCCGCTGCTGCCGCTGTTCCTGGTCTACTTCATCTCCGGCGTCGCCGAAACCAACCGTGCGCCTTTCGACGTGGCCGAGGGCGAATCGGAAATCGTGGCCGGTTTTCATGTCGATTACTCCGGCATGGCGTTCGCGGTGTTCTTCCTGGCCGAATACGCCAACATGATTTTGGTGTCGGCGCTGGCTTCGACCCTGTTCCTGGGTGGCTGGCTGTCGCCGTTCGAGGGGATTCCGGTATTGGGGCCGTTGTTCGCCTTCGTGCCGGGCGCGATCTGGCTGGTGATCAAGATTTCGTTCCTGCTGCTGTTTTTTCTGTGGTTTCGCGCCACTTTCCCCCGCTATCGCTACGATCAGATCATGCGACTGGGCTGGAAGGTATTCATTCCGGTGACCCTGGTCTGGATTCTGGTGATCGGGCTGGGCGTGCTGGGCCAGGTTGGTCCGTGGTTCGACTGAGCGGAGAAAGCGATGAAGACCCTGAACGAGCTTCGGTACTATCTCAAGAGTTTTCTGCTGTGGGAATTGCTGCTGGGCCTGCAGGTCACCGGACGCCACCTGTTCGCCAAAAAGATCACGGTGCAATACCCGGAAGAGCGGACCCCGCTGTCGCCCCGATTCCGCGGCCTGCACGCCTTGCGCCGCTACCCGAACGGCGAAGAGCGCTGCATCGCCTGCAAATTGTGCGAAGCGGTCTGCCCGGCGCTGGCCATCACCATCGAGTCCGAACAGCGGGCCGACGGCACCCGTCGCACCACCCGCTACGAGATCGATCTGTTCAAGTGCATCTACTGCGGATTCTGCGAGGAATCCTGTCCGGTGGATTCAATCGTCGAGACTCGGACGTTCGATTATCATTTCGAGAAGCGCGGCGAGCACATCATGACCAAGGAAAAACTGCTTGCGCACGGTGATCGCTGCGAGGCGCAGATCGCTGCCGACCGCGCCGCCGACGCCGCCTATCGCTAGCCGGCCTTCGTTGCCAGCACTATAAGAAAACAGGTCCGTCCATGGGATTTGAAAAGTTTCTGTTCTATGTCTTCGCCATCATCCTGATCCTGGCCGCAGTGCGGGTGATCACGGTCCGCAACCCGGTGCACGCCGCCTTGTTCCTGGTGCTGGCCTTCTTTACCAGCGCGGCGCTCTGGCTGCTGATCGAAGCCGAGTTTCTGGCCATCACCCTGGTGCTGGTGTACGTGGGCGCGGTGATGGTGCTGTTCCTGTTCGTGGTGATGATGCTCGACATCAACGTCGCTCCGGTGCGGGAAGGGTTCATCAAGTACCTGCCGGTCGGGGCGGCGGTCGCGCTGATCATCGTCCTCGAAATGGTGTTGGTCGTGGGCTCCGGCTATTTCAGCGCCGACCGGTACAATCTGATTTCGCACGCGGCCGATTACAGCAATACCCGGGAGCTGGGCAGCGTCCTGTACACCTTCTATGTCTATCCGTTCGAAATCGCCTCGGTGATTCTGTTGGTGGCGATCATCGCCGCCATCTCGCTGACCATGCGTCGTCGGGAAGGCACCAAGTTCCAGAATCCGTCCGAGCAGATTCGAGTGTCGCGGGACGACCGGGTGCGGCTGGTGCGGCTGGCCGCGGAAAAGAAGCAGTAAAGCAACAAACCATCGCCTCGGGCGGAAGACCGGTTTCGACGGCCCACCGAGTCGGCAAAACGATTTCCACCATTCCAAAAATTAAAGGCGGGGGATAGATGATCGCGCTTACTGATTATCTGGTGCTCGGAGCGATCCTCTTTTGTCTCAGCGTGGCCGGCATCTTTCTGAACCGGAAGAACGTCATCATCCTGTTGATGTCGATCGAACTCATGCTGTTGGCGGTGAACTTCAATTTCATCGCGTTTTCCCGGTTCCTCGACGACACCATCGGGCAGGTTTTCGTCTTTTTCATTCTGACCGTGGCGGCGGCTGAATCGGCCATTGGCCTGGCTATTCTGGTGGTGCTGTTCCGCAACCGGCGCACTATCAACGTCGCCGATCTCGACACGCTGAAGGGTTAGCGGCATGCAAAACGTCTACCTTGGGATTGTGCTGGCGCCGCTGTTCGGCGCCATCATCGCCGGTCTGTTTGGCCGCAAGATCGGTCGGGCCGGCGCGCACTGGGTCACCATTATCGGCGTGGCGGTTTCCTTTCTGCTGTCGCTGGTGGTGCTCCAGCATCATGTGCTGGACGGTGCCGAGCCCTATAACGGCACGGTCTACACCTGGATGATGATCGAGGGTATCCGCCTGGAAGTCGGTTTCCTGGTGGACAATCTGACCGCCGTGATGATCACCACGGTGAGCTTCGTATCCTTGATGGTGCATATCTACACCATCGGCTACATGCACGACGACGACGGCTATCAGCGCTTCTTCAGTTATATCGCGCTGTTCACCTTTTCGATGCTGATGCTGGTCATGGCGAACAACTTTCTGCAGTTGTTCTTCGGCTGGGAAGCGGTGGGCCTGGTGTCGTATCTGTTGATCGGGTTCTGGTACAAGCGCGAGAGCGCCATATTCGCTGGCCTCAAGGCCTTCCTGGTCAACCGGGTGGGCGATTTCGGCTTCCTGCTCGGCATCGCCGCCGTGCTGATGGCGTTCAACAGCCTCGATTACGCCGACGTGTTCGCCGCCGCGCCGCTGCTGGCCAAGGTGACCGTGCAGGTGCTGCCGGGCGTCGACTGGTCGCTGATGACTCTGATCTGCATCCTGTTGTTCATCGGCGCGATGGGCAAGTCCGCCCAGGTGCCGCTGCACGTCTGGCTGCCGGATTCGATGGAAGGCCCGACCCCGATCTCGGCTCTGATCCACGCCGCGACCATGGTGACCGCCGGCATTTTCATGGTGGCCCGGATGTCGCCGCTGTTCGAACTGTCGGAGACCGCGCTGAGCTTCGTCCTGGTGATCGGCTCGATCACCGCGCTGTTCATGGGGTTCCTCGGCATCGTCCAGAACGACATCAAGCGGGTGATCGCCTATTCGACGCTGTCACAGCTCGGCTACATGGCGGTGGCGCTGGGCGTGTCCGCCTATTCGGCGGCCATCTTCCACCTGATGACCCACGCTTTCTTCAAGGCCCTGTTGTTCCTGGGCGCCGGCTCGGTGATCATCGCCCTGCACCACGAACAGGATATCCGCAAGATGGGCGGCTTGTGGAAGTACATGCCGATCACCTGGTTCACCTTCCTGCTGGGGACGCTGGCGTTGATCGGCACGCCGGGCTTCGCCGGTTTCTATTCCAAGGACAGCATCCTGGAGGCGGTGCATTATTCGCGTATCGCCGGCGCGGGCTTCGCTTACGTGGCGGTGATGCTGGGCGTGTTCGTGACCTCGTTCTATTCCTTCCGGCTGTACTTCATCGTGTTCCACGGCCAGGAGCGGATGGATCACCATACCCGGGAACACCTGCACGAGACCCCGGCGGTCGTGACCGTGCCGCTGATCCTGCTGGCCATCCCCTCGGTGATCATCGGTGCCATGACCATCGAGCCCCTGTTGTTCGGCAATGGGTTCGGGGGCAGCATCTTCGTGGCTGCCGAGCATGATGTGCTGGCGCATCTCAAGGAGCATTTCCACGGGGCGATCAGCTTCGCGTTGCATGGGTTGACCGGCCTGCCGTTCCTCCTGGTATTGGCCGGGTTTGGATCGGCCTTCTATCTGTACATGGTGAAGCCGGAGTTGCCGGACCTGATCCAGCGGCGGTTCGCCCGGCTGTACGACATCATGGATCGCAAGTACCTGTTCGATGAAATTTATCAGTCGGTTTTCATGCGCGGCAGCCGGAATCTGGGCACCGCGCTGTGGAAGTACGCCGACGCCGGTCTGATCGACGGTCTGCTGGTGAACGGCACGGCGCGGCTGGTCGGCTGGTTCGCGGCCGTGACCCGGCATCTGCAAACGGGGTTCCTGTATACCTACGCTTTCGCGATGATCATCGGCTTGTTGATCCTGCTGACCTGGTTCGTCACCCGCTAACCTGGAAGAAGAAAAACCATGCTATCGGAACTGCCTCTGCTGAGTTTTGTCATCTGGTTTCCGATTCTCGGCGGCGTCGCGGTGCTGTTCGTGGGTGACGACAACCCCGGGCGCGCCAAGGTGCTGGCCCTGACGGTGGCGATCCTGACCTTTCTGATCAGCATTCCGCTGTATTCGTGGTTCGATCCCGCCACGGCGGCGATGCAGTTTCAGGAGTTCCTGCCGTGGATTCCGGCGTTCAACGCCAATTACCATCTGGGCGTGGACGGGTTTTCGATGCCGCTGATCCTGCTCACCGCGTTCATGAACCTGCTGGTCGTGATCGCCGGCTGGGAGGTGGTGCAATACCGGGTCGCCCAATACATGGCCGCCTTCCTGATCATGGCGGGGTTGATGATCGGCGTGTTCGCCGCGCTGGACGCCATCCTGTTCTACGTGTTCTTCGAGGCGATGCTGATTCCGATGTTCCTGGTGATCGGCATCTGGGGCGGTCCGCGGCGGGTTTACGCCACCGTCAAGTTCTTCCTGTACACCTTCCTGGGCTCGGTGTTCATGCTGATCGCCCTGATCTACATGTACAACCAGGCGAACAGCTTCGAGATCCTGGATTTCCACAAGCTGCCGCTGAGCCTGACCGAGCAGGTGCTGATCTTCTTCTCCTTCCTGCTGGGTTTTTGCGTCAAGGTGCCGATGTGGCCGGTGCATACCTGGTTGCCGGACGCCCACGTCGAGGCGCCCACCGGCGGTTCGGTGATTCTGGCGGCCATCACCCTGAAGATCGGCGGCTACGGTTTCCTGCGGTTCGCGCTGCCGATCACGCCGGACGCTTCCAGCATGCTGGACTGGCTGATCATCACCCTGTCGCTGGTCGCGGTGATCTACATCAGTCTGGTCGCCCTGATCCAGCAGGACATGAAAAAGCTGATCGCCTATTCCTCGATTGCCCACATGGGCTTCGTCACGCTGGGCTTTTTCATCGCCTTCGGCATCTACCGCCACACCGGCAGCCTGAGCGGCGCCGCCATGGGGGTTGAGGGCGGCATGGTGCAGATGGTGTCGCACGGCTTCATCTCGGGTGCGCTGTTCCTCTGCGTGGGCGTGCTCTACGACCGGGTGCATTCCCGCCTGATCAAGGATTACGGCGGCGTGGTCAACACCATGCCGGTGTTCGCCGCGTTCATGGTGCTGTTCGCCATGGCGAATGCGGGCTTGCCGGGCACCTCCGGGTTCGTTGGCGAGTTCATGGTCATTCTGAGCAGCTTCAAGGCCAGCTTCTGGCTGGCCTTCCTGGCGGCCACGACCCTGATGCTGGGAGCGGCTTATACCCTGTGGCTGGTCAAGCGGGTCATCTTCGGCGATATCGGCAACAGTCACGTCGCCGAGTTGCAGGATGTCAATACCCGCGAAATCGTGATGCTGAGCCTGCTGGCGGCGGCGGTATTGCTGCTGGGTCTTTGGCCTGATCCACTGACTTCGGTGATGCATGCCACGGTGGACAATCTGCTGCAGCATATCACCGTGACCAAGCTGTAAGGGCTCCGTCGCGGAAGAAGAAATCGGAACATAGGGAAAACCCATGAACTTCGTCGCCCCTGACTTCATGCCGGTACTGCCGGAACTGTTCGTCCTGATCCTGGCCTGTCTGGTGCTGGTCATCGACGTGTTCCTGGAACAGCGGCAGCGGCACATCACCTATGGACTGGCGCAACTGACCCTGCTGGGCGCGGCCCTGCTGACCCTGGCGACCTACGCTCAGGCGCCGACGACCACGATGTTCGGCCACTACGTCAAGGATGCCATGGGCGATCTGCTCAAGCTGTGCATCTATCTGGCGTCGGCGGCGGTGTTTCTGTACTCGCGCGATTACCTGCGCCAGCGCGATCTGTTCAAGGGTGAATACTACGTGCTGGGCCTGTTCGGCGTGCTGGGCATGATGATCATGGTGTCGGCCCACAGCCTGCTCAGCGTGTATCTGGGTCTGGAACTGCTGTCGCTGTCGCTGTATGCCCTGGTGGCCATCGACCGCGACTCGCCCGTGGCGTCCGAAGCGGCCATGAAGTATTTCGTGCTGGGTTCGCTGGCCTCCGGCATGTTGCTGTACGGGATTTCGATGGTCTACGGCGCGACCGGCAGCGTGGATCTCCAGGTGGTGGCCGACGCCGTCGCCAAGCAGGGCACCAGCAATCTGGTGCTGGTGTTCGGACTGGTATTCCTGGTGGTCGGGCTCGCGTTCAAGCTGGGCGCGGTGCCTTTCCACATGTGGCTGCCGGATGTCTATCAGGGCGCGCCCACCTCGGTGACCTTGTATATCGGCTCGGCGCCCAAGCTGGCGGCGTTCGCCCTGGTGATGCGGATTTTGGTGGATGGTCTCGGCGCGCTGCAGAACGATTGGCAGCAGATGTTGATCATCCTGTCGGTCCTGTCCATCGCCCTTGGCAATCTGGTGGCCATCGTCCAGTCCAACATCAAGCGCATGTTGGCCTACTCGACCATTTCCCATGTCGGCTTTCTCTTGCTCGGCATTCTGGCGGGCACGCCGGAGGGCTACTCGGCCGCGATGTTCTACACCGTCGTATACGTACTGATGGCGGTCGGCGCCTTCGGTGTCGTGCTCATGCTGAGCAGGACCGGTTTCGAGGCCGAGAACATCGACGATTTCAAAGGCTTGAACGACCGCAATCCGTGGCTGGCGTTCCTGATGATGCTGATCATGATGTCCATGGCCGGCATCCCGCTGCTGGTCGGTTTCTACGCCAAGTGGGTGGTCTTGCAGGCGGTCGTCGACATCGGGCTGGTTTGGCTGGCGATCTATGGCGTGGCGTTCTCGGTGATCGGGGCGTTCTATTATCTGCGGGTGGTCAAGTGCATCTATTTCGACAAGGCGGAACAGAGCGAACCGATTGAACTCAGCCGGGACACCGGGATTATCATCAGCGCCAATGGTCTGTTGCTGGTCGTGCTGGGCCTGTATCCGACCGCGCTGATGACGTGGTGCGCCACGGCGTTGCTGAACTGAGCCGTGTCTCAGGGAATCGTCGTCGGGCTTTGGCTGGGGCTGGCCGTGGTGGCCGCCAACCTGCCCTGGTTGAGCGAACGGTGGCTGTTCGTGATCGCCCGCCGGGACGGGCGGCCCAAGCCCTTCTGGCTCCGGCTGATCGAATGGGGCCTGCTGTATGGGCTGATCCTGGGCATCGGGTTTGGGTTCGAGTACAAGGCGTCCGGCGCCGTTCACGCTCAGGACTGGGAGTTCTATACCGTGACGTTGTGCCTGTTCGCGGTCAGCGCGTTTCCGGGATTTGTCTATCGCTATCAATTGCGGCGTCTGCTGGAGCAGGCCGGTCGGTAGGGTCGTCACGCAGCCGCGGGAAAACGAGGGCGGTGGGAGTCGGACTCCCACCGCCTTTTTCGTTGCGCCGAATCGCCATCCAGACCGGCGTTCGCGCGCCCGCGCCGCATCCCGGGGTCTCGCTCTGGCCCGGAGCAGGGTTGGAAACCGATTTTGCTGCACTGCAATATGGCCTGGGTTATAATGACTCTCGCCCGAAATCCATCGCGCGGAGCGGCCATGTCGAAACAGCATCCCATTATCGCCATTACCGGTTCGTCCGGGGCCGGCACCTCGACGGTTCGAGTCGCGATGGAACATATCTTCCGGCGGGACGGAACCAACGCCGCCCTCGTCGAGGGAGACAGCTTTCATCGTTACGACCGGCTGGAAATGCAGCGGCAGCTCGAGCAAGCGTATGCCGAGGGCCGCAACCTGAGTCATTTCGGTCCCGAGGGCAATCTGTTCGACCGGTTGGAAGCGTTGTTCATGGAATACAGCGAGCACGGCACCGGGCTGCGGCGTTACTACCTGCACGATTGGGAGGAGGCCGGGCGTTATGGGCAGGAGCCCGGCACCTTCACGCCGTGGGCACAGATACCGACGGGCACCGACCTGTTGTTTTACGAGGGGTTGCATGGCGGGGTGGTGACCGATAAGGTCAATGTCGCCCGCTATGTGGATTTGCTGATCGGCGTGGTGCCGATTGTCAATCTGGAATGGATCCAGAAGGTTCATCGCGACACCGCCGAGCGCGGCTACAGTCCCGAGGCGGTAACCGATACCATCCTGCGGCGGATGTACGATTACACCCATTACATCGTGCCGCAGTTCTCCCGCACCGACATCAACTTTCAGCGGGTGCCGACGGTGGATACCTCCAATCCGTTTACCGCTCGCGACATCCCCACCCTGGATGAAAGCTTCGTGGTGATCCGCTTCAAGGACGCCCGCAAGACGCAACCGGATTTCGTCAATCTGCTGCA